>Ga0208133_1000072_pt1 | contig 37451 bp, 54 predicted proteins | sample ColrivemetaGS535_FD_187595 | JGI IMG/M metagenome (GOLD analysis project Ga0208133, IMG submission 187595) | Estuarine microbial communities from the Columbia River estuary, USA - metaG S.535 (SPAdes) (version 2) | ecosystem: Environmental > Aquatic > Marine > Intertidal zone > Estuary | place... | reverse complement strand
CCATACAACTAGGGATTTCATTGAAGGAGTTGGTGAGAAATGGCATATAACTTGTGATGCCAATGATATAGATTGGGAAGGAGAAAAATGTATAGTAAGATGACAATAGATAAGAAACGACATCTAGCCAAAACAATATCCTATCGTGTAGTTAGCACGATAATAGGATTCGCTACATTATACCTTGTTAGCGGTTCAATTAAATTGGGTGCTACCTTTGGGATAGTTGAATTACTATACAAGCCACTACAATATTACATACACGAAAGGGTATGGTATAAATATATTAAGTACGGATTAAAAAAATGAATATGATATATTGGTTTTGCGGACAACCCGCAGCAGGTAAAACTACATTAGCAAAAGCACTTATTGAAAAACTAGGCACAAAGCACGTGCATATTGACGGCGATAACCTTCGTGAAGTATTACAGAACTTTGATTACACTAGGGAAGGCAGGGAAAAAAACATACAATCTGTATTAGATATTGCAAGGTTTATGGATGCCGCAGGTTATGATGTGGTGATTAGTGTAGTTGCCCCATATAACGAACACAGGAGGGCATTAAAGGCTTCAAATCAAATGGTTGAGGTATATGTCCACACAACCGAAATTCGTGGCAGAGAGAAGTTTTTTGTAGCAGAATTTGAAGTTCCAACGGAAGATTATATAGATATTGATACTACACACGAATCAGTAGAAAACTGCATTATTAAAATACTAAATAACAAATCAAATGGCATGGGTTAAAAGAAATTATGGTGGACAACCAACAAAGAACAAAGATAAGAAAAGGGCGATATTCATTGGAAGGTATCAGCCTTATCATTTCGGTCATATTCAATTGATTGAACAGAAACTATACAAAGGAGTGCCTGTTCTTATACTTATAAGGGATATTGAACCCGATGCTGGTAATCCGTTCACATCTCAACAGACAAAGAATATGATATTGAAATACCACAGGGAAAGGAAACAAGATGTTGAGGTTATGATTATCCCTGACATTGAATCTGTGAACTTTGGCAGGGGTGTAGGCTATGAGGTAAACAAATATACCCCGACAGAAGAAATAGCGAACATATCGGCTACCTATATTCGTGAATCAATTAAAGCAGGGAATGGCAGTTGGCGACATCTAGTTCCCGAAGAATTACAAGAGGACATCATTAGTAATATTATGTAATATGGCAAACGAAGAAAACCTAATACCATTCAAGAAAGGGGAAAGCGGTAACCCGAATGGCAGACCAAAGAAGTTTACAACCCTACTAAAAGATATAGGGTATAAGCAATCCGAAATCAATGATACCATACAGAATATGTTGGGTATGAATATGGAACAACTGAAAGATATAGTTCAAAGCGATGACACGACTATATTAGAAAAGACAATAGCCAATGCTCTATATCGTTCATTTAGGAAAGGTAGTTTGTATTCTATTGACACACTACTGACAAGAGTATATGGTAAACCAAAAGAACAAATCCAATTAGAAGGGGGTCTAAACCTTACAGGAGTAGAAGTCCAAATCATAAAACGTGAGCGATAAACTTGTAATAAAAGGAAGTGAAGTATACGAAAAGAATGCCTTATCCAAGAAGAAAATACGAATCAACAGAGGCGGTACTCGTAGTACAAAATCATATTCAATCTGTCAATTAGCAGTTGTATGGTTGCTGACAGGTAGGATAGGCCATGCCTTTGATGAAAAAGGTACATTCAGCATAGTTCGTAAATTCCTACCATCATTAAGGAGTTCAACATTGAGGGACTTTATAGAAATACTAGAAGGCACAGGCTTACAACATTCAATAGATTATAACAAATCCAACTTTGAATTTAGATACAACAACAGAATTGTTGAGTTTTTTTCAGTAGACCAAGAAACAAAAATAAGAGGCCGTAAAAGAAACCATTTATTTATTGATGAGGCAAACGAAATAAACAAAATAGAATGGCAACAATTACTATTTAGAACGACAGGCACTATATTCCTTGCCTTGAACCCATCATCACCAAACCATTTTATCAAGACAGAACTAGAAGATGTCCGCAGATACACAGAAAATGATGTGGATGTGTTTGTTAGCACCTATAAGGATAATCCATTTTTACAGGATTCAGTTATCACAGAGATTGAATTATTGAAAAAGACAGACCCTGCGTTATGGAACGTATATGGTATTGGGGAATGGGGAACAATAGAAGGCTTGATATTCAGCAACTTCCAAGCCTGTGAAAATATGCAAGGCGAATTACTAGGTTATGGCCTTGACTTCGGTTATTCTATTGACCCGACTGCATTGGTTGAAGTAAGAAAACACGAAGGACAACTCTATGTTCAAACATTGATATATGAACGTGGATTGACAAATCAAGATATAAGTAAACGTATGCGTGAACTTAATATCCAACAACATACAACAATCATAGCAGATAGTGCCGAGCCAAAGAGCATTGAGGAACTATATAGGGATGGATGGCGAATGATTAAGGGAGCGAACAAAGGAAAGGATAGTATCAACAATAGCATAGATATATTGAAGCGATATAAAATTAATTATGTAGCGGAAGATATTATTGGAAAGGAAGTTATAACTTACAAGTACAGAACAGAACGTGATGGCACATTAACAGGTCAGCCAACTGATTTATATAACCATGCCATAGATGCCCTACGTTACTTCGCCTTGAACGAATTGAAGGTTAGTAACAAAGGATTATACACTTTCAGATAAACGATAACCTAAAAAATATATTTACAATTATGTGGGATAAACTGACAGTCGGACAATTCATCAGCCTTTATGATATTGAATTAAGCGAACAACTGAATGTTGTGGAAAAGCAGCAAAAGATGTTAGCCGTAGTTGAAGGTAAGAATGAAGAAGAATACGATGCTATAAAGTATAGGCAATTAGTTCAAGATTATGCTACAAAGTTAGAGTTCTTTAACAATGTGCCGGAATGTAAGCCTGTTGATTACCTAGTGGTAAATGGCAACAGATATAAGTTCTGTTTTGAATTAACTGAAATAACATCAGGACAATATATTGACATCAATCATTTTAGCGGACAGATTATGCAGTTAAATAAAATTGCTGCCTGTTTCTTTCTGCGTATGAAGAGCGATAAGTATATGGAGTACGGAACTATACCACACGAAGTTGTAGCGGAAGATTTATTGGATGCTAGATTTGTGGATGTTTATGGGTGTATGCTTTTTTTTTATCAATTATTCAAGGAATTAATAAGCGATACCATAACCTCTTCAAATCTGACGGAAGAAACGAGAGCGGCACTACTTCGTTTATGGAACGATGGGGATGGGTTCATTCCACAAAAGAAATAGCGGACTTTGAAAATATAACAATGACAGAAGCCTACAATTTACCTGTCATTCATTATTTGAATAGCCTAGCATATTTGAAAGATTATAATAAACATAAAGAAGCATTATATAAACAATGGGAGTTGCGACACAGGAACAAGTAGATGCGTTATTCAATATCGGTGGCAGAAGGCTAACTGAAAACGAATATGTTGTTGAAGTAGAAAATACTTTACAACAAAGTGTCAAATCTATATTAGATAGATTAGGCATTGACCTTGTCGCTAGACTAGAACAATTAGTTCCACAGGCTTCGGGTAGATTGGCTAGTTCAATAGCAGTTATCGGTGCGAAAGAAAAAGCAGGTGTGTGGAGATTGGAGATAGGATTCGGTGATGCAAATTATACCGATTACATTGATAAGGGTGTGAAAGGTGTAGCAGGTAACCCAAAAAATAAAATGTTCTATAAGAACGCTGATGGTAAATATTATCAGTTCAAAACTTATGGTATGCCGCCAGAGGCACTAGCGAACCTAGAAGGATGGGCGAAAAGAAAGAACATTGAATTGAAGGCCACTAACCTAATTGAAAACACAGAAGGGAAAAGAAGAAAGAAATTAAAACAGATTACAAGTCCTGCTAGTAGATTAGCATATTACATTAAGAAATATGGTATTGAAGGTACGAACTTTAAACAAAGAGCAGTTGATGATGTTACACCATTCTATATAACAGAACTTGAAGAAGTAGGTGCTAACTCATTGATTTTAAAAGTAACTAAAAAATGATAACATTAGTACAACCTACACCGAGCATACTGCCTACATTCAACAGGATATTATACAGAATATCTAGCACGAATGCCAACGAAACAGGCTTTAAGTATGTTGTAAAAGTATATAACATTAGCAACGAATTGATAGCGACTGCCTATTATGATAGTCCTGCGAATCCTGCTGATGAAGTTGAATTTGATATAAGTAAGTTAGTATCAGCATATTATAATTTCACGAATGGCTTTTACCAAAGCGGCACATCATTAAATAGTGCAGGTATTATATTCCCATTCTATATAAAGTGTTATGAATACTATATGGTCAATGATGAGTATGTTATTGTTCTAAATACAGAAGTTGTATCAACAACTAAATACGGACTTGCGGCTGCATTACCTGTGTTAGAAAAAAAGAATTGGTATGCTAACTTTGGCCAATACAATGGCAGTAGCACAACAATATACAAGCCATTAACAGATTGGACAATCAATAAATGTAGAAGCACAGATTCACAAATCATAGGCTTTTACAATGATGGAAAGGTTACTAACCTAGAATTGTTGGTTACATATGCTAACGGAAGCACATCAACATTCTATATCACTCCATCTGCTCCTAGTGGGAATATGGTTACATATTTCAAAGTTACACCATTGACTTATGGTGGGACAACAGATAATATCCAACTCTATGTTAATTGGGCGAATGGTGGAGCAAGGAGATATGCAATAGGAACTATCTATGTGCAATCCTGTGGAAAATACGACCCTGTTAGGATAGCCTATCTGAATCAGTATGGCACTTATGACTTTTTCAACTTTGATTTAGTTAGCAAGACAAGTTTTGATATAGAAAAGAAAGGGTATCAAAAGGATTATTCAGGCGATATCTACAATGCAGATAATGTTATTGTCAAGAACACAAATCCTATATACTATACGAAAGAAACACAAAAGTATAAGTTAAATAGCGACTACCTCACAGATGCGCAGAGCGTCCTTATAAGACAACTTTATAACGCACCGCTAGTTTATATGAACCTAGTGAATGACACACAAATTACCCCATCGTGGATTCCTGTAAAGCCTGTTGCTAATAGTTATGAATTAAAACAAAGTATTAGCGACAAGTTATTTAATTTGGAAATAGATGTTGAATTTGGTTTAGTAAACACAAGACAATCTGTATAGAATGGGTGCAAAGTTATATTTAGAAACATACGAAGTTGATACATTAGGCGATATAGATGTAGATTTTACATATTCTATTGCCGATATTACTGATATTGAACGCAGAAGCACATCCTATTCTAAAACAATAGTATTGCCTTCAACAACTAGAAACCAAAAGATATTCGGTAACATATTTGATATATCAGTAGAAAACGATTATGATGAGAATGATAGGAACGTACTTTCTAACTTCAATCCATCCAAACAGGCGAAGGCACAAATATTCTTAGAAAATGTGAAAATATTTGATGGGGTATTAAGGCTGATTAAGATAAATAACAAGAATGGCGATATAACCTATGAAACAAACGTATTTGGTAGGTTGAGGGATATATTACACACATTAGGCGACAAGACACTAGCCGATTTGAACTTTGTTGATTATGACCATACATGGAATAACAATACAATAGCACAAAGTTGGAACAGAACAGATTGGGTGGATGGTGCTCAAAACTATGTATATCCTTTGGTTGATTATGGCTATACTACAAACTCAATCACTTACCCATTAATTAGTTTCAAACCTGCCGTATTTATTCGTGAGATATTGAAAAGAATATTTGCAGAAAGTGGTTTTGAAATTCGTGCACCATTCTTTGATACTCAATACTTTAAAAAATTAATTTTAGTTACTGCTGAGAAAGCAATTACTAAACAAGTAAGTACACTACTAGACCAAATATCACAATATTTTGATTACGCAGGTCAAACACAATTTTATAGTTCAACTTTATTTTTTTCTACTAATATTTCACAAGAAGGATTTACTGCAAATCCACAAAGAACAAGATTTACATGGAATAGAGCGCAGACACTAAATACAGGTGTAAACTTTACTGCCCAATATCAATTCAGTGCTCCCGGAAATCCAACAAGAGCAATATGGACATTATATGTAAAAAGAAATGGTAATACAATAGCATCTGATAATAAAATTATAAACTTACAAGCAGGTCAATATTATAATTGGGATATAAATTTAACATGGGCAGGTGATATAGCACAGAATGATTATTTTGAAGTTGTATTAGAAGGTGATTCTATTGGTGGATATGGTTATTTAGAAACAGATATAGATTTATTGACAGGAGAATTAAAAATAGGAAATACTGTACCTGTTGCTGTTGATTTGATAGAAGGAGATACTATGAAAATATCTTATACGTTGCCAAAGTCAATGAAACAAAGGGATTTTCTAAAAAGTATTATCACAATGCATAACTTGTATATCCTTCAAGATAAATTACAAGACAACGTATTAGAAATTATACCATACCCATTATTTTATAAAGCATATAAGGATGAAGCAGTTGATTGGACTAATAAATTAGATGTCAGTCAAGATGTGGCTATTTTACCTACAAGCGAAATAACTGCCAAAGAATATAGAATACAATTTGATGAGGACACAGATTATTGGAGTGGATTTTATAAAGCAAAGTATAATGAAGGATATGGAGAAAGCAGGGTAACTATTGATAATGATTTTGAATTAGATACAAAGACATTGAAAGTTATATTCGGCGCACCAATTATGCGTGAGGAAGTACAGGGTAGAATTATGCTACACTTATACAAAGTAGAAAATGGAGTTAAGGTAAAAGATAACTTCAAACCTAGAATAGCATATTGGAAACCCGAAGTACAATGTCCTACTATGTGGACTATGTCATATCAAGCAGGTTCATCATCATATTCAGCCTATCCATATGCAGGACACTTGAATAACCCGATTGACCCTGTATCTGATTTACTATTCGGTACACCTCGTGAGGTATATTTTAGTATATCTGTATATCCAGGAGCAAATTTGTATGGTGCTTATTATGAACCACTTATCACTTTAATTGGAGATAAGGATAGTCGTGTGCTTCAAGGTAATTTCTATCTAACTCCACAGGATATTATGGATTTAGATTTTAGAAAGATAGTGAAAGTAGGAAAACATTATTATCAGTTACAAAAGGTAGATAGGTTTAATCCAATAGCCAACACTACATCTTTTGTATCTTTATTTAAAATACTCAAAGATTTACAACCAACAGACTACGACTTCATACTTCTTGAAACTGATTACTATATGTTACAAGAAAACGGGGTAAGTAGATTTTATATTTAAAGATATGGCAGATAAAAGGATAAGTCAGTTAGTAGAAAGGGTAACACTCGCAAACAATGATGTGTTCCCTATCGTTGCATCGGGGGCAACTACAACTAACAAAGTAACATTACAGACTATTGATGATTACATGCAAACTAATTTGGATTTCGGAGTTACTTCGGTAGCGATATCCGTTCCAACAGGTTTGAGTGTAACAGGTACTCCGATTACATCAACAGGAACATTCGTAGTTACATTTACGGCAGGTTATTCTATACCTACAACTGCAAAACAAACACAATGGGACACAGCCTATACAAATAGAATTACAAGTGCTACTGCTCCGTTAGGAATTGCTAGTAATGTTATATCTATTACACAATCAGGTGCTTCAAGTAATGGTTATTTAAGTTCAACAGATTGGAATACTTTCAATAGCAAACAGAACGCATTAACTTTTGGCAACTTAACAGAAGCAACAAGTTCTGTATTAACTATCACAGGTGGAACAGGCTCTGTAATTGGTAGCGGTACAACTATACAAGTTAAACAAGCATCATCAACACAAAATGGATTTTTAAGTTCAACAGATTGGACAACGTTCAATAATAAACAAAACGCATTAAGCGGAACAGGTATTGTAAAAAGCACAGGTGGAACAATCACATACTTAACAGATAATACAAGTAATTGGGATTCAGCGTATAATGATAAGATTAATAGTGCAGCCGTAACAGGAACAACTACTAAAACTCTCACACTTACACAACAGGATGGTGGAACTATCACAACGACATGGACTGACTTGGTAAATCCTGGAACTGTCACTTCGGTTGGTGTTTCTATGCCATCAGCATTTAGTGTAGCAAATAGTCCTATCACTTCTAGTGGAACGATAGCCATAACAGGAGCAGGAACTATCAGTCAGTATATTGATGGAACAGGTGCTTTACAAACATTCCCATCAGGCTTGCCACCGACAGGAGCAGCAGGTGGAGATTTAACAGGAACATATCCTAACCCGACAGTCCACGCAGTACATGGAATTGATTTTCAAAATGGAACTCCAACTGCAGATGATACATGGGTATATGGTGGTTCTCCTGCAAAATGGCAACATCAAAAGTTACATACTAATCAAATAACAGAAGATGGTAACTTATTCTATACAGATGCTAGAGCAAGGGCATCAATTAGTGAATCTGTTACAGGTTTAGATTATAATTCTGCGACAGGTGTGTTTTCTACAACTGCAGGATATGGTATTCCAACAACTGCTAGTCAAACAAATTGGGATGCGGCTTATAATGACAAGATAAATAGTGCTGCGGTTTCGGGAACAACGACAAAGACATTGACATTAACCCAACAAGATGGCGGTACAATTACTGCAAGTTGGACAGATATAAATACTGATGCGGTTAGTTCTGTATTCGGTAGAACAGGTGCCGTAGTAGCAACGAGTGGAGATTATAATACAGACCAAGTAACAGAAGGAACGTCAAACCTTTACTTTACTAATGCTAGGTCTAGGTCAAGTATTTCCTTGACTACCACAGGAACAAGCGGTGCAGCGACTTATAATAGCACCACAGGGGTATTAAATATCCCTTCTTATGTTGGCGGTGTAACAAGTGTAAATACATTGACAGGAGCAGTAGTTTTAACTACTAGCAATATTGCAGAAGGTACAAATCTATATTACACAAACACGAGGGCAAGAGCGGCAATCAGTTTAACTACCACAGGTACAAGTGGAGCAGCAACTTATGATTCTGCAACAGGTGTTTTGAATGTACCAAACTATGCACCTAATTTAAGCGGTTATGTGCCTACAAGTAGGACATTGACAATCAATGGAGATGCACAAGATTTATCTGCTAATAGAAGTTGGAGTATAAACTATCTAAATAATAGAAATGATGGTTTGACTTCACAACTTGGTAGTGGAACTTTGGTTTATAGTTATGCATTATTAACTAGTACTGCAGGTATTTTCCCAACATCAGATAATTCAAATGCAGTACTTACAATCAATAGGCATCCTGGGGATTATTATAGTCAATTAGGATTTAATTCAAGCGGTGCTATATATTTTAGAAGTTTCAATGCTGAAGCAATAAATACTACAAAAGCATGGGTGCAAGTATGGCATAGTGGTAGTTTAACAAACTTGAACCAATTAACAAATGGTCCAGGATATATTACAAGTTACACAGAAACAGATACCTTAAATAGTGTATCAACAAGAGGTAATAGTACAACAAATACATTGATTGTTGACCAAAGTAATGATGCTCATACTTTTAGAACATCTGATGCATGGGGTGGATGGGCGAGGAATGCTTTTTCAATTTCCACAGGAAGTGGAACTAGGTTAGCATCATTTGGTGGGTATGGTGGTAGTGGTACTTCAATAGCATATGCTTTCATTGGTACTACTTATAATGATTATTGGGCAGCATTTAGTACAGATGGTTCATTCAATACTAAGTCAAATATCGGTATTAATAATGGTTATTTATTTGTAAGTAATGGTAGTGGAGATTCATATAGTACTAGATTAAGCACTAACTATTCTTTTCCATTAATTAATTCTTATTTGGATTCTTATGCAGGTTCTCAATATTCGGGAAGATTACATTTTAGAACGAATAGTGGTGGAGGTGCTATGGTTACCCAATATACTATGACTCACGAAGGTCAGCACTATATGTATGGTCGTGATAATAGTGGAGCAAGAACTAGTCCATATAATACTTTGACTATTGAAACAGATAACAATAGCAATCCATATAATGGATTTGGTGGCGGTATATTGTTTAGAAATAGAATATATGCAGGTGGACCAACTCCGGGCGGTATAAGAGATAGTGCTAGAATTAGAACTGCAATACAAAATAATTCAAGTGTAAACTATGGTACTGATTTAGTATTTGAAAATACTGCAACAGGAGATGGTGCTTTACAAACAAGATTAACGATTGATTATGCAGGTACGGCAACATTCACAGGGAGTGTTGTAACTGCAGGAAATTTAATTGGTGATACATTAAGATTGCCAGATGCAGGTAGAATTATTGTTAATAGTGAAACTGATGTATGGGGTGTTAGGTTTAGAACTACGGCATCAACAACTCAATTAGGTTCTAGTTTAAAAAATATTATCTATACAGGCGGTGGGGTAAATGAAGGATTTGCTTTACAACCTAGTGGATTTGGTACATCTTTTGAAGTTCGTAATAATGGTAATACTTTTGTAGCAGGTACATTAACTGCACAAGGTATGATTACAGGTAACTTGACAGGTAATGTAACAGGTGAAGCAAGTAGTGCAGCAACATTAACAGGTAGATACAGGGGTTCATTTACGGTAGGTGGTAATGCTAGTACCTTTTATCCTGTTGCTTTTCAAATAGGAAGCGGGGCAACAGATGCACAAGGTATTGCAGTTTTACATATTGAAAGAGGTGGATATGATGACCCAGGATATACAGGTATTGGATTTAGTACTTTTCATTGTAGAATTAGAGCAAAGGCAGATGGATGGGGATATGGTGCTTCTTATTGGAGAGTAGAGGCAAATGCTTATACTCAACCATGTTTGGCTGATGTTTCACAACAAAACCAAACGAGTCAATTAATTGTATGGTTAAGAGGAGCAACTGCATATAGATGGAGAGATATAGAAGGTAGCTGGAGTTTAAACTTTAGTAACCCAAGTGGTACAAGTTACACTACTTTTAATGGTAATGCAGTATATAATTCTACAACTACAAATAATATAGGTGCTACATTTCATTATCAGCCACAATGGGGACAAGTATATTATGGAGGAACAATTACTGCAGGTGGTGATGTAGTTGCTTATTCAGATGCTAGAGTCAAGTCTAATTTAAGACCAATACAAAATGTATTAGAAAGGGTGTGTAAGTCTAGGGGTATAATGTATGATAGAACTGATGTTGATAGTAAAGATAATATTGGTTTTATAGCACAAGAACTTGAAGAAACATTCCCTGAGTTAGTAATTACAGAGGGGGATAAAAAATCTGTGAAATACCAAAACGCAACTGCAGTATTGTTTGAAGCAATTAAGGAGCAGCAAAAACAAATTGAAGAACTGAAAAAAGTAGTGTATGGCATTGCCTAGTAGTGGAACACTTGAATTATCAAGAATTGCTAATACTGATGGAGCAAATTCAGTAGGAGTAGTTACGCCATATACACTTGGTCAATTAACAACTTTGGCAGGTGTAGGTGGTTATTGGGATGGGGGTTGGTTTTGGGGTAATCGTTCCATAAGTGCATTTTATAATTATGCAGGGTATGGATTCAAGTATGGTAGTCCTGCTATATTGCATGACTTTGGTTTGAGTTCAAGATTTCCTACTAATTCTAGTAGCATTATTGATACAAGTGGTAATGGAAGAACAGGAACATTTGTAACAGGAACAGGTAACGGAACTGCAGTTAATGTAACAGGATATACACAAACATATCCTGCAAAAATTTCCACATCTAGTGCTTCACAATATGCTATTAGATTAGATGATATTGCAAAATATGGTGGAACTCAGTCATTCACTTGGTTAGCATGGTTCAGAAATACAAGTTTTACTTCAAGTTACAATGGTATAATAGCAGCAGAAGGAAGAAGTGGTAATGCTATTGGTCAAACTATGTATATATCAAATGCAAGTGGGTATTTCATTAGGTATGAAAGGTTTAATGGAACAAGTGGTAGCCTTGATGGATGCACTATAACTTTTGGTAGTGGCGGTGTACCTGCATATGTGAGTGGTAAATGGTATATGGCAGCATTATCATATAATGGTAGTACTGCAAGATTGAGCCTATTTGTAGATGGTACAGAATATTCATCAAGTGTTAATACATCTGTTAGTGTTACAACTAGTGCTAGTTGGGGATGTTTCGCAGGATTAAGATATAATATGTGGTTATCAGGAGAGTTAGGATATGTAGCATGTTATTCATCTTCATTAAATACTTATGCTCTATATGATATTAACGCAATTACAAGATTAAGATATGAATAGTATTAAATACAATATTAGACCAATATTAGTTGCATTATTTTGGTGCATATTCTTTACCTTGCTTATGGTTATTAGGCAAATAAGCAACCAATATGTATCAATACAACACACGCAGCCTGTATATTTTAATATGTCAGACTCAATATGGACAAACTTTCACCCTGAAAAATAAATAAAATGAAACAAATAGTAGCAGTACCTATATGGTACAACGGACAACTTAAGGAAGCAAAATGGTTTAACATTTATGTAGCAAGTATTATGCTAGGAGTATCAGCACAAATCAACTATGAATTGTTTGAAGGACAAGTAGATGATGGAGAAGCAATCGGTGCGGGTAATAAATTAGCAGCAGGTCAATTGACATTAGATGGAGAAAACTACTCTAATTGGGGTAGTGATGATGACTATGTGTGGATATGGGCAGCAGATAAATTGAATTTGACAATAATTACAAATAATTAATAACAATAAAACCAAATCAAAATGCAAGTAACATTTAACGAAGAACAAATCAAGATGCTAGAAAATTGGGCAAACGATTTACCAACTAAACATGGTATGCCATTTATTCAATTCTTATCAAAAGCAGTTCAAGACCAAAACCCCCCTGTTGCCGAGGAAGTTAAGGCAGAAGATTAATGGCAGAAAATAGTTTAATACTTGATGTTGATGTAAAACCACTAAAGTCCCAACTGAAAGAGGCGACTGTCGCATTACAGGCAGCGAGGCAGAAGTTTGGAGAATTTAGCAAGGAAGCAATAGATGCTGCTAATAAAGTTGCTGCTATCAAAGATGAGATTGAAGCAGCAGGAGAACAAGCAGCATTATTTGACCCAGGAAAGCGATTTCAAGCATTAACTACGGCAGCGAGTACGGCTGCGGCAGGTATATCTGCGGTATCAGGTGCTATGGCATTATTTGGCAGTCAAAGTGATGATGTAGCCAAAACTTTGCAGAAAGTACAGGGTGCTATGGCACTATCACAAGGCTTATCTCAATTAAAAGATATTGGGAAAGTAGGCGAACAACTAAAGATTTCCTTTAAAGGACTTACTGCAGGTGCAGAAGGATTTAAAAAAGCACTTATCCAAACAGGGATAGGTGCTTTAGTTGTTGCCGTTGGCTTATTAGTTGCCTATTGGGATGATATAAAGGCAGCAGTTGGCGGTGTTAGTAAAGAACAGAAGAAACTAAATGAAAGTTCTAAAGAAAATTTAAAGACACAGGAAGATAAATTAGAAGCGATAGATGGACAATCTAATCAACTGAAACTGCAAGGTAAAAGTGAAAAGGATATTCTAAATATCAAGATAAAACAAAGTGATGAGGCAATAAAGGCTGCGGAAGTAAACCTAGCAAATGCGAAAGCAACTAAAGATGCACAGGTAAAAGCAGCACAAAGGAACAAAGAAATATTACAAGGAATTATTACATTCCTATCAGCACCTTTGGTTGCCGTACTATCAATGATTGACCAAGTTGGATTGGCATTAGGTAAAAACTTTGGATTAGCAGAAGGCTTTACAGGTGGAATAGCCAAGATGGTATTTGACCCAGAGGAAACTGCTAAAGAAGGCGATGCTACTATTAAGGAAGCAGAAGCAAGTTTGAATAAATTAAAAGAAAAAAGAGCAGGTTATCAGGTTGCTATACAAGGAATTGATAAGGCAGCAGGGGATAAAGCGAAGGCTGATAAAGAAAAACAAGATGCTAAAGAATTAGAAGCACAAAAAATATTACAAGAGGCTAAAAATAAACTTCTTTCTAAACAAAAACAAGAGGAACAAGCAGTTGAGGAAGCATATAAAGAGAAATTTAAAAAATTAAAAGAGGCAGGAATTAAGGATGATGGCAGTTTAGAGGCTGCTAAACAAAAAGAACTGACTGATATTCGTGAAAAATATGCAAAAGAGGAAGCAGATAAGCAGTTAGCATTTGATAAAGAGTTAAATAAGGCACGAACAGAGGCTCGATTGTCCGCTATAAAGGATGAAAACGAAAGGGCGAAGCAAGAATTATTGGCTAACTATCAACAACAATATGCAGATATTGATGCCAACGAAAAATATACGGCTGAACAGAAATTAGCACTCAAAAAATCATTACAGGAAAAGGAAAATTTAGAGTTAGATACACTTGAAAATCAAAGAAAGGCACAAAAGTTCAATCAAGATGTGGCTGATTTAGATTATCAAATGAAACAATCTGAATTTCAATTCAATATACAAAAGGAATTAGCCGCTAAAAAACTAGCATTAGCAAAAACAGAGTTTGAAAATGGTAGAATGAGCCAAACAGAATATACCAATTTCTTACGAGCCAATGCAGAAGAACAAAAAAAGATAGATGAGGCTAGTGTACAGGCTAAAATGCAAGTTGCTCAACAAGTAGCAGGTATTTTAAGTTCAATGTCTGACCTAGCAGGTAAAGATACGGCAGCAGGTAAAGGTTTGGCGATTGCGGCAGCCACAATTAACACATATACAGGTGCGACACAGGCTTTGAATAGTAAAGTTCCCGCTCCTGAACCATTAGCAACTATTATCCGTATAGCACAAGCAGGTGTAATTATCGCTAGTGGTATCAAATCTATTCGTGAAATAGCCAAAACAAAAGTTCCGAGCGGTGGTGGAGCATCAGCACCTAGTATTAGCACAACTGCACCTGCAACGGCATCAGCAGTACCGACTTTGGGAAGCAGTCCTGTAACGGCAATAGCCAATGTAATGCAGAATCAAAAGCCAATTAGAGCATTTGTAGTTGAAAGTGAGGTAACAGGAACACAAAGAAGGGTAGCCGATATTGAACGTAGGGCAGGATTTTAATATTTATAACTATGAAAGTGAAATTACCTATATATAAAATGCGTATTTCCGACACTATTGAGGGTGAGGAAGAAGTTGATTACGTGGCATTGGTGGAATATCCTGCTATACAGAAAAATTTTATAGCATTTAACGAAGATAAAGAAGATTTTGAATCATACGCTGACTATCCAGATGGGGTTAAAAATAACGCAAAAAGGGTTTTAGAGTATGCAGAAAAGAATGGATGGGGTTCTTGCGGCACTCCTGTTGGTAAACAAAGGGCAAATCAACTTGCTAGTGGCGAAGCCATATCCCTAGAAACTATCAAAAGGATGTATTCTTATTTGAGCAGACACGAAGCAGACCTAAATTCATCTAAAAGTTATGGTGATGGGTGTGGTAAGTTGATGTATGATGCATGGGGTGGTAAGGCTGCACTAGGTTGGAGCAGAAATAAGTTAAGACAACTAGGAGAATTACAGGAAAATAGCATACATAATAGGTTCGCTATACAAGATGAGGAACAAAAAATTGTTACAGGTCCACTAATGATAGCAGATTTACCTATTTATCGTAGGGATAATGAAGAAGAATACTATGTAGTATTTAGTGCAGAAGAAATAAAGAAAATAGTACAAAGATTTTTCAAAAAAGGCTATCAGGGTAAAGTTAATTTAGAGCATAGCAAACCCGTTGAGGGAGTGTATATGTACGAAAGTTATATTATTGATAGAGAAAAGGGTGTTATGCCACCAAAGGGATTTGAAGATGTGGCTGATGGCAGTTGGTTTGGGACTTTCAAGGTGGATAATGAAAAGATTTGGGAGATGGTTAAGGAAGGTACATTCAAAGGATTTAGTGTTGAGGGTATGTTTAGATATGAAAAAACAAATGAAACAATAACAGAAGAAGAAATTATGATGTCTAAAATCATAAATATTTTATCACAAATTGAACACTAATTAAAATTTAATATTTACAATTATGAACGCAAAAGAAGCATTACAAGAAATCAAAAACTTGCTATTCACAGAGAATAGTAAAGAAAAGTTTGCCTTAACAGATGGCAAATTGGAAGATGGAACTGCTGTCAAATACGATTTAGAGAGTGGCGAAATCTATGTGGTTGGTCAAGATGGGGCTAATATGCCTGCACCTGTTGGCGAACACAAACTTGAATCAGGCGAAGTAATCGTTGTGGTTGAAGAAGGTAAAATCGCAGAAGTTAAAAAGGCTGATAGCGAACCAAAAGTGGAAGTTGAGGTTGAGGCTGCAAAAGAAGATGCTCCTGCCGAAGATGGAAAGCCAAAGATTGACGAACAAATGTCTGCTATGGAAGAAAAATATGCAGCACTTGAAAAGAAAGTTGAGGAAATGGCTAAAAAATTAGAGGAAATGGGTAATAAAGAAGAAAAAATGAGTGAGGCAATCAAATTGTCTGCACAAGTTTTGGAAACTTTGGCAACTGAACCATCGGCTGACCCAATTCAAAAGCCTAATACTTTTTATAAAGAAGTTAAAGACGCTAAACAACAACAATTTAATAAATTACAACAAGTATTTCAAAATTTAAAAACAAAATAATATGGCTTTAGATTTAACCGCACTTACGAACTATGTAGAAGAAAATGCACAACAACTTACTGCTGCTGCTATTTTCAGTGCAAAAACTGCTTCTTTGATTGAAGCAAAAGGAAATGTACAAGTAGGTATCAAATCAGCAGAAACTATCAACGTATTGACTACCGATGCGGTATTCCAAGCGGGTGGAACTTGCGGATTTAATGCTAGTGGTACAACTTCTATCACACAAAGACAAATCACAGTAGGCAAAATCAAAGTTCAAGAGGCTATCTGCCCTAAAACTTTTGAAGCGAAGTACACTCAAAAAGCATTGAGAGTAGGTTCTTCTTACGATTATATGGCTTATGCAACAGATTACACTAACCAAAAGATTCAAAGAATCGGTGCTGCACTTGAAACTGCGATTTGGCAAGGTGATACATCTAGCGGTACAGCGAACCTTAATAAATTCAATGGTTTTGCAACCATCATTAATGCTCTTGGCTTCGGTGGTGCTGGCGACCCAATCAACGGAAACGTAAGTGCTTTGACTACTTTGACAAAGTCTAACGTAAGACAAGCAGTTGATGACATTTTCTTGTCAATTCCTGCTGCTCTTTTAGATAAAGATGATTTTGTAGTATTCTGTGGTAACGATACTTTCCGCGAATATGTAGTTGCACTTCGTGAGGCTAACTTGTTCCATTATTCAGTAGAGGCTGCTAATATGGAATTGACTATCCCTGCTACAAATATCAAATTGATTGGTGTGAATGGTTTGAACGGAACTGACTATATGGTTGGTATCTGTATGAGCAACATGTACTTGGGTACAGATATGTTGAATGAGCAAGATAAATTTGAGTTGTTCTATGCAAAAGAGGCAGACGAAATGAGATTCGTAGTAGAATTCAAATTAGGTTGTCAAGTAGCATTTACAGATGAGATTGTTTTCTGGAAGAAAGCATAGTAGAAAAAAATATGGGTGGGGGTAATACTCCACCCTTTAACTAAATAAATTTATCAATATGGCATGTGCATTAACACAAGGTTACACCCTTGATTGTAAAGATAGCGTAGGAGGTTTAACTGCCGTTTACTTCGCTCCATGGGAAGATTTGAATGTAGTTACACAGGCTTCGGGTGTTGTAACTACTTTGACTATGGACACAGGTAAAAAATTCTACAAATATGAACTTGTTAAAGAAAGTTCTAACTTTGCAGAAGCAGTAAATACCAATGTACAGAATGGTACAGTATTCTACACTCAAACATTAGAAGTAATTCTAAATAAATTGCAAGTAAACACTAGAAATGAAATCTTGCTTTTGGCTAAAAATAGATTAGCAGTAATCGCAACAGATAATAACGGAGATAATTGGTTCTTGGGAATTGCGTATGGTTTGGATTTAACAGGTGGTGGTAGTGCGACAGGTACTGCATTCGGTGACAGAAGTGGTTATACACTAACTTTCACAGGAAATGAGAAGGAATTAGCACCGAAAGTAACTGCTGCTATCCCAATAGTTTAGGATTTGGTTTGTTTACATATGGTTTTTTTGAAAGAGGCATCCTTTTGGGTGCCTTTTTTTTATACAAGTAGTTATTTATTATATTTACTATTATGATTAGACTTACAAAAAATGTTACAGGGTACATATATTTGAGTTTACAGGACAAAAGATTAACTTCAAGTAATTCCTATACAATATTATTTGTAAATGAAGTGACTAATGAACAGGTCAGTTTAACATTGACAGATATTAGTTCTTTCAAAACAAGATATTCAAAGTTCCAAGTATTGAATACTGCGTTCAATACAAAGACAATAGGCTTTTGGAGATATTATGTTACACAGGCAGGAAGCGGTGCAACGATTATAGCAACAGGTAAATTTGAATTAGTGGATACCAATTTAAGTGATACAGATGTCATTAGATACAATGGGTATAATGGCTCATATAAAACATATACAGTATGATTAAATTCTTAAAGTTTGACCAAGTACCATTGCCAGTTTATAAAGAAGTGAAGGGCAAGGATTGGATTTATTACGGAGAAAAGAACGATTATCCCGATTATTTATTGCGTTTATACAATAATAGTGCTAAACACAATGCAATCATCACAGGCAAAGTAGATTATATCTGCGGTAATGGGTGGGAAGTTAAGTCGGAAGATGAAATGGCAAAGGCGAAAGCCTATTCTGTTGTTGATAAGGTAAATACAAAAGGGGAAAGCCTAACTGACTTGACTAAAAAAATGGCTACTGACTTATCTATATTTGGTGGTTACTACTTACAAGTTATTTGGAGCAAAGGCACAGGAGAGATTGCTGAACTATATCATTTGGATTATTACAAGGTTAGAACTAATTCTATCAATAATTCATATTTCGTGGCTGATGATTGGATTAAAAACGGACAGGTGAACCCTAGACCTAACTATTTAGAATATCCAAAGTTTGATGAAAACAATAGAAAAGGCAGTCAAATTCTATATTTCAAGGAATACAGAGCAGGTTGTAATATTTATTCGCTTCCTGACTATCGTGGTGCTATTTCGTATATTGAACTAGATATTTGTATAGGCGAGTACCACTTGAATAGTATCAACAATGGAATGTTCAGTTCTAAACTTATCAACCTAAATGGTGGTAGGGTTAGTGAGGAAGAAGAAAACAGGATTGAAAAACTATTTAAAGACAAATTTAGCGGCTCAAAGAATGCGGGTAAGTTTATGTTAGCCTTCAATGATAGCAAGGAAAATGAGCCATCTATAATTGATTTAAGCGGTACTGAACTTGACAAGCACTTTGACCTTTTGAACAAAAGTGTGCAACAGGAGATATTTAGCGGTCATAAGGTTACAAGTCCTATGTTATTTGGTATCAAAACAGAAGGCCAATTAGGTGGAAGGGCAGAATTACGTGAGGCTAGTGAGTTATTTCAAAATACATACATCAATGCCAAGCAAAAGGAGATAGAACAGGTTATCAACTATCTATATTCTTTCAATGATATTACGGCTGAAATGCTTTTAAACAAAACTGAACCTATTTCATTCCAATTCGGTGAGGCTATCATTAGTCAAAATATGACACAGGATGAAATTAGAGAGAAGTTAAGTTTACCAATGATTGAAAAACAAGAAACTGATGCTAGTCAAAACTTAATTAATTCACTTAATTCATTGAATCCTACACTATTACAGAAAGTGTTAGAAAATATGAATCAAGATGAGTTGAGAAGTTTAGTTGGATTAACTCCACAAGTACAAGAGGAAGCGGTTGTTACACCTGTTCCAACAGAAACTATGGCAATTTCGTGTAGCCATACTAAAAATGACCACGAAATACTAGCATTATTTGAGGGCAAAGGTTTACCACAAGAAAACTATATCCAATTACAACAGGATAGAATGTTTTTTAGCGATATGGATGAGTTCACTAGAAATCAAGATTTTGCTGAATACACATTGAACGCAGTACAGGAAAACATTGTGGCTGCTATCAAAGGCAATCCAAACGCAACAATAGAAGATATTGCAAAAAAAGCAGGGGTAAGCAAAAGTGTTGTAACAGATAGGTTGAATACTTTGTTAGATGATGGGGTTATTAAAGAAAAAATCAGCAGAGATGGTACAATTACAAGGTCAGTAACTAAAATTGGTGATTCAGCGATTAGAAAATTGACTCCTATTACTTCGTACAAGATTTTATATAGTTATGAGGAAAGGCCGAATGTACCGAAGCCATTATCACAGAGCAGACCATTGTGTCAAAAACTCTATGGCGGTAAGTTATATTTTACAAGAGAAGAAATACAAAATATCAGCGACCAATTAGGGTATTCTGTGTTTCAATTATGCGGTGGATGGTACACAAACCCAGATACAGGTGTAACAACTCCATATTGCAGACACGAATGGAAACGAAATGTTGTAATTGAAAAAACTTCACGATGAGTGCAAATATTTTAATGATAAGTGAGCAATCTTTTAAAGATTTTACGATTGCTTCAAATAATATAGACCTTAAAAATCTTACGCAAATTATCAAAATGACACAGGATAGATTCATACATCCTTTGGTTGGTAGTGCGTTATACAATAAGATTTTAGATTTGATTAGCACAGGCGATATAACTTTGGTTGGTAACGCTAAATACAAAACATTGTTAGATAGTTATTTGACTGACACATTGTTCAACTATGTATTAGGCGAATTACCAATGGCTATGCAATATAAGTTCGTGAACAAAGGTGTATTAAAGAAAACAAGTGAGAATAGTGAACAACCTACATTCGCTGAATTACAAAGTATTAGCAAATATTATCAAGGCTACGCAGAATGGTACGCAGAAAGAACAATCAATTATCTAACTGCCAATAGTGAAACATATCCTGAATACTTAAATCCAGGAAGTGATATTACTGCAATATGGCCAATCAGCAATCAATATAGGGTGGCTATCAATTTAGGTAATGGAGAGTTAGAGGACACACGACCATATAGCGAAAGGTATCAAGGTAATCGTTATAAAAAACCATATTAGAAATGGCATATACCAAAAATGAAAAGAAACTAAAAGATTATTTAAAAAAGAAAGATGAGTTTAAGCAACCTGATAGCAAAAATAAAAACAATACAACAAAGCCATCCAATGCTAAAAACATTCGGAGAGGGTGATATCTATGACTACGTTGATAATGGCGGTGAAATAGAATATCCTGTATTATGGGTTGTTACTCAACCATCTAGTTATATAACAGGCACAATGCGTTACAGATTATTATTAGTATTCGCAGACCTGTTAGCAGAAGATAAATCTAATAGGCTACAATTACAAAGCGACCAATTACAAGTTGCCATAGATGTTATATCTAAACTAAAATTAGATAACACATACGGCTTCAATGTAAATCAAAATATAAATATAGAGTTCTTTCAAGAAAGGTTTGATGATTTTACGGCAGGTGTTTCTGCAAGTGTTGAAATCATAGACCCTACCCCTTTAAATTTATGTCAATTCCCAACTTAATAATACCACAATGACAATGTTTGAACGAGATGAATTAGGAGTGCCATCAACACTAGGTGCGATTTTCTTTAATGCTATGCAATTGATGGGGGTTGAATTAGTGAATATTGTATTCACTTGGATTATTTCAATTCTTTCTATCGTGTATTTAGTATATAAGATTAAAAACGAAAAACAAAATTATGATAGACGAAAAAACAATAGAAAGGATAGCACTGATGCATCCTAAACTTCGTGAAGAAGTTAGAGATATTTATTTTCAAATATCAGCAGCATTAACAGGTAAAGCGTTTTGTAGATTTTCTTATACGTTGAGAACATTTGCAGAACAGGATTCTTTATTCTCACAGGGTAGAACAACAAAAGGCAAAATAGTAACTAATGCAAAAGGTGGTATGAGTTATCATAATTACGGATTGGCACTTGATATTGTTTTGATTGATGGTAAAAATGCTAGTTGGGAAACTAAAAAAGATTTTGATGGAGATGGTAAACCTGATTGGATTGAAGTAGTTACTATTTTCAAACAATATGGTTGGACTTGGGGTGGCGATTGGAAATTTGTTGATGCTCCACATTTTGAAAAAACATTTGGATATAGTGTTAGAACCCTGTTAGATATGTATAATAAGGGTAAAGTTGATAAAAATAACTATGTATTGATATGAAAATAAAAAACTACAAGGAATGGAAAACAACATTACTAGGGATGATAATTATAGTCGCTTCTATAACGAGTGTATTCATCAAGGAAATACAATGGTCGGATGCTTCGTTTGGTATAGCAATAGGTCTTGTACTTATATTCAGTCCTGATACTATTATTACAAATCTTAAAAAATTTATGAAATGAAAAAATGGTGGAAAGAGTTTTGTTATTTATACGACAAATGTCAGCAATATCAATCATTCGGGAAAATATGAGATACCTATTAATAGTTTTATTGTTTGTTAGTTGTGCTTCTGAAAAGAAAATAGCGAAGATATGTGCTGAAAAATATCCTGTGAAGGATAGCACTATCATTATTGAAAAGATTGATACAACATATGAATATATCAAGGGGGATAGTATCAAAGTGCCATTCTATATAAAAGGAGATGTGATATATAAGGACACAATCTGTCCACCTGTCAAAGTTCCAAAGATTACAAAATCAAAAGAGAAAATTGTGTATCAAGAAAACACAGCGAAAAGTGCATTATTTGACTTACAAATGAAAGATATGAGTCAAAAATTGGCAAAAGTGAATGCTGAAAATAAGAAACTACAAGAAACCATAAAGAACAGAACAAATCAAAGAAACACATTACTAATAATTTTAGTAATATTTATTTTATTATGGGTCTTAAAGATTACGCTCAAAAGATGGTTATTAATAAACTAGGTAATAATATCACGAAAATTGATGTTAGAACAAAAGATGTAACACTACTTCTATTATCAGATGTTCACTTTGATAGCAAAAATTGTGAAAGGGGACTACTAAAAAGTACACTTGACAAGGCACTTGAAAAAAATGCTATCATTCTAGTCAATGGCGATTTCTTTGATATGATGCAAAGTAAAAGCGACAGAAGGCATATGAAAGGTGCTATAAGAAAAGAATATTTAGGAGATAACTATTTTGACCTTGTAATTGAAGATGCCTACGAATTCTTGAAGCCATACGCTAAAAACATATTAGTAATGGCTGATGGCAACCACGAAACTGCTATCACAAAGAACTATGAAACAAATCCACTTGAAAGATTATGTTATATGTTACGCAAAGAAAGTGAAAGTAACACACAACACACAGGCTATCAAGGTTGGGTAGTGATATCATTCAATATATCAGGTTGTGCCGCTTCTTTTTATATTAAAATGCATCATGGTAGCGGTGGTAATGCTAGGGTTACAAAAGGTATTATTGAACATAACAGGATGAGTACCTATGTTGAGGGTGCTGATTTAATATGGTTAGGACACACACATACACAATATTGCGTTCATTCAACGATAGAAAAGATAACTAGCAGTAACGTATATGATGTAAATTTGCATAAAGTATACCATATCCGTACAGGTTGTTGGAAACAAGGATATAAGGCAAATGGATGGGAAGTTGAAAAAGGATTTAACCCATCTGAAATTGGTGGATATTGGGTTGAATTATCACATAGTAGAGTAACAATAGATGGCAAAAGAAAAACTGAAATACAAACAAAAGTATATTCAACGTAGTATGTGGCTAGAAATTGAGGTCTTATTAAAAGACAGAACAATTAATTGGCAGGAATTAGGCTTTGACATCCAACACGATTTTGCTAGAAGGATGATAAGGCTAGATGAAATATACTATTTACAAGAATTGTTACCTGATATACAAATACTTACCTTTCAAGACCAATCTTCAATATATATTCGTGGTGATTACGAATCATTACGTGATAAGATTTTACACTTACAAAATGATATGGATGAGGACGACTGTTGAACGAATTTATGCTCAACAGGGCAGCATTTAACCCCCCATAAAACCCCCCTAAAAACCCCCAAAAATAGCCTAAAAACAGGCTAAAACCAGCCAAAATTGGTCATATAACTGATTGATAACCAATAAGTTATGTTTATGCCTTAAATTTATTTTGGTATATTATAATTATATTGTAATATTGTCATAGTTCTTTGAAATACGGATTCGGGTTGTGGCCACCATAACCAATTGACAATTCACCCAATCAGTTGTAAAAACTCAGTATAAGTGAAGTACCTAATTAAAACGAATCCCATCCAGTCAATTCTATTCGCTACTAGCCTAATCATCATCAACAGGGCAAGAAGCCACTACACAAAATGAAATAAGAACAGGGCAATAGAAAACTTGAATAGGACAGGTAACACATTCTCAGTCTAGCGATATACAATGAATCGTAGAACCACAGGGACGATAACCAAGAAACTGCTACGAATAAACAATTTAGTTGTATAACCACACAATGGAACACTTTGGTAAGTTAATCCATCAATGCAAGTGGTATGGGTGTGCGAAGGTCGGACAATGGTAATCCTTAATTGGAAGTTGTTCATAACGGGTTTGGTGATGTGCCGCAGGCGGCCTGAATGTTCAAGTCATTCCATCATCGCTAAAAGTGGAGTCACCACTATAATCTCTGAAAAAACAAAATGGAAACTTTAAAAATCCAAACAATCAGTTCAATTGAATCAGCAATCAACAATCTTATGTTGAAGGTTAGTGAATCAACAGGTTCATTACACACAAAAGATGATGTGCGTTCATTACTTATTAATTTACGCAACCAATGTGTTGATGAATTAGGGCAAGTATTTGATAACGCACCTGTCGTTGAAAACTTTACCGACCAACGATTCACACTTGAAGAAGTGATGAATGTTTTAGAAAACATTGATTATTCCGATTACACGAAACCCGATTTAGATTCAGCAGAATTTGAATTGAGTTATCGCAATCAAGTTGAATTAACTTCATGTGATGTTGAATTTGACCACGAAGATTTCTATAATGAAATTGAAAGAGGGTTAGATGAAATGCTAAAAGAAAAACAAAGGGAAGCACAACCAACAGAAGAAGAAACAATAACAATAATTGACTAATCTAAAAATCAAATCAAATGGGAACACACATTACAATCGCAGAATTTTTAATCATCAGTTTAGTTAGCATCCTATCTTGGGTGCTAATTAAAACTATTTACCAACATTTTAAAAACTAAATCATGTATTTAATTGAATTAACAAAACGAATCAAGACATTTAAGTCAGAAGGTGGCTATGATGTATCACACAGGTCAAACCAATGCGTTCATAGAACAGAAGATTATAAGAACGCAAGGGAAGTATTACTTCAACTATTACAATCAGAAATTGAACATCAATCGCTAATTGATTATTCAGCATTGAGTACAATGGTTGAAATGTATGCTTATGATGAAGTAACGAAAGAAAAAAGGTTAATCAAATCAATTTCATTACAAAACTTTTAAATCAATCTTATGAGTAAAGACAGAAGGCGAGAAAAGATAAGTGTATCAACTTATCCTGCCACACAATTATCATTCAACGAATGGTGTAAGGCATTAAACGTATCAACACAATATATAAATAAGAAATTGTATGATATGTATAATAGTCCTAATGCAGAAAACAATGTATTATCTAAATTCTTAAAAGAAAAAAAATGAGTAAGAAACATTATGTATGGGCAGCACAATCAGTAGTTGATGAATGCCGCTTCAATGAACTAGCCGACTTCCAATCCGCTAGTTGTTACATTCACTATGTAACATTCTTTAAAATCTTCGGTACTAAATTTAATCAAACCACATTTGACAATTACATTGTCAATAAACTTTTCAATTAAACCATAAAGGGTGCAGCATCTTACACTGCGTTATGTTATGAAAAAGAAAGCAGACCAAATCCTAGAACAAGCATTCAGCGGTCTTAAATTACAAGATGATGCTAATGCAGAACGAGTGGCTAGTTTACTTGACCAATTCGGTTTACGATGGACAGTCAGTAAGCAACCACTATTTTTACAAGATGGGACAGAAACCCCATTCGTTGGAGTGGTAAGGGATGATACCCAAACCGTATTCACAACCTGTAAAGATAGTTATGTGCCATACCAAAATAGCGAACTAGCAGAATTGCTAATCCGTATCGCTGACAAGGGTGGCTACAAGATTCATGGCGGGGGTATGTTCAAGGGTGGTGCGAAAGTATACGCACAACTTGAAAGCGGTAACATTATCAAAAGCATCGGCAAGAATAAAGATAAGGTCGTTGGCTATACGACTGGCATCAATTCTCACGATGGTACACGAGCATTACGTTGGGGTGCGACTAATATAACTATCAGTTGCCAAAACACATTCAACGCTGCTAGTAAAGAGTTATCCAATAGCATTCGCCATACGAATAATCTACATTCAAAAGTTGATGAGTACTTAAAAGAAATCGGGTTCGCTATTGAACAGGAGAAATCAATATTTGAAAGATTTATCAAACTATCAGAAATACCTGTTAAGCAAACACATATTGCCAAAATTGTGCAGAATGTTACAGGTGTTGATATTATGATGGATGAATACGAAGCCGAAGGTAAGTATAGCGGTTATAATATCAATCGTTCCAAAGAATTGTTAGAATGTGTCGCAGTAGAAATGGAACAGAAGGGTGAAACAATGTGGGGATTATTTAGTGGAGTTACCAATTATACAACTCACAAGATGCCTGTGCCGAAGCGTGAAGGAGCAAGGCTTGAAAGTAAGTATATCGGTAAGGCTACTAAAATTGATAACCGAGTGCTATCACTAATCAATTCACTATATAAAAATTAATCACACAGGGGGGCGAACAACCCCCCTTTAAATTTCTATTATGCAAACATTCACAATCAACAATGCTACAATTGATTTCCGTTTCATTGATGATAATCATTTTATTATTATTGTTGCTGATTCAAAATTAATTGGTAATTTTACAATTATGTTTAATGAGCAACAATTCTTGGACTTCTTAAAGGTTCACGATATTGTTGAGGTTCAAGATAGTGTTATTCTTTGGGATGAATATGTTGAGGATGATGAAGGAATAACGCATATGAACACTCATGGCATTAAAGTCAATGATTATATCAATAATTATATCAGCCGAGATGTTATTGAGAGTATAACAATCAAGGCACTTGAAACCTTTGTAAACAATTTAAAACCATAATCAAATGCAAAAAGCACAAGTAGACAAACCAATCAAACAATCTTTGCTCAAATCATTAGCCGAGTTTCAGTATGAATGCCCTATTATCCATAAGGACACTAGCGGATTTAACTACACTTACGCTGATTTACCGAAGATTATCAGTACAATTATGCCTATCATGAAGAAGCATAAACTATGTTTCTCTCAACCACTTGAAGGAACACAACTCCGCACGATTATCTATCACACAGAAACAGGCGAATCCATTGAATCCATTACTGACATCCCCATCATTGAACTAGCCAAGATGAATGTATACCAATCATTCGGTAGCGGTATTACATACTTCCGCAGATATGCCCTGTCTAGTATACTAGGATTAGTAACTGATAAGGATATAGATGCCGCAGGTGAGCAAGTCAAAGTAGTTGAAAAACCAAAGACTACTAAATTTGGTGAGGTGTTTGAAATACCAACTATGAATGATGTGGCTATGCTCAAATTAGTTGCACGATTCAATGGTGGCGAAACAGATGTGTTTGAAAAAGCAAAAGGACACTTCATATTTCGTGAAAAAGATTTATCAATCATAAAATCCCTACAAGATGATAGAAACGTATAGTCAAGAATGGTTCCAAACCCGACTTGGAAAAATAACAAGCAGCACAATTTGGAATCTTATTGTTGAACCAAAGGAGAAAGCCAAAAAAGATAATGGCGATTTATCTAGTACAACAAAAGATTACCTAATGGGTAAACTAGCAGAGAAATTAACAGGTGTGTATCGTGATTTCAAAAGCGATGCCACAACTCATGGACTAGAATTAGAAGCAGAAGCCTTACAATTCTATATGAATAAGACAGGCAACATTGTAACTGACTGCGGTTACATTGAATGTATTGAAGGATTGTATGGTGGAACTCCCGATGGGTTCGTTAATGATGATGGTATCATTCAAGTTAAATGCCCATACAACTATCAAAACCATATTCACTATGGACTAGTCAGTGATGTTGAGTTCTTTAAAGCAAAGTATCGTGAATACTATTGGCAATGCCAAAGTGATATGCTAGTTAGTAACAGACAATATTGTGATTTCGTTTCTTATTGTAAGGAAATGCCAGAGGGATTGAAAATGTTTACCCTTCGTATTCCAATCAATATGGAAGATTGCGAATTGTTATTATACAAGATAGACAAGGCAGGTAAATATTTAAATAACCTATATGACTTACTAAACGAAAAATGGAACAAGTAGATAATGTTTTAAAATACATAAAGTTATACACTAACTGCTCTGACCATACTTTGAAACGTATTAAGGTTTTGCTTGACAACATGATAGTTACTCGTGAGGTTGTTAAGGTGGTACATGAAACAAAAGAAGTTTATATCCACAAGAAAAAAAGTGCAATCGGTTTAAAGAAATGGGCAGAGCAGTACTTGTTACAAAATAATATAACATACAAAGAAGTAGCAGAAAAATCTAGGAAGCGTGATGTTATAACAATGCGTAACAAATTTTGTGTTGAAGCCTATAAAGAAGGTTATGGGGCAAGTGAAATAGGCAGGTATTTAAAACGTGACCATACTACCATTTTACATTGTATTCATAAAATCAAAAGGATTAACAAATGAAAATGTTATTATCAATTATGTATTTCTTAATAATTAGTATACCCATATTCATATGCGTATATCTAACACTAGAATTCTATTTCTTAATCAAATCAATTTTAAAAAAATGAAAAAACCAATCAATCAAAAGACAGAAGTATTGTATTCATTACTTCAAGGAGAACAAACAACTATGAGCATAGTTAAGTTAGGAGTATGTAACCCAACATCAACGATAACACATTTGCGTAGAGCAGGTGTGAATATTGTTTGTGATAATCAACCACACAAAAATAAGTTCGGTAGATTAATCAAGTTTGGTAAGTTTAATATTCTTAATAAAAGGGAAGCGGTAAAGATTTATAACAATTTAATAAAGTAGATTATGATTTGTATTGAACGTGATGTGTTTTATGAAAAAGAATTAACGGCAGCAGCGAAACTATTTTATGGTTGGTTAAAAGAAAACAACAATAATCTAGAAAAGAATAATAACTTCTATGCCCTAGAATTTGATGTTAGTACTATGACAATCAATAATTGGTTATTCGCATTAGAAAAGCACAAGTTGATTAAGATTCATTATTACAAAAAAGAAAGAAAGATTTATTTATTAAACTAAACAAATCCTAGCACGAGGCACCTAATAAGGTGCTTTCGTGTTTAGGTAACTATCTGTATGAAATCAAACTCTTATTATTTTAGCCACGATTATAATGCGGCTAATGATGTGAAGGTGTTATTCCTTCGCCAACAATTAGGTATGGAAGGTTATGGTATCTATTGGTATTTAGTTGAGGCATTGGCATTGAGTGGTGGGGTATTACCTTTGAATATTACCCCTGTCCTCGCTATGCAGATGCAGGTAACCGAAGCCAAAGTTGATTGCGTTATTCGGCAGTTCAATTTGTTTGTCATACAGGATGAAACATTTTTCAGCATACGTTTGGCAGAACACTTGAAACTTCGTAAGACACTATCCGATAAAGGTAAGGAAGGAGCAAATCGTAGGTGGGGTAATGGGGTGGCTAGTAGGGGTGCTAATGCAAAAGAAATAAAGGAAACAAATGAAATAAAGGGATTTGTGACCAAAATAAGCATATAAGGTATAAATCGGTTTATATGCCGTTTTTAGCCGCATATAGCCATTTTAACCCCTTAACCTAGCCAAAACCCTTATTTTAGGCCAAAACCTCCTAAAAACGACCAAAAATGGCCTTAAAACAGACCTACTCCCCCCAATTTTATCCAAAACAAATAACCCCCCAAACAGGGGGAACCCCCTAATTAATAACCAAAATACGAACCAATGTACGAAACAAAATCACCGCCGAATGATATATCGGTTGAAAAAAGTATTCTAGGAGTTTTACTTATAGAACCTAGATGTATTCCCGATGTTGTAAACAAATTATCAGTAGATTTCTTTTACAATCAGCATCATCAAATTATTTATACCACTATTGTACATTTATACGACAAGACAATAGCCGTTGATTTAGTGACAGTCGTTAATCACTTAACACAAACAAATCAAATAGAACAGATTGGGGGTGCGTATGCTATTGTTAAACTAACTAATGATGTAGTAAGTGCTGCTCACATACAAGATTGGGTTGTTATATTACAACATCTATATCTACAACGACAGGGTATATTGATAGGCCATACATTAATTGCTAATTCCTATACAACAACAGAGATTAGTAACATATTAAATACTGCTAGTAATGAAATTATCAATGCTCAACAGAAAGTATATAAGTCCACAGAACTAAATATGTTTCACTATCTGTTTGAGTTAGCCAAACAACGAGGGCAGATATTTGAAAATGGACAGATAGGTATTGACACAGGATGGCCAAGTTTAAATAGGGTTGTGAGTGGATGGGTAAATCCTGACCTTATCATACTTGCCGCTAGACCAGCACAGGGGAAAACTGCCTTCATGCTAAACACGATACTGAATGTATTACAACAGGATAAGGCCGTAGGGGTATTTAGTTTAGAAATGAGTGGAACGCAGTTAGTCAATAGGTTATTAAGTTTAGTAACCAAGATTAAGCACCATAATCTGCGACACAATATTATCACAGAACACGAGCAATCTATTATCAATAAAACAGAAAGCCAAATGCTTAAATATCCATTATATATTGATGATAGTCCTAGCCTTAACATTCGTGAGTTGCGTAGTAAAGCAACCATTATGAAACGTAAATACAATATACAATTACTTTGTATTGATTATCTGCAACTTATGAGCGGAGTTGATAGGAAAGGTAACAGGGAAAGTGAGATAGCAGAAATCAGTAGGGGTTGTAAAATACTTGCCAAGGAATTAGACATACCTGTTATTGCGTTATCACAATTAAGCAGGGCAGTTGAAAACAGGCCTGACAAGTTACCACAACTATCCGACTTGCGTGAAAGTGGTGGGATTGAACAGGATGCTGATAGTGTTATATTCTTGATGCGGCCGGAAACATATAACATTCCCGAGATTGAAATAAGTGGCAACACTATACCAAGTAACGGATTATGTGTTGTTAAGATAGCCAAGAATAGACATGGCAGTCTTAAAAATATTCCGTTCCGTTTCATAGGAGAGTTAATGAAGTTTGAAGAATATGAAAATCCTTTTTAAAATAAATTAGGTAATAACAAAAATTTGTTTTTAATTTTGTATTGTGCTAGAAAAAGATATACATATAATGGTTTGCAATTACATTAGAACTAAGTATCCTGATGCTATATTCCGTAGTGATTTCGCTAGTGGTATGAGAATGAGTATAGGTATGGCCAAGAGGCACAAGGCATTACAATCATCAAGAGCATTCCCTGATATATTTATCGCAGAACCACGAGGCCAATACTATGGTATGTTTATAGAATTAAAAACAGAGGATAATGTGGTATTCAAAAAGGATGGGACATTAAGACAGAACGAACATCATAAAGAACAAGCAGTTATGCTAACGAAATTATATGCCAGAGGATATAAAGCAGTATTCGGTCAAGGCTATCAAGACACAATAAAAAAGATTGACCAATACTTTGAAAGCGATTAAATGGTTATACGACAATGAGTTTGAACTAGCCTTCAAAAATATAGGTCGTGACCTGTGGGAAGATTTGCGTCAAGAGGTGGCATTGATTGTACTAGAATATGACAAGGATAAGATAAAAGATTTAGAAGAAAAAGGGAAACAGGTATTTAAGTTTTGGATTGTACGGATTTGTTGTAATCAACTTCATAGTAAGTATGGCAAGATGTGGAGATTGTATAATCAGTTGTTACCTGTTGAGGATATAGTTAAATTCGTGCGTGAGGAAGATGAAACATTTGATGACCAACCATTAATAAATTCTATTGAAAACAAGATAGAACAACTATATTGGTACGATAAAGAAATACTAAAAATGTATATAGAATTAGGAAGCGTAAGGAAAGTATCAGCCGTAACAGGTATTCCACATACATCAATATTCATAACAATTAAAAACATACGCAAATGTATCAAGCAATCACTTGTTTAACAGGTGGGATATTCCTACCAATGATATGGTTGTATATATTCAAAGCACCATATTACTTTAATAAATGGACAGGGTTGAAAATGGATAAGCCATTGAGTTGCGGCTTCTGTCTAGCATTTTGGATTACATTTTTTTCTTTATGGTTGAAAACAAACTTTATAGATGCTATATTTATAGGTAGTATAGCACCCTTTATGTATCTTTACGTAGAGGATTTAATAACTAATAAATGGGAATTATGATAAACGAAATTGACAAAGAAATGTTTGAAAGACATTATCCTTTATATGAAATGTGGAAAAAGCATCAGTTCGTTAAGAACTATGAAAAAGATGTATACTCCAATCTAATTTACTTATACACTAAATATGTAAGCGATAAGCATAATTTTTCGCATTGGTGTAGCAGTTGTCGTGCAGAATTAGTGAATCACTTGTATAATTGGTATGTATCACAGGATGTACAAATTCATGTACAAGAAGAAGTACAAGTTGATGTACCACTTGAATCAGCACCTGAAACAGAATTTGTAGTAGTTGAACAACCAAAGAAACGAGGAAGAAAATCAAAATAGATGAATTTTTATTTACTCATAGCATTCATTAAACAAATCAAATCAAAACCAAATGGAACAAACCAAATCAAAAAAAATCCGTCTAGGTAGCGGTAAAAAAAGAAACCCGACATGGCTAACTGCATCTATTTGCCTATCGGAAGCACACAAACACGCATATCATTTTGAAGGTAAGGATTATGTTAGTATCAATATTAACATAGCAGATGCCCCTAACGATTATGGCAAAGATGTGTCAATCACATTGAATGATTACAAGAAAGCCACAAACGAAACAACTGACTTACCTTTTTAATGAAAAACCACACAAAAGTATATCTTAATCATTTCGGTTATGGTATTGAGGACTTTATCCCTTGTGAGTTATGCGGTAGTAGAGCAGTTGATATTCACCACATAAACGCAAGGGGTATGGGTTCCTCAAAAGGCAAGGACACGATAGAAAACCTAATGGCATTGTGTAGGTCTTGTCATATTGAATACGGAGATAAGAAGCATCATATAGAATATTTAATAGAAAGGCACAATGGCAAAATCAAAAAGCGATAGCAAAAAAATATCATTCGGTAAAAGAAAAACAGGTAGAGCAAAAAAATCTTTTAATAAACATAGTCCAAGACCAAAAAGATACAGAGGTCAAGGGCGATAAAAACAATCACATGAGTCAAGAGTACAAACCCTTTGCACTTAACTTCAACAATGACAAGAAGGTAGTAAGTGTAACCCTGCCACAACACGAGGCAATCTTTCAACTAGCCGAAGCGTTTAGCAAATGGCTAACTGAAAATGGTATTGAAAACGTAGTAACAGAACAACCTATTTTAGAACCCCAATCCGAAGATTATGGCAACCCAGATGCACTTCCAGTACTTGAAGATAAATAAAGTAGTACCGAACCCTGAAAATCCAAGGGTAATAAAAGACCATAAGTATAAAGCATTAGTGAAATCCATTAAGGACTTCCCAAAGATGCTTGAAATACGACCTATCGTTGTCAATACAGATATGGTTATTCTAGGGGGTAATATGCGTTTAAGAGCCTGTCAAGAAGCAGGACTTAAAGAAATACCTGTTATCGTGGCCAAAGAATTAACAGAGAGTGAACAGAGAGAATTCACCATCAAGGATAACGTATCATTCGGTGAATGGGATTGGGATGTGTTGGCTAATGATTGGGATGATAGCGAACTAAATGATTGGGGATTGGATGTATGGAAGAAGGCAGAAGAAATAGATTTATCCATCTTGAACGAAGATGATTTATCTAGCGACCTATCCGATATGACCAAGAACATTAAGAAAGCCATACAGATTGAGTTTGAACTAGAACACTATGAAGCGGCACAGGAATTAGTAAAGTGGTGGAGAGAACAGGGATTGTATATAGGTGGCTTCCTTATGGAAAAGTTGAAAGAGGAAAAGGAAAAGAATGTATAAGATTGCCATACCATCTTACAAAAGAGTTGATGTATTCGCTAGTAAAACACTAGCATACTTAAAGAAAACCAATATCAGCCTTGATAATGTTTATCTATTCGTGGCTAACGAACAGGAGAAGCAGGATTATTCCGTTCTAGGATTAAAGAACATAATCGTTGGAGTAGAAACTATCCGTAATCAAAGGAACTATATTAGGCATTACTTTCAAGATGGGGAGATGGTATTCAGTTTGGATGATGATATAGCAGGGATATATAAAGCCGTATCAGTCAAAGACCTAGTATTAGTTACAGAATTACACGAATTGATATTGAGGGGATTTGATTTATCCAAGAAGATAGGCACAAAGTTATGGGGTGTATCAGCAGTTAAGAATGGCTTATTCATGTTCAACAAGAAGCCGAGTGCTGATTTAAGATATATCGTTGGTGCTTGTTTCGGTCAAATCATAGACCACGACAACTTCCTAACACAGACCATAGATGATAAGGGGGATTATGAAAGGAGCATATTATATTACATCAAGTTCGGTAGTGTGTTGAGATTCAATAACATAGCGATTGATACTAATTACTACAAGATGAAAGGTGGTATGCAGATAACACGAACAAAAGAAAGAGTGAAGGCTAGTGGCCTATACCTTTTGAATAAGTTCCCGAATCATTGTCAAGTCAATAATATTAAAAAGAATAAAGAGTTTTTTGAAATCAAATTAAAACACAAGAAATGAAAAATCGTGGCATCATCCTAGAAGAAAAGAAGATAGTGTATTGGTATCTGCCCAAAACCTGTTGTACTACATTGAAAACTTATTTCGCCAAAGAGTTAGGATTAACCATACCATACAAGAATGGTAACGAAATGGATATTCATGGACAGGACATTGGATTCAAATTCACAGAAGAAGTATTGCCCGATTATTACAACTTCGCTTATGTTCGTAATCCTTTTGACAGAGTTATGAGTTTGTATAGCCAAAAGATTTACAAGTCAATGGACAGGAAGGTATTCCCTAATGAAGATATATTCTATATCGGTATGCCATTCAAAGAGTTCCTACACGCTATCATAAACATTGAGGAAAAGGAAAGGCACTATTTACCACAATCACAGATGCTCCAACAGGGCATTCATATTCATAAGATGGAAAATGATTTGTTCTTAAAGTTATTGAACCCATTGAATGTTAGTCAGTCCATTAATTTTTGGACTCCCGAAACAAAAGATATGGCATATGAATTCTATAAGCAGGACTTTATTAGATTTAACTACTATCCAAACAGACACTAATTATGAAAACAGCAATGCAAGAATTAATTGATAAAATAATACTTGAATCAAATTCTGATAAACCAACAGAACAACAAAAGTATATTTTAATATGGGTTAAATATATGGCAGATGATTTACTTGAAAAAGAAAAAGAGCAGATAATAGATGCTTATGAAGATGGTAAACAAAATGGAATGGATAGTATTACAAATATTCATATGTATATTATTGGAGAAAAATACTACAACCAAACCTATAATCAAAACAAATAACATATGAAACGCATTGATTTACAGAAGGTTGAACATACTACAAAGATAGGTTCACGATGTGAATATATGACTCCAAATATTATTGATGATTGTATTTTGTATGAGAATGGCGAACCGATAGGCTTCTATATTACCAAAATGCCTCATAGGATGTGCAAACTTGCCGACATAGCGAATAGCGAGTTCAATAGTAAGCGAGTGCCGAAAACAAAACTAGACAGGTCGGATGTGTTGAAAGCACAGATAGAGAATCCCGGAATGACAAGGGAACAGGCAAGAAAGGTAGGCACAACACAGATGTCAGTTATATTAGGAAGCGTTCCACCGAAACCACAATTCATGCGTTACTATGGAACTATATCATCTGTTCATGGAGTTGAATCAGCACAGACATTCATAAAGGCTATGCTAATGTTAGCCAAAGAAAGCGAACAGGTTATCAAAGAATATATGCCGGAACAATATGCTAAACAAATGAAAATCTTTGAAGGAGTTGATGAGAAGTGGCGATTCGCTAATATGTTTACAAGTTCTATTTCAAATTATAATATATCAGCACCATTCCATCGTGATACAGGCAACATAGTTGGTGCGGTCAATGTAATTATCTGTAAGAAACACAATGCCAAAGGTGGCGACTTACACGTTCCCGATTATAATGCCACATTCGGACAACAAGACAATTCAATGCTCGTTTACCCTGCGTGGAAGAATGTTCATGGAGTTACTCCTATCATCCCAACATACGAAGGGGGGTATAGGAATAGTTTAATATTTTATCCACTCAAAGCATTTTTAAATGATAGTAAAGATTAGGTACAAGACAGATGCGAAAACAACTGATTCGCTTCAATGGAGAGTTGTAGTTTCAGGACACGAATACTACGCTTCGGAAGTCCACATATATTGTTCAACCCATACAACTAGGGATTTCATTGAAGGAGTTGGTGAGAAATGGCATATAACTTGTGATGCCAATGATATAGATTGGGAAGGAGAAAAATGTATAGTAAGATGACAATAGATAAGAAACGACATCTAGACAAAACAATATCCTATCGTGTAGTTAGCACGATAATAGGAT
>Ga0208133_1000071_pt1 | contig 37460 bp, 43 predicted proteins | sample ColrivemetaGS535_FD_187595 | JGI IMG/M metagenome (GOLD analysis project Ga0208133, IMG submission 187595) | Estuarine microbial communities from the Columbia River estuary, USA - metaG S.535 (SPAdes) (version 2) | ecosystem: Environmental > Aquatic > Marine > Intertidal zone > Estuary | place... | reverse complement strand
TCCTGCTTTAAACCCGCAATTAAAGCAATGATAGGTAAAACCTTCAGTAGTAAACAGCACACCTCCGCGTTTTTTGGAATCAGGCCTATCGCCTCTATGTGTGCAGCACACCGCGTTGAAACTTATCCAACCGCCAGTGGTTAGTTTTCTATTAGCGGGTAGTAGAGTTTGTAGTGCTGCCTGAATCTGATTCATGCACTATTTTAGCTTCTATATAGTACCTTGTCAAGTGTTCCGTGATAATAAGGATCGGATACAGTATTAGTAGTTGCGCCAGTAGGTGGAATATGTACAATTCGAATATAGGTATATACACCATTGAAGTTGACATAGTCTATACTTGTAACTCTGTTATATACTCGAGTTTCTATAGTATAATAATTTTGATCATTAGTAGGATTATTGTCCAATGTTCCTTGTATCAATACACTACCTTTATATGCTGTCATATATATTACAGCGGTGTGTAATGTTGAATTTCCGTTAAATTCTGGGCTAGCATAGATATTGCCGCTTTTGTATTCATACAACTGAGTAGTACTATTATAAGTTGGATTAAAGCTAGTAATAATAGTACTGTCCTGTAATACTGGATAGACATCAGTAGATAAATGTAAGGTACCGTTCATACCGTAGTAGGTATTAGTATAGGCCGGAGTATATGTTCCATCATCACCGCGTACCTTCACGCTGTAGGTATAGCTAGATTTATCTAAATCCAATGTATCACTTTCGTTAAGAGTAAGTAATGCCATACCTTTAGTGCTAGTAGTTTCTGCTAGTATTTCAAGATTTTTTTCAACTATTAAACGTTGATTTATAGCATCAAACATACTAAACACAAAGATTGTGCTAGTAGAGATTGATATACGTTTTTGGTCGCTGTTTTTGAATTGAATCTTAATTTGATTCTTAATTCCTTTTTGTATTGTTAGGTCTCGTTGATACATAACCTGATTAACTCCCCTGATTGTAGCGTCCAAATCTAGTGTAACGTCCAGTTTGTTTGTGTATAAATAGATTGGTAAACTTTGCATAAAGTATTTATTTAAAATCCAATGAGTAACCAATTCCAAGAAAATTTCCCATTTATTTCGTGTTTAAAATCCAATGATCGAGAATACGTAGGTATTATTATTAATTGTGATGACTATGTTTCCAGCATGTATGATTTATCCATGATCATTAATGAAAAACAAAGAGTATCATTCTTAGAATTAGGAGAAGTTTGGTGGTGGGAAAGTAATCGTAAAATACCCATCAATATATTTCTCAAGCAAGAAATGCAATTATTCAGGTCTTATATAAAGACGTTTAGTAGTAAGGATATAGAAATCATATTTGGTCCCACAGTGAATCTTGGTGAAATAGCTGAAAAACGTATTAAACGTAAGTCAATACAACTAGTAAGATCCATGCGAAACATTGGTTAAGAGTATCCGTAACTGATTTTTTCACAGATTAAATTTAACTGCACTACAATAACGCTGGCATAGGAGATAGCATGGGCCTTCTTAAAGAAATAGGCATCTTGAGTTTTAGTCCATATTTCATTATGGATAGTTTGGAAACCTTTTTCCTTACATATTGGGATGAGATGTTTTTTACCAGGTCTAATCATAGCCAGGAACATGGCCAGTTCAACAATACTTGCGGGTTTTAATTCAGCCAACAGGTTGTGATATCCATTGATGTGAAACAATTGATCACATACTTCTTTCTCGTAGAGTAAATCCCATAGTGGTTCTGTATTGAGTAATTCAACCATGTGATTTTCGTTTCTAATACCGTTATAGGCACTGACATTTAAAAAATCAATCTTAAAATATCCACGGTCTTCGGCAGATTTGTAATCAAAACTTGCTGTATCAGTTAATGGGTTATAGGGAATTTCGTGACAATACACACCTGTATTATGTTTCTTTCCATCTTCAAGACGTGCTGGAATATGCTTGATTATGTCAAGTATTTTCTTTCTATCAGGAAAGTCAATGTCAATGTCCATTATATTTGTCTAACCTCAACTCCGGACAACACTAGGAATTTAATTCCCGAATCATCTCTATAGTTTTTATTATACCATACACGACCAATACCTGATTGATGAATAAGTTTTGCACATTCGAGACAAGGACCGTGAGTAACAAATAAGTCAGCACCGGCACCACTATTGTTAGACTTTGCCAATTTTGCAATAGAATTTGATTCGGCATGTAATACCTCTGGTTTAGTTTTAAGCATAGGTTCTCCCATGTTATATCCTACAATATTTTCACAGTTGTTATCCCAACCTGCAGGCATACCATTGTAACCATAACTGATTACGCTATCGTCTTTGACTATAACTGCACCTACCTGTAATCGTCGGGCATGGCTAAGTTGGGCAGTACGAGTAGCCCAGTCCATGTATAGGTCAATAAATTTTTGTTTCATAGTACAGGTGTGAATCTTTCTAAGAAACTTTCCACATAGCAACTATATTCTTGATCACTAGACTCTAGTCTATAATGAATCCACATATGTCCGTTTAATTCAATTGTATGTAATACAACAAATGTTTCGGTAATAGTAGCCCACCTACTTCCTTCTTTTGGTATCATATTCCCTCCATAACTTCCATCCATGTATGATCGCCCATATATTTTACCTGAGCAACATATTCATAATCTTCTGGTGCAGACGAACTCCATCCGGTTGGTCCAGTAAGTACCAGCAACATTTTTTCTTTTCTCTTATCCCACACTAACCAATAACATTTACCCATTACCAATTTAAATTGAAATTCGGCAGCATGGACCGCATCTGTTATTTCCAATCTACGTTTAATCTGTTGAGCCTGTCCTTCTAATACATGAACCAATGCCATAATACGATCATACTCTTGCTGGGCATACATCCTGGCATGATTAATCATTAGATCTTTTTGCTCAGTAACAGGTACCATATCAAACTTTGGACCACCTGATTCTGTAGCATAAGGAGTAACGTTCCTATTAAGGAAAGGAATTATTGCACCGGTAGAGGTAGAATCATAACTTGTTCTACCTTTCATTATGTTCATAGTTCGCCACTCTCTGCTAATTTTAATATTAAACTATAATGTTCGTAAGCCTTCTTCACTGCTGGATATTTGTTCTTAAGATATTGCTCACGTTCTTTTAAGTCGGTCATGTGTTCAAACATTCTATAATGACCATGCTCATGTAAGTTATTATAAACTTCTGCTTCAAAGTCTGCAATACGTTCTAACTCACTCTCTGTAATCTCCACTGTTAATAGTTTTACAGTTTCATATTCCATAGCATCCATGGCTGTTAATTCGTTATAGTTGGACGAGTTGTGAAAATATTTCACATGCATACGTGTATGTCTATGGGCACGTTTGTTATCATCAATAACTTGTATGCGATGATAGTTTACAAACTTTTGAACATTTTCTTGACTCATTTTATACCTACCTCGTCACAAATTTCTTTTACTAGTGCAACATCTGCTGGGCTTTGTTTAAATTTTTTCATCCAAAACGGTATATCAAACACAGGAGAAATCATCACCAATTGTTCGTCACTCATATTACCGATCATAGTTTTGCCGGTATCGCTATTCATTATAATCCAAAAACTAATCTTACCATTAAGTATGTCATGTACCGCTTTGTTAAGACTTACATATGAAAAGTAATGTGCATAATTTGCACCATGCGAATCTCCCCATTCCATCATAGTTTGAAGACTTCGTTGAACAGCACTTTCTACTGGTTCAACTTTTAGTATATCAAACAAGTATTTTTCATACATTTCATCTCTACACCAGTGATCCAATTTAACTCCACTTTTGATTACATAATCTACAAATTTAGTTGGATACAATGGATTAACATTATTAATAAAACTACCAAATTTTACAAAGGCGTTGTAGTAACTGCTATCAGCAAAGTCGTCATATGACTTAGATTTCTTAGCATTTTGTGTCAATTGCCAAAAACGATTAAAAGCTATAAAACCTGCCTGGACACGTTTCTCGTCTTTTTGTAGAGCACGCCTCTTACGCTCGCACATATGCGCCACTAGAGTTTTACTTTTCATAAAACTCTTACCGCAATGCACACAAGTATGCGGTTGTTCTACTAATGCTATCATTCGTATTCCTTCCGCTGTTTTTTATCAAATCCCATTTTATCAAACAATTCTTCTCGATCTTTCTTATCCATCATAGATGCCATTAATTTAATATCTGCCATCTTCATTGCTGGATACAATTCACATAATAGTCGTTCAATCTTATTGGCTTTTTCTTTTTTACCTGCTGCTAGATATGGGTGATAAGCAGTAGCACCTGTGCCTGTAGCAGCAAAGAGTTTCCATAATAGAGCTTTATGATTCTTACTAAGATCCCAATGATTTTTATTAACCATTTCGTTGGTCATTTCTACAAACCATTCTTGCGTATCTTTATCTCCTTGAACACTAGCAGTATATCGCATTAAGATATAAGGACTAAATGCTTTCTTTTCCTCAGGTGTGAGGTCATCATAGAAGTTGTAGATCTTTTGATCTACAGCATTGAGTTCGCGTTTAATATCAAGTTTTGCGGTTGCCATTTTCTTTGCTCAGGTAGTATGTTACTTTAACACGTTCTAATGCCGCTTGTAAAGCAGGATTGGTCTTGGCTGTACGATGAATATCGCCCCATAATTTACTTTCCATTATGTCATTGTGTAGTGATCTTTTCTTTTCACTCTCTGAATAAAGAACTCGAACTCGTTCAGTGGAACCGTCTTCTCTAACATATACAGTTTCACCTTTATCTGGGCTTTCAAATATTGGCATTTTATTCGTATATTAATGATGTGGCATTTTTAAGATCCACCATGGTACCATTAGTTTGCCATTCTTTTAAAATTATTTTATGAGATTCTATTTGTTCTGAAATAACTGAATCACTTTTGATTAAGTAGGTAGTAGGAATATTAATATTTTCAATAAACATTGGAAAATTATAAACTTTTCCTAAATTTAAAAAAAGTATATTTTCAATAATAGGTTCATATTTTATGTCGGCATAAATTATATCAAAGGTATATTCATTATATCCTGTACATGTTCTATCTAATATTTTCTTAACATATGATCTTTTTAGTAAAGCACTGCTACCCCACCAGCGTCCATGTCTTAAATCAAGTCTTAATGTTTTTTCATCTTTTTCAGTCCATGGAGATATCATTCTTACCAGTTGTATACATTCCCAATCGGTGGGTATACTTTGAATAAATTCGTTCCAGGTAAAATTCCAATACTTTATACTTTCAAAACTAATATCATCTTCACAAAATATAGCATATTCTTCACTAGTTGAGGTATACCAATTTCTCAAAAGATTTACGTAAGATACCATAGTACCTTGTTGTTGTTCAATATATTTTTTTTCTAACTCGGCACCTTTAATATTAATATTTTTAAAAATTTCTGAATATCTTTCGGTTTGATATACAGAAGTTTTAGTAATACCAAAATAAGTAAATTGTTCTTCCATAAATTTTCTACGTTCACTACTTTCTTTTAAAGATATGTAATTAACAGATGGAAAATTTTCAAGTTTATCCTTGTAGGATAATTCTTTATTTTCTTTTTCTATTATAAACCAATCTGTCATTTACCAGCACCTTGTATAATCTACTAATTCACTTTGACGACTAACCTCTTTGACAAAATATGCACAAGTTGGTTTAGGACTATCCTCCAATGGTGTGCATAATAGTTGCCCAGGCTTCATCTTTGGAAAATACCATTTGACATCTTGATAAACATCAATGATATCAATCTCATGAAATTCTGGTCTAAAACTACTCAATGGATTGAAGCAAAATGTTTTGAAGCCACGATCATTTAAACTGGTTAGTGGTAATACTTCCATATCAGGGCCTTCGGGATCGCCCACAATAGCACACCAATCCAATGGCATAGTGAGTTCGTGTTTACCTATTTTTAATACTGCTGCGGGTCCTGTAAAACTTTCAAGGAATATTAATGGAATAAAGAAATAATCAGGGTTACTACTATCACTATTATCTAGCACAGCAAATCTTAGATCTTCGTCTACTTCTTCTGGTAAATTGTTAAGATGAAATATCTCGTTGTTTAGTGTTAAGATCTGCATTATATATATTTTACTTTCTCAATGTTAAATGGGTATTTGGCTTCTTTATAAAACCTCTTTCTTTCTGTTAAATGTCTTTTAGCGTATTTGCTGGCTGCGGTTATGTCCCAGATTTGAACAAAGTCTTTGTCGTCTGCTTTTCTAATGCCTCGCCCAATCGATTGTATAACTCTGACAAAGCTCTTTCCGGGTTCCAAAAGAACCAGATTAAAAATCCTAGGGATATTAATACCCACAGCGGCCACACCAAAAGTCGCCACAATAATCTTATTATTAGCAGTTCTAATCTCATCATACTCTTCTTTCCTGTCTTTAGTTTTAACTTCACCCGACACAAACACCGCCTCTGGTATTTGTTCAATAATAAATTTACCCGAGTCAATTCTATTAACCAATACCAGGGTGTTTCCTGATGCTGCAATATTACGAATCATGTTGCTGATATGTGTCATTCTAGTTTGATCAGTAACAAGATATTTTAGTTCTTCTGCATAACTTCCAAATTCTTTCCATTCTGCAGTTTGTACAACATTAACGTGACAGTTACTTAATACACCGCGAGCCTGTAATTCATGTGCAGATATGTGATGAATAACATCGCCTAAACTTGCCCTTAATGCTTGATACTCATGATCCGCTTTTGGTACGGTTCCTGTCAACCCCCAACGTATAGGTGCATTGGCAAGATTTTGTGTTAGTAACTTTTTCAACACATCGGCTTTGGCCATATGTACCTCGTCAACAATCACAGTACTTACACCATCTAAGAATTCTGCCAAAGTTAATAACTCGTCATTATCCTGTGATTTTTTGTCTAAAATATTTAAACTTTGCCAGGTGCAAATAGTGTGTGTTTTGTTGAGATTTTTTCTATCTCCGTAGTACACACCAACATCTAATCTGCAATTAATAAAGTCTTCTTCAGTTTGTTCCACTAGACTTTTGTTAGGAACAATGATTATTGTTCGACCGTATTTTTCACAAATTTTACTCAGAGTTGCAGTGATGATTGTCTTACCTGCACCAGTAGCAACTTCTTGCAAACTCTGCGGATTATTTAAGAAATTATTAACAACCTCGCATTGATAGTCACGCATACGGATAGGTTGACCTTCCATAACGTGTCCTTTGGGCCAGCATAAATCTCCCCAAAAATCCTCAGAAATTTGAGAAAATTCTAGAGCACCACTATTCCTAAGATCTTCAACTTCGATGTAGTAATTCTTACTTTCGAGATATTCCAACACCTGGCCGAGCATACTTAGATAGGTAGATCCTCCAAGACCAAAAAAACTGATACTGCCATCCCATCGCCCTAATTTAAAGCTGGGTCTGAAGCGGGCAGTTGGGTCCTCGTACTTGAATTTTTTGACCAAAGCCTTACGAGTGTCGAGATCTAAATTATCAATCTTAACATTTACTTCATCTTTAATAATAACTTTACAGGTGCTCAAGGTAGTAGGCTCTTTTGTTTTTTATCTGATAACACATTAATAACATTATGCTTGTTTTTCATAAAATTAGCAAGAGTATAGTGGATATTATAAAAATTAAAGTTCAACACACAATTAAATTTTAGTTCTGACTCGAACAACGGCTTGGGAAGTTTTCCACTAAGGACTACTACCTTAGTTGTCTCAGAGACAGGTGAATTTAATTTTTCTTCTTTGACAAATTTGTTAAAATCACTACCATTTTCGTTGGGTAAACGAAATAATACACTAATTTCGTGATTTTTAATACCCACCTCCTTTAACAATTCCAATGCCTGTTGCATTTTGCTTAATTCATTGCCACCGGGTATGGCAACAATGCAAGGCAACAGATTCTTCACAATTGGTGCTAACTCTAAAATTGAGTTTTCTTCCAAATTTATGGAAAAATTCTCATTAGGGGCAGATTTTATGAAATCTTTAGTGGTGTCTGATATGTTGTATATAGACAACGATTCGTCAACTGATTGATCCCATGTAGTAACGCCTACTTGTCTAGATTCAAACAATGCTTGGAGAAGATCAGTACTTGTAGGTTGGGGAACATGAGCAGGAATATTGACAATTTTAGGAATTCCTTGCTCGATAGTCAACATAGGAACATATTTTTCAACATTGTTGATAATTTCATATGTTTGCTCCATATACCCTTTAAATTCATCATCAGTAGTGAATCCTTTAGACATAACATATCCACTGAAATATTCAATGGTAGCACCTTCTAATGAAAAAACCCAGGCTTTTTCAGTTGGATTCCATTCTGCTGATATAAATTTCTGTTTATTAGCTTTAATCTCAGTAACCAATTTTTCATCATAGGGAAATTTTACCAAAATGGATTTAGACTTATTTGAATTGACAATTACAGATATATGTTTCACTAAACTAATGGTTCTGATATTATATTTGAATTGAGGATTGTCTAATAATATAGTTATATCCTTACCAAGATGTACATTAATCTGTTGTTTGTATGCTTTTGAGATTTTAAGCATTATTGTGGCTTGTTTTTCTGTAAAGCCCAAACTTTTGTGATTTATTTGCTCATAGAAACTCTGAACCAACGTTGTATCATAACGATTGGTCTTAACAGCAAACATCAATGGGTGGAGTAGATCTTCAATATACATGATACATTATTATACTACAAAATAAGAAAGGACGCAAGTCCTTTCTGTGTCAAATAACAACGTCTTCCATGCCCGCTGTTCGGAGTTTTATAATATTACTTAGTTGCCATTGTTTGATATCTAATCCTTTGATAATACCCAGCCATTGATTGCGTAATAGTGCAAACTCATTAATGATCTTTTCCATATCAACCACATCTGCCTCACCTTCTACGTACTTTTCAACATCTCTACTGCTGAGAGCACGTTGATAATTTTCCAAATATTTCTTAAAAGTTTTGGAACGTAAGCGGCGTAGTTCAATGTTTAGATATTCTAAGATACCTTCAATTTCTTGAAGTTGGTTAAATCGATGAGCAACAATACCAGGCAAAGCAGCAGAGGATTTTTCCACGTTTCCGTGGATTTTAACCTCTGCTCTTGCTGCGTCTAATTCAAGGTAATAGTAATCAATACAGCCTGGCAAGTGAGCAATATCTTTGCTTACTTTGCTGTACCAATTCACAATTACTCCTCGTCTTCGTCGTAGATATTGTCTTCGTCGATCTCGTTTTCATCATTGAATTCATCTACAATAAGTTGTATTGCAGAATCAAGATGGGAGTCAAATCCCATAACTGATTCAAGTACTGACAACTCAACATCTTGCCCAATTAAAAAATCTACAAAATGGGTTGCTGCTGTTTCACGATTCTTTTCAGGGACATAATCCTTAAAAGTGTCCCATACACCAATAATTAAATCTTCTTCCATTTTATGCTTCCTCTGTTTCTGCTGCCTCTACAGGCATAATAATACTATCATCCCATTCAGCCATAATTACGGTCAAACCGTCCTTGTCATTGCCATTCCATGCTTTACGGAATTGTTTGATAATCTCGCCATCTTTGGTTGTATAAACAAGACTATTGCCTTCTTTCTTCAACTTACCCCGAGCCTCAAACAAATCAACTAAACCACTAAATGGGCTCATACCTGTTGAGTATGGAATCTCAACTTGTACTGCTTCAAAGGGTTTAGAATAACGAGTTTTCATAATCTTACAGGCCGAACGAATACCGTTTACAGTGGTAGTTTTATTACCATCTTCATCAGTTTTCAATTTTAATTTACGCATAGCAACCACAATAGAACTAGCGTAGATAAAGCCTTGACCACCTGAAATTTTGTCATCTGGATCAAACATGTCCTGACTTGCGTATGTGTGATTTGTACAAACCATACCAACATTCCACGAGCCAAACATATTAACACAGTTGCGAACAAGACTTGTAAGTGCCTTAGGCTTACGGCCCATATCACCTTTCATCTCACCTGCTTCAAACTGATTAACGTCAGTTGGAGTTAGCAACATACCTAAACTATCAATGACAAATAAAATCTTAGGACGACTTTCTTCGGGCATTAATTTATATTCTTTCATGAATTCAGATATGGTTTTTGCCACATCGTCAATCATAGCCATATTGAGTTTAAGTAGTTTATCCTCACTGGTATCAACACCCAAATCCAACAACCACTTTTCATCAAGAGCGTTTTCGCTATCAACTAAGATAACAAAAATGCCTTGTTCTTGTGCGTGTCGGATGATGTTGCCAGAGCAAATATAACTCTTTCCTGCACCACTTTCACCGGCAAATACTGTAACTTTACCAAGAGGGACTCCCCTAAAGAAGTCCCCAGAGATAAGATAGTTAAGAGCATAGTTACCAGTTGAGATCCAATCTGTTGGATCGTTAAAGCCAATACCAAGACCGTCAATGGACTTAGTAATTGACTTTCTAAACTTACTTATGTCAAACGCTTTGCCCATCTGTTACTCCTTAGTTTGTGGCTGCGTTACGATTACGAATCATTGCAATAATATCTGCGGCACGTGATCCTGCTTCGTTTTTTGGTGCTTCTTCTGCAACCACTTTAGCGGGTGTTGCTGCCGCAGGTTCAAAAGGGATGTCATCTTCCTCAATTTTTGCTGCTGGTTTTGCTGCTATAGAACCAGTTGCTGATCCACTACCACCAAAGCCTGCTGGCTTAAAGTATTGACCCCAACGATCGCCATCATATGCTTCACCATCAACTGATGCTGCAAACATTTCTGCGATAACTTTGAGTTCAACTTCACCTGGTTTCTTAGGTAGGAAGCTCTTTAAATCAAACAAATTATATTGTTTAATTGCTGCTTGTTCTGCTTCAGCAAGAGCACGTTCACGACGAGCCCAAGTGCTAGTAGAATAATCAGCATAACCACCTTTGCTAGTTTTAGCAATCTTGAAGTCGAGACCACGAACATAGTCAGTTGGTAGTTCTTCAATCTCGGCATCCATCAATGCGTTCTTAACAATGTTAAAAATTTGTGATCCGATGATGAAACGACGGATTGGATTCTCAGGTGTCTTACCATCTTCTACCAGTTTGCTGTCAGTGACAAAACCTTGGAACAAATAAGATTTCTTTTTCCAGTACTTACGACCCATATCTTCCAAAGATTTATCTTTAAACCATGGACGGACTTCAGTTAAAACTGGACAAGTCTCGCCCCACATTTCCATACAAGGAACTTGTACAGTAACGGGTTTGGAATTTGTTTCACCTTTAATACCGGCGAAGGGCAATTTGATCATTGCACGTTCAATCCAGAAAAAAGTGTTGTTTGGGTCTTGGTCGGGTAAGAATCGAACTGTGGTAGTTGATCCTTCTGGCATATTCCAATGAGGGAATATTCCGTTGTCTCCACCGCCTGCGTTGCCACCGCCTTGTTGAGAACTTGCTTGAAGTTTTGCGCGAATTTCTGCTAATGTTGCCATAATGTTTTGCCTTTATAAAATGTATTATGCCGCTTTCTTAAAGCCAACTGACTAAAAGAAAAATGTGTGCATACGATTAAGTATACACACATCTATTTATCATCTCAACCTATATGGTTGATATTTTTGATTATTATTTGCCAATTATTTTTTTCTAATGCCTGCTAATCTCTGTAGTGCGGATTTACCAACATCATGTGCTCTATCTGTTGCAGCCGCGATAGGATCTGTTTTCCAATCTGTTGGAGGAGGATTTTCTTTTGGAATTGCCTTACTAGGTTGGCTGTCCATACCATGTGTTCTAAAATCTTTTTTAGAATCTTCCATTTTGGGTGGTCCAATGCCTTCTACTTTCTGTTTAATTCTGCCTAAGATTTCTTTCAAACTATCAACACTTAACCCGTCACCATGGTCAACTGGACTATGTTTTTGCATTTTTCCATGTTTTTGTTGCCATTCTTGTGTAAGTTTGTTGATGAATGCTTCTGCCATTTCGTAGGCTTGTTCGCCTGCTTTCTCGCCAAACTTCTCACTAATTTGCTTTTTGCAATCCAATGCAATGTTTTCTTCTGCACGGAATGGTCCAACGCTTTCATTGTCTGCGTTATAAAAACTCTTAACAATTTTAGCTACTTCTTGTACCATACTGCTCTTACCTTCTGCCACTGGTTGTTCAGGAGCAGGAGGTGCTGCTGGTGCTGGAGGTGTTTCTGGAGCAGGTGCTGGTTCTTCAGCACCTGTCATGCCTAAAGATGCTAATAGATCAGGGTTGTTATCTGTTGCCCATGCTTGAAATAATTGAAGAGGAGTTGCTCGAATTTCTTCATTGCGTCCTTCTTCGTCCTGTAATGCCTGAGTTAATTCTTCAAAATTTGGTAATTCTGTTAAGCCTTTTTCAGGATCGTTAAAGAAATCATTTGCTATTTCTGCGTCTAATTGTGGTCCTTGTGGTCCCTGTGGTAATGCTTCAATTGCTGTTTTTAAATTATCAAGTTGGTAGTCTGTAAGTGTGCCTTTTTCTGTTGATTCGGCCCATTCTTCAAATTTTTCAAACCCTTCTTTTGGAATTGCCTGTCTTGCTAAATGTCTTGCTCTAGAATGGCCGCCATGTTCTGCCCCATCAGATCCCGTTGTATTGTTAGATTTGTTGTCTGGTTCAAATGGTGGGTCGTTTTTAGCAGGTAAGTTTTGAGCAGCTCTAGGGCCTCCTGCGGCTTTTAAACGATCAAGAGCTGTGGCTTCATCTATATCTTGCTCTGATACATATTCTTCAAGGTCAACGGTATTAGTTTCACGCATGATACTATGTAATAGTGGAAAGAATCCAACTAGTTCTTCTTGGAAATTTGTTTGTGTAAATTTACTCTTATAATCTTCTAATGTTACTGCATCAAGTACCATTTCGTCTGTGTTATCGCCCATACCTGACATTTCAAAATCTTCTCTCCATGCTTGATAGTGATGTCGTTTTCCTAATGCTGCTACCTTTGCTTTAAGTTCGTTCATGTGGCCTATGGCACGTTCCGCAATCCCATGTGCATCGGAATTTATGTGACTACGTTGTATATGTCGTTGGAATTCTCCTAACTTTGAAATATCCTCACTCATTTTAATAATTGCTTTGCCTGCTGGATCGTGTGGAACACCACCGTGATCCACGTGTTGTGCCATTGCGAACGCACCTGCTAGATGTATAAATGGATACTTTGCACGTTCGCCGTCTGCGTTTTGTATAAAGATTGCCTTGATGTTTTTACCTTGGCTACGTGCGCCTGGATATGTTTCTGCTACTTTGTTTACGTGACGTACAACAACTTCTGTCTTACCTTGTACGGCACGGCTAGTTTTGCTAGAACTCTTATGGTTCCAACGTGATTCGTTCATTGTCTGTTCATCTCCTGCCACACCTTCGTTGGTCTGGTGGACTAATACCCAGGCACCGTCTTGGCCTTGATATATGTAATAATCTGGATTCTTAAAAACAAATATTGCCTCACCTCCTGAACCGGTACTTTCTCGTTCATACGGTCCTAGACCTAGCTCTGCAATTTTTGCCTTGATAGCATCAGGCGTTCCTGCGGCTATTTTATTACGGCCTTCTTGCAGGCCTTCCGCCACACCTTGCACTTCTTTTTTAGTTGTTTTTTTGGCCAAATCCATTGCAGCAGCGTACCCAGGAATTTTCATCATTCTTTTTAATCTTTCTGGATCTTTTGCAGTTTGTGCGGCCGCTGCGGCCAATCTTTCTTGGCGAGCCTTGAAATCTTTTTCGGACTCTGAATTGTCTTCTTTTTTAATTTTTTTAGTTTCGTTCATAGTATTCATATCTGGTTCTTCCTTAGGGCCTTGTGTTGCGGCCAAATGTTGAAAATCATTTTTGTCTAAATTAGTTTTCGCAATATCTCTTGTGTCAAATCTCAGCAATCTACGCATGGCAAATAGTCGCATTTCTTTAAGAAAATTGTACCACATTTGTGTAGCAACATCGTCTTGATTTTCTGTAATACCCTGGCTGTAGTAAATCTTTAAACTGCCAAGATCGTTTAAACTAATGCTAACACGGCCAAGATCAACTCCTTCATTAACAAAGTCAAAATCAAAGAAACGTGCTTCTACTGGGTCAATGGTAACTGCACCGGTTTCATCGCCCATTTCTAAATTGGTAAAACGACTGCGGACTTTGTCAAAAAGATCTTGGGAGATTAGTTGTATAGGTTTCATACTGTTATTTATTTAATTAGGAACTAATATAGATGGGCATGGGCATGATAAATTCTTCTTCACGCTCTTCACGCATTCTATCGTAGATTGCAGGATCCCATTCTTGCAGCACCAATGTCATACGAATTGCCAATAACATACTGCTAACAAGATCGTCATGTGCTCCCACTTTGGCTTCAAAACTTAATCCTTTTGCCACAAATGTTTTTAATTCACTAATAAAAGCACGTGAATTTATCTTTAATCTGTCGCTTTCAATTAGATATTTTAGTTTGGCACAAGCGTTGATTTTAACGGAATGTGTGGTGTTAAATCCTTTACGATATCTACGTACATGCCCTTTTTTAATGGGTTCACTAAGGAATAGTCCGGGTATACTTTCTTCACCTAGTTCATTGATAGAAACCAATGCAGCTTCTCCTATATTATTATTTTCTACGCTGTAATATATGCTAGATGTTCCGCCTTTTCTAGCACACTCATCGTTGATATAATTACAAATATCACGCAATATGCGTACCTGACTTTGTACAATGGTTAAATTATGTTGCCATTCTGCTACTTGTTCAAAACTAGGTATTTCTAAAACTTGTATAGCAGCAGGATCTCCACCTGTACCTAAACTTGGATCAAGACTGATAATATATGTTGATTGTGGATTGATCTTCTTATACCAACGTGCTTCACCCATGTTCATTATAGGTTTAATTCCATCTAATGTGGCTAATTTTATACTGTTGATCAATGTTTCATCAAATACCAAAAATTCACAATTGTGCTCACGTCGGAATCGTTCCTCACCAATACGTCCGCGTTCTTCTGCTGCCCATGCTTCATCGCGATCAGGGTGTTCATGCCAGTATGCCCTAAATGGTGCAAATCCATTACGACCTAATTCTTGTTCATTACCAAATTCATCAAATTGATAGTTTGCTTCTTTCCATATCTGTGCAAATTGATCTTCGTCACTGTTAGGTGTACTTGTAATAATTGCTTTACCACCTGTACTTAGTGTAGGAGATATTGAAGTCCAGAATTCACTGGCAATGTTAGGTGGCACAAACGCAAACTCATCTGCGTATAGTAGTGATAATGACATACCACGCCCTGTTGTTTCTGTGGTTGTCTGTGCAATAATACGACTACCGTTGTCAAACTCCAAACTTTGTTTGTTATAACTGGTAGCACCGCATCTAATATGATCAGGGCATAGTTCATATGCATATCTAATACGTGCCATAATTTCCTGGGCACCTGTGTGTTTATGTGCTGCTACAAGAATGGTACTATCTGGAACAAACATAGCAAACCAGAGTAGATATCCTGCTGCTGTGGTTGTTTTGCCAGTTTGACGAGGCAGTAGATTTACATTAAAACGATTGTTATGATAACTATCAATTAGTCTACGTTGATACTCATATGGCTCATACAATAGTTTACCCTTAATAGGATGCTGTATGTGGAAAAAATGTTCTAGGAAATAATGTGGACCATTAATAGGATCAGAACATTGTAATAGATCTTCAATATCTTGTTCTGTAAACTTTTGTGTACTGTGAGCTTTTTTTACCAGTTGCCCGTCTAAGTTTTTTGATCCCATATGTTTATTTAATGAAAAAAATAGCCTCCGAAGAGGCTATTTGAACTACGTTCTAGTTTTTTGATTAATTGTTTTCAGAGATAAACTTTTTGTAATCAGACATTAATTGTTGTTCCATTGTAGCAGTAGGCAGATTGCTTTGTCGTGTCTTACCGTCGCTAGTATTGCCGCCGCCTGATTGATTTTCTTGATTTGCAAACTGGTTAGCACCAAATGGAGGAGGCTTACGTGGATCAGATGGACTATTGTCATACTGGCCTTCGTCTGTTTCTTTTTCATCTTTTTCTGCGTTATGGTCATCCATATCATGATCGCCATCATTATCAAAATCGCCGTGTGATACGCTAACATCATCGCCGCCCTGGTCCGGGCCCTGATCATCGCCGCCCATAGGATTTAGTTTGTCAATCATAGAACGCATATCAGATGTTGGATCTCCTGCATCCATTTCTGGTTCAGCAGTTAATGCCACAGCTGGTTCAGCTGCCATTGGCATCGGTTCTTCTTGACCGTATTTTTTAACACCTGCTAATTGCATAATAGTGGCTAGCATGTCGCTGAGTTCTTCACCGCTACCTGCTGTCATATTAATACTTGCTGGCATTGGAGGACGCTCAGGCATGCTACCCATCATACCCATGTTGGGCATAATACTAAATTCTTCTACTTGTCCTTCCTTAACGATAGTAGGATTAGTACTATCAAGTTCGGCTAAACGTTTCATTACATCGATCATTTGCATAATTATTTCCTTGGGTCTTCGGCCTGAGAGTTAAATAGGCTCGTTTGCTTTTCATCGGTGTCAGTATTAAATTTAGCTGCACCTTCTGTGGGGATTTCTTCTCCACGGGCTTTGCGTTGAAGTTTAAGAATATCGTTTAATTCTTTAACAAAACCGCTATTGTACTTATCTCCGTAGTAATCTTCAAATTTAGGAGTACCAGCTTCTGCGTAGTTAGGATCATCTAACAATGCACCTTTGCGTGGCTCTTCAATATGTTGATATTCTTCGGTGTGTTCGAATGGACTACGGACTACTAAATTTTGTTTATTAACTTTCAATTCTGAAGTCAAGTATTCAGTAAGTTCTTGTTGAGTGGTAGGATAATCTAATACCACTTCATATATACTTACTTCACAGTTTTTAACCTGAGGAAAGTCTAAAGGCAATGATTGGATAGGAGTAGTACCGGTCTTTTTAAATCCACTAACTGCATATTTGTTCAACAATGATTTCATTGATGCTTCTTGCTCAGTAGTGAACTCACCAGCTACTTTCACGCGGAAATCATACTTTTTAGTAGATTCTGATAGGTATTGAGTAAATGTTTTCATATTATTATTTATTAAGATTTCAAATCTTTTAACTTAGCGAGTATGCTATTTCTGTCAGTAAGGATATATCCTTCTCCGTTTACAGTTTCATTATTCTCATTTCCGTGCTTTTTATCCACAGCTAATTTCTTAATCTGTAGATCAATCATCTTCAATTTCTTGTCAATTTTAGCACTTTTAGCAGTAATTGCAGCAGTTAACATAGATGCCGCAACTTCAAACATTCTACTACCATATCTTGCTTCTACATTCATACCTAAGTCCATTAAGTCATCATAGGCTTGTTCTGCTTTAGCAGCAAGTTCATCAAACTCGGCATCGCTGATATCGCCTAAGCCTTTTACACGTGGTAGGGCGGCTGATATTTTATCAAATTCTTCTAATTTATCTTCAATATCAATGGTAGGAATAGGTTTGGCATCTACTGCGGTTGGTATCATTACAGTATCTACAGTGGTAGGCAAGTCTAGGAGATCTTCGAGTTTTTTAGTCATACTCTTACTTATTTAGATTTTTTCCCGTTGGAAAATATGTCCATTTCGTTGATAACTCGAAACTTAATTCCCTGCTGTTGACACCATTTTCCAGCAGCAGCCCACTTGGCCATATTCTTAACAAATTGTGCCTGATTGTAAGGATTTTTACCCACACGTTCTTTAAGCATTTGATTGGCAGGTTTTATTTCTATAAGTTCTGCATGTTTCTTCATATGTTTATCAATGTAAGAAATTAAAAAATCAGGAACATATACTGTAGCTTTGCCTGTCAGTGGATCTCTGTAAGGTATCTTCACGGGTTCGCTAGCCCATTCTTGTATACTAGGATTATTATCACAAAACATGCAAAATGTAGTTTCCCAACTACTTCTGCAATAGGGGGGTTTACTGCCAATATATTTTTCAATATTTTTTACCTGATAAACACCTTGACTAAATTTTAGACTCATAATGTTTTAGTACGGGGCCACATTTGTCCAGATGTGGGCCTACGATCAAACTTAGTATTAGGAAATATCTTGCCCGAAATTGGTCGTAATCCATTTTTTAAATATTGGTGGACTGAGTTTCCTACAGGGGGGCCTAGTCCAGTAACAGGATCCCAATCTGTAGTACCAACGTATCCACTAGTAATAAGAGTGTTATTACTTCCAACAATTATGTCATAAAATGATGTTTTATGTTTATAAAATAATGTATTATATTCAGCAGACGAACGTTGATTACCTGTTAACGCTTGTATTCTTGTCAGCATACCTGCCATTACAGGTGCTGACGCACTAGTACCACCAACTGATACTATAGATCCATTAAAATAACATAAATGCCCATTCATTGGACCCGAAATATCGGGCAATCCTCTCATAGTTAATGCTGTTGATGATCCAATAGTACTACTATTAATAGGCGTGTAGTATAATCCAGATTGCCAACTAGGTAATGAAAAATATCCACTTATACCGCCGCCTCCACCCCAGGTTGCTGAAAAATCAAGATCTCTATTATCATCAGTTTCGGTCTGTCTTGTTTTATTTGAATTTAATATAAGTTTTGTTCCACCTACAGAAATAACATTTGGACTAGATGATGGATATGCTACTTTTACAGTTGATAATCCTGAGAATGTTGATCCGCTATCTCCGGATGATACACAAATTGCAACCTTAGCAGCGGATGCCGTTGACAATGCGGTTTCTACGGCTGCTATAGTACTCGAGCCAGGCTCACCAATGGAATATGTATAACTTATACTAAGAACATGACAGCCGTCTGATACTGCTCTATTAATTGCGGTTACAAAACTACCACTAAAATATATAGTAATATTAGCAGCAGGAACTAATGTGGCTATTGCATAGATATCAAGTGTATTTTCCATATCTGCACCAGCACCGGTAAATGTACCAGATGTTCCGTCTAGTAGTACTTGGTTGATTGTAGGTGCAGCAGTACCTGAGGCAATTAATCCACTGTATTTTAAATCATCAAATGTTTTATCAAGATCACTTTGCAAAAAACCGCCCCCTAACGGTGCAATAATACCAACCTTAACTCCTGCTCCAGTACTTGCAGGCATGTTATACGCAATTGCAATTTCCGGTGGTGTAAGTCCTACATAATCTCCTATACGAAATAGTGGATTAATATCAAGAATATCAAATGTTTTTAAATTGGTAGATTCAATAATTTCATCTATCTCGGACATTTTATGTTTCCAGTCGTAATAGTGTTAATGTAACTGTTATTGAAGCAGTTGATCCGCTTAGGTTAGTTATTGCTAGATATATTGTATTGCCCGGTGTTGTATCATCGTTGAATCCAAATATAGCGGGCGTCATTAATTGTGTTTGTGCTCCTGTTGTAATTACCTCGGCTATTACACCTGATCCCGGAGTAGGGTCTGTGGTTTGTATTCTTGTATTGTCGTTGGTTCTTGCTGCATCAGTTAGATATAGTCGAACCCAGGCTGCTGCACTTGTTTGCACTTTAAATAATGAATAAGATTTAAATCCTGTAATTGAAATATTACCAGTTGCATTATTTGCAATATTTGCAGTTGCACCCGCTGCTGTACTTCTAGCATATGAACTACCTGAACCAGTGACGCCTTGAGTAGCAGTACCAGTAACACCTTGAACGCCTTGCCCAGCGTTTGCGCCTTGTATTCCTTGTGTACCTGTGGAGCTACCTTGAGCACCTAACACCCCCTGAGTACCCTGTCCAGATAACCCTTGCAACCCCCTGACTCCCTGGGGGCCTTCGAGTCCTTGCGTACCAAAAGTACCTTGTGTTGCTATTGGTACGTTTGCCAATATTTGACTAGATAAATCTTGATAGGGAAATCTGCGTGTTAGACCGTTATTAACTACCACAAAAGTTGTAGCATCGATAATAGCTGGTATAATTGGTAATTCTGTAATTTTTGGCATATTAGTTATTCCGTTGTTAGAAGTTCTCCACTTTCATTGGTTATTAATTCTCCGTTTTCATCAAACAAAGCAAATGTTGTATTAACAGATACAGTTGATTCATAGTAGCCATCTACTATATTTCTTTGTATTTGAGGATTGGGAGTAAATCCTCGAGAATATCCTAAACTACTGGACTTAAATCTTCTATAATTTAATAGTTCAGATACTAATCCTGATAATTGAACATTAGTTAACCCTTTTAATGTATCCAATATTTGCATTGGATTATAACCATCCGTGTGGGCCTGTGTCATAATGGTTAGTGTAATTGACTCGGCAGCAACATTTCCAAATCCTCTATTGGTAAAATATCCAGTCATTGCTGCTAATACTGTTGAATTTAATTCGATAGATTTAGAATAATAGTTATTCATAGCATTCACAGTATCAGAATTAGAAGGCAATGCTGCTGGCGGTAAGTTGGAATATTGCGACATAATTATCTTTTAGGAGGAAAAATTATTGAAGCAGGATTAGCTCTAATTTTTCCATCAACGCTGGTATTAAATCCTTTGAATATATTAATTCCAATTCCGCCTGGTAACGTAAACACACCTGGGGCATTTGCAGTTGGTTCAGCGTATTCATTTGCTGGGCCAGCTTTTCCATACTTTCCTGCACCACTATTTAAAGTAGATCCTAATAAACTACCTGCAATATTATATGCAGTAGCATTTTGTCTAGTTAGTCCGTTTTGATTAACATAATTTTTAAGTACAACAGTTCCTAATTGAGTTAATATATCTGAAGCGGCTGGACGATTAATTATTCCATATTCTCTTGTACCACTTTTTTTATCGTATTCTGAATTTATAGAAGTTGGTGGTCTACTTGATTTAAATCTTGGCGACTGTAAAGTTTTATCAAATGCTGATATTCCTCTTTTATTATAAAGAAGGTCGTTTCCTACTGTATGGGGGCCTGGTGTTTGATCATAATATTTTAAATCAAAATAGTTATCACCATTTTTTTCAAGTTTCCCTTGATCATAAAACACCGTTTCAAATTCAACTGTTAATTTATTTTCTAATATTTTAGAACCAGCACTTTGATCTACACCATCGTGTTTCCAATCTTTAATTTTAGGATTAACCAACGTATATTTTGTAAAATTTCCTTGATGCATTACATAAATTTCAATTGAATTAAAAAAATTAGTATACCGGTCAGAATCATATCTACCATAATTATAATCAATATTTCCGTATTTGGTATCTCCAAATGCTGCATTAGTTTGTTGTCCATCAACATAATAACTTTTATAATAATTAACCCAAAGAAGATGTGTAATATTTGTATTATCGTCGTGTAAATCTATATTAATAGGATTATAACTTATACTTTTTTGTATTACTGTTTTTCTATTATATTGATTTAATGTTTCTGTAGCAATGTTGAATTTAGGAAGATCAATCTTCTTTGCCAATAATCCAACATTGAATCTATCTTTTGAAAAAAATTCGTCATCTTTTATATAAATTGAATTTATATTAAATTTTACAAAATATAAAAAACTAAATTTAGGTGATTTAGCAAAAGCACTAGTACCACTACCTATATACAATCTATTTGCATGTTCGTAGGACTTGAGTATTGTACCAAATCCTTTCTTGGTTATATAGTCATTAAATGGATTGCTCATATTAATATTTAGTCAAATAAAAACCTGGAGATTAATCCAGGTTTTTAATTATTACGCGATTATTAGTTAACTAGACCTTGTGCGTTAGATGCTCTTACAACACGACCAACATCTAATCCAATACCACTAGCTGCACCGCCTGGTGCTTCAAGTTGAATTGCATTATCTATACAAATTGTCATATCAATATCAAATGGATCATTCTTTGTATAATCGCCGCCTGCATAAGTAGCAGCCTTAATCCAGCAACCCAAGTATTCAAAACTTTCTAGTGTAACCGGTTCGTAAGCGCCATTACCGCCATCAAGAATTTCAACACGCATTCTAAACTTATAATCTGAACCAGATGCTGCTCCACTTTGTTCAAAGAAATCAAACTGTTTCTGCATTTGTTCGCCAATTTTTTTAGTAACAACACCGCTGGCATCGTCTCTAATTTTTAGTTTAACATCACCAAACTTGTGTTTTCCTAACAATTTAACTGTGCTATTATAAACATGTATTGGAACTTCTTCAAATGTAATTTCAGGACGACTAACGGTCATAACTTGTTTAGTTAATTCAGTGCTTGGTTGACCACCTACACCAAATTGATCCATTGTAACACGGAAACGATATTGTAATTTTGGCATTAACAAGCCTTGGGTGTTAGGCCCTTGACTTGCTGCTAATGGTACTGTAAATCTATTTAAACTTGCAACTGGCATATAAATGCTCCTTAATCTATGTTATTTACCTATTATAGGCCGGCCTTGATATCGCCAGTATTTTTTAGTCTTAAAGGAATATAAATGTATTCAACTGCTTTAACAGGCTCAATAGCAATATCCATATATAATTCGTTACGATCTATTCTTGAAGGAGTATTATTTGTTTCATCGCATACTACAATGTAGTCATACAATGCACGTTGTCCCACTAATTCAAGCATTAGACTTTCTGCTGCCGCCTTAATTTCTCTACGAGTTTGTGCATCATTGGGTTCAAACAAGAATGGTCTTGCAAGAACATCTAATTGTCTACGTAAGTAACAAACTAATCGAGCAACATTAATTCTATCCAATGCACTGGCATTTTTAGCACGAGTACGTTGACCATATGCTACAATTCCAACACCTGTAAAGGTTGCAATTGGATTAATTTTAACTGAGTCTAATACATCACGTATACCTTGTGATAACGCAGTAGTTTTAAACTCACCTTCTTCGGTAATATATCCAACTGATGTAGCATTGTCAATGCCGCCGCGACGTGTACCTGCTGGTGCAAACCACTGATAGCTTTTTGCATCACTATTAATGATAGTACGTAACATCATATGACTTGGTGGAACAACAATATAGTTACCTGTGTTATCGTTGGCAAAACCACTTGGATAATACATTGCCATGTATTCATCATATGTTACCGCACCATCGTCGTTATTGTCAAATGCTAGGGCAGTATTTTTACCCCATGCATTTAGTGCAGTTCCTGTTGGTTGTAAACGGAATGGTGTATCACCAATAACAAATGCTGTTTGTCCTCTGTCGACATTAAAACCAACCATATTTTGTATAGCTTCTGGATAACCCGGTGTAGCCATTAAATTGAAGTTAACTGTATCCGTATCTCTAATAATTGAATTTGTATCAATTGTAGACTTTAATGCTGCAACAATTTGTGCTCGCTGTGCATGACGTCCAAATACTCCAGACCCGTCTTGGGCCACATTATTTTGTGATACCCAACGATCCGTTTCATATGCATCTAACAATTCACCAGTTGTACTTGGATAACGTTGATTTCTACCACTGTTGGCGTATATATCAATATATCCAGTCTTATATTCTTTAACATTAAATCCACTACGACGAGTGTTAACTAAATGCATACCTCTAGGATATATTGCAGGATCTGGTGCATCTGGGTCTAAATAATTACTGGTTAACAATGTAACTATAGGACTAGCAGTCAATGTTGTTCCTGTATTAGCCCAACGTGCATCTGCAAATAACCAACCATTAGAAGTTGATTGATCTGTTACATCTTGTTTGACCCAACCGGCAGTGGTACTATAAACATAAATGTCTTTACCATAGCGATCCATTTCTGCGGTAGAAATCCATATATCTCCAGCTACTAGTGCGGTGCCGTCGCTTTGTCCATTAGTGGCTGCTGGAGCAGTTGCACTTACAATCGGGCCTGCTGGGTCCGAGTTAGGAAATGCTGTGGAATCACGATATCCAACCCAAGTTGTACCATTGTGATACATAATATCAACTTCGTCAACTACTGAATTATACCATAGTGTTCCGTCAGCTGGTGTATTATATGGAGCATCATCGGATGCAACATAAGTCAATGGTGACCAATTTGTAGCAAGAAACGCAGCAGGACTATCTCCAGGTGCAGGAATATATAGATTGTCAGTAGTTCCTGCAATAAATCCAAGTGCAGCTAATGGAGCAGCGGTGATATCGGTCATTTCAAAATCGCCACCTAACTTATGTGAAATTGATATAGAATCACTTGTAGCATTGTAGGAGGAAATAATATTAGTAAGTCCTGCGGCTGCTATACCTGCTGGAATTAAAGATGCAAGACTGGTAGTTGTTGTTCCACCTGAAATAGTTATTGTGGTGCCTGTAGTAGTAGCACCGTACCACGTTTTAGATCCTGCAAGTGTTTCTTTGATAAGGAATCTATAAGTACCTGCTCCGGATTTAGGACTTAAACTACTAACTATAGTAGTTGCTCCTGTATTTGCACGTCTCCAGGCTTTGAAATTGGCAAATGGATTGTTTGCATTATTATCGTAATTTGTTTCAATAAAAACAGATCCTATAGGAATTGCTGCTCCGCCTTTGGTATCTAATCCTGCTGTAGCTTCTAATACTTTGTCATAAATTGGTGCTGTTAGTTTATCCCAACTCTGAGATGCACTGTTAAAACGTTTTACACTCCAGTTTGCACCATTATTGGCTGTAGTTGTCACAATCCATACGCTCTTGTCAGCAGTACCACTGGTCCAATTAGGAACCTGATAATGAGGGGTCATTTCAAGACTTTTTGATGCACTAAGAACAAAATCCCATAATACTCCGCTGGTCTTATAGAATAATCTATTAGTGTTATCTCCAGTAATGATTAAACAATAATCGCCTATATTTCCAATAGTGATAGCAGGTTTATCAGCACTAAAACTTCCTGCATCAGAATCGTCATTTAATACAATAGGAGTTTTATCAACAAATGTTAGTGTGGTTTGATTCCATTCTTTAATACCATACTTACTATCATTGGTGTCAATCCAATATTGTCCAGCTTCTGGATTACCTTTTGGCATGCTAGATGATGGTATTAAATTTGTTGTATTAACATCGGCTCTAATAATATATGCTCTGCTACTAACACCAAGTAAACTATAGGCTGCTTGCAGACCATATTCATTTAATTCATTGCCATGTAACGCATTACCACTAGCATCTGTATAAAATTGTGGTACACCAAATGTGTCAGCTAGATCACGCTGACTGGTCATCAACCATAATTTACCAGTATTTGCTGCTGTAGTACCAGCTGCAATGGTGCCGCCTGCATTTGTTTTGTCTTGGGAAGATGTTACAAATAATAAAGGCACTGTTCCCGGTGCCGCCGGAGTATAAAAACTCTCATCAATTACTGTTACTAATACGCCCGGTGAATTCAATGTTGCCATATGTAATTTCTCCTAATTGGATTACTTGAATTATTTACCTAGTATATGAAAAAACAAGGGGTTAAATACTAGTGAAAAGGGCAACAAAAAGGGCGCAAAATGAGAGATTTATGCAAAGAATGCGGTAAACGGCCTGTAGCAATTAACTATTATAAATTGGATAAAGCCTTCTATAGATCAAAGTGTGATCATTGTGCAAGTCAACGCAAAGAAGGTATACCTTTATGGGAAAAAGCAGGATACATTAAAAAATCTACATGTGATAAATGCGGTTTTGTTTCTAAATATCCTGATCAGTTCAACGTATTTTACATCGATGGCAATATAACAAATTGTAGATATACAAATCTTAAAACAGTATGTGCTAACTGTCAGCGAATACTACACAAACTCAAATTGCCCTGGCGACAGGGAGATCTTCGACCAGATTTTTAATTTGTTCAAATAACGAATCAATAGTAGTGTCATTAAACACAGTGTGGTCAATTTTACCACCAACCCATGAATACTCACTAGCATGTATTTTTGATCTTTCTAATTTCATACCGCTCAACGCCCAGGTTGAATTACCATTTGGTCCACGATTATATGACTCAGCAGCAGGGAACCAGTCAGGATCTTCGCCCCGTTTAATTCTTACCACCAATCCACCGGCAGTATGAATAGCAGAAATTTCGTTAGGAAACCGTACGTCACTAATAACAATGTCGTCGTTTGTAGATAATAGTTTGTGCTCTAAACTGGCAATCCATATACTATTATGAAATGCTTTACGGCAAACTTCGGTGCCCCAGTATTGAAGGATCCAACGTGGAGTAAGATCGGGCATTCCTAGACGTTTTGCCCACCAGGTATCTACTTGTTCTCTCCATTCACGTGCTTCTTTTGTACGCCCTTCGAGTAGTGTTCTATCCCACCCAAATACTGCTGCAACTGCATCTTTCAAAGTTCCGGCAAAACTATCTCTTCTAAATCCGTGAAAATTAACCAAATAATCAGCCGCGGTATCTTTTCCGCTACCAATTAATCCCACAAAACCAATGATCATAGCATCCCCAAGTAATACTATAATTTATTACAATTATATTAATTTGTCAAGAATTCATTAGCCAATTACAAATGTAAGAGGGGTCCCTCCATCTTTGTAATTAATTAAATCAAGTTCGAGGCCTTCAATTTCGGCTTTACCTTCACTTTTAAGAGCTGCACCATTTAATTGTGTAGTTCCAGATGGTGCAGCAATACTTGCAAACTTTTCACGTGCTTCGCCTAGCATAAGTTTAGCAGTTGCCAATGAATAATCTTTTAACCACTGACCAGCAAATTGATCTTGCATTAAATTAAAGTCTGGACGATAATTATATAACCACAGCATAACTTCTTCCTCGACTCTTGGACGTTGCATGATAGTTAGTTTTTTAGTAGTTTTATTAAAGGTAAAGTTAATTTCACTACCAAACATTTTACCCACTAACTTTTGATAGCTGGCAAATGCGTAATAAGTTGCTAACCCACCCATGTTTGTACTTGTTAGCAAATACGTGTTAGAATATGCTAGATTAAATGGTTCGTATAGCGATCCACCTTGGCCGCCACCTGATCTGCTACCAACGCTACGACGGAAAATTTGTCGAACATTGGTAACTTCTTGTGGGAGCAGATATTCATTTTGATCTTCTTCAAGTGTTAAAAATCCAAAACTTTCTTCTACAGCATTACTACTTCGTTGGCGGAATTTAGCCAATGCCTTATTAATTGCTGTGTTGTAATGTACAGGGTCTAGTTCTACATCAACCATACCACTACCTAACATGGATTTGACGTATTCTACAATTTGTTGGCGTTCGTTTTCGTTCTCAGTCATGTTAATATTTACCATAAATAGAATACTATGCCAAGACTTTCCATGTACAAGCCCGAAAAGGGCAATGATTTTAGATTTATAGATCGTGTAATTAACGAAGAATTTCAAGTTGGTGGTACAGATGTTTATATACACAAATATCTTGGCCCCATTAATCCCGAAGCAGGGAATAGTACTCCTACACAACCTAATAATTCTAATCCTATTCCGGAATTAGGAATACAAGATGTGTTGTTCATGGAAAATAGAGATCGTCATTACGACCCTGATATATATGTTATACGTGGAATATATACTCTGCAGGATTTAGATTTTAATTTGAGTCAATTTGGATTATTTCTTCAGAATGATAATATTATGATTAACTTTCACCTACGTAGTAGTTTTGATGCGTTAGGTAGAAAAATTATGGCAGGCGATGTTATAGAATTACCACATCAAAAAGATGAATATGCATTGGATGACAGCCTCGTTGCACTAAGAAGATTTTATGTTGTTTCAGAGGTTACACGTCCTGCCAGTGGATATAGTCAAACTTGGTATCCACATTTAGTTAGAGCAAAATGTTCACCTTTAGTTGATAGTCAGGAATTTAAAGAAATTCTTGATGCAGATTCTGGAGCAGAAGATGGTAGTACATTACGTGATTTACTATCATCATATAGTAAAAATATAGAAATTAATAATCAAATTATTCAACAAGCACAGGCAGATGTTGAAGCCAGTGGATATCAAACAGATCAATTTTATATTGTTCCAATTAGCAATACTGGAACAGGATTAGTATCTGTGTCTGATGTCACAATTGATAATAATGATATTACAATAGGATCATCATATTTAGATGCATCGGCTGTTTTAAATACGCCTGGTAAAAATTATTATATTGGATATTTAACTGGAGATGGAATCCCGCCAAATGGTATTCCTTATGGATTTGGTATTATATTTCCTGCAAACCCCACACTTGGTGATTTTTTCTTAAGAACTGATTATTTGCCTAATAGATTATTTAGATATGATGGAATACATTGGATTAAACATGAAGATAATGTAAGAATGACTACAAGTACGTTGGGAGAAAGTCAAACAGATAATCCGTTACTAGTAAGAAGAAAATTAAAAGCTGGTTTTGTTAACAACGAAACAACTGGCACAATTGCTGGTGTAGTTGTTCCAGAACGACAGGCATTGAGTCAAGTATTGAAACCAAGGGCAGATTTATAATATGGTTATTTACAAATTTACTCATATAGAAACAGGCAGATGTTATATAGGGCAGACTATACAAGATCCTAATCAACGTAGACTAGAGCATATTTGTGATAGTAAACATACACCAAAAACATATCATTTTCATAATGCTTTGAAAAAATACGGAGTTGATGCTTTTACTTTTGAAGTAATAGATAAAGCAACTACGTTAGATGAGTTAAATACATTAGAAGAAATCTATATTGCCAAATTTAATAGTATCACAAATGGATTTAATATTAGAAATGGCGGCGGAAATAAAACACACCACCCTGAAAGTATTAAGAAAATGAGTGAATCACAAAAGGCAGCAAGGGTTCTTAGAAGACTCAAAGGAACTGATCGAGGATGGACCAGGAAAGATGGTGGTCCTATGAAGGGGAAATCTCATCCTAACAAGGGCGGAACAAGCTCATTAAAAGGAAAAACTTTAAAAATGATAGATGGTAAAAAACGATGGGTAGAACGGGAGGCTTCGGTTTAATACCGATGTGCTATTATCGACTGGTTTTATGATGGGCAAATACGTAGATATTTGTCACAATTTATTCAAATACTTAGTAATTTTGCCTACAAAGATTCTAAGGGTAATTTAGTACAGGTGCCTGTCCGTTATGGAGACATGACTAGACAAGTTGGACAAATACTAAGAAAAAATAGTGAGAACACAATTCCCAGTGCTCCATTTATTTCTTGCTATATTAAAGAATTAGAATTTGATAGAGAACGTCTACAAGATCCAACTTTTATTAGTAAAATTAATATAATAGAAAGAGACGTTGAAAATCAACAATACCTGAATACCAAAGGTAATAACTATACCATTGAACGTATTATGCCAAGTCCGTATAAATTAACGTTAAATGCAGATATATGGACTACCAGTAACGATCAAAAATTACAAATATTTGAACAAATAGCAATTTTCTTTACTCCAAGTTTTGAAATACAAACTACAGATAATTATCTCGATTGGACCAGTTTAAGTACTGTTAGATTAGATGATGTAAGCTGGACTAGTCGTCAAATTCCCCAAGGAGTTACAGAAGATATAGATATCATGACTATGACGTTTGATACGCCTGTATGGATTACTCCTCCTGCTAAAGTAAAAAAACTAGGAGTCATTACTAAAATTATATCTAATATATTTGCAGGTAATGCACAAGGAACAATTTCTAGTCTATATAATGTAGAAGATGCTGCTGATGTATTTTCAAATATTTCTCCAGATGCAACAATTACAATAACTCCTGGAAATTATGATTTATTAGTTTTAAATAATACTGCAAGGCTAATACATAGCAACGGAGTTGGTGAAAACATTGATATTACTGCACCAAAAAATACAGCATCGTGGCATAAAATATTAGATCTATACCCTGGAAAATTTAGAGCAGGGTTAAGTGAATTAAGATTTGCTCAATCAGGAGGCAATGAAGTAATTGCTTATATGAGCTTAGATCCCAGTGACGACTTTGCTATGAGATTGAACATAAACACAGACACCGTACCAAGTAATACAATTATTGCAGGTAGAGGAACAGTTGATGCTGTAGTTAATCCTGAAACTTTTAATCCCCAAACAGTTGCAACAAATACAAGATATTTAATATTAGAAGATATCAACAACGATCCATTATTTGGACTCACAGGGTTTCAGGGACCGGTCGCATGGCAAAATGCCGATGGTACAGATTTTCAGGCATTTGCTAACGACATCATAGCGTGGAACGGTTCTAGATGGAATATTGTATTCAGTTCTGCTACTGTTACAAGTGTAATATATATAACTAACTCATATACAAGCACACAGTATAAGTGGGAAAACAAAGCATGGAGTAAGAGCTACGAAGGCGTTTATAATTTAGCATTATGGAGAATGATTCTTTAAATCAAGTAATATGTAGCGGTGGGTTATTTCTTGCCAAAGACACCAAACGCTTTTTATTTTTATCAAGAACACAGTCTAAAACCGCAGGCACATGGGGACTAGTTGGCGGTAAAAAAGAACCGTCGGACAGTACTCCGTATGATGCTCTTATACGAGAAATACATGAAGAAATAGGCAAAATGCCTACTATAAAAAAAATAATTCCTTTAGAATTGTTTATCAGTAATGATCTACAATTTCAGTATAACACCTATCTATTGATTGTTGATAGAGAATTTATACCTGTACTGAATGATGAACATGATGGATATGCCTGGGTTGGTTACGACCACTGGCCCAAACCATTACATAGAGCAGTAAAGACTTCATTTAGCAGTAAAATTATTAGAGCTAAATTAGAATTATTATTGGATTTATTTTAACTATATATAAGTTACAACAAATACTATTCTCTTTGTTCCAGGCAATGGAGACTGTTGTGCATGCCAATGCTGTTTAAACGTTGATGCAGTATATTTTATACAAGGCACAAGGGAATTAGTTGAAAAATCATCTGTCCATATTATGGTTTTGCCATCTGTGCAATTGGTTAAATACATAATAAAATTATTATGTGGCCATTCGTGATCTAAATGCGGCGCCGTATGTGCGTTGCTGCTGTGCCAGGTTAAATTTAAATTGGCTCGAAATATATTTGTATATTTTATATTATTTTTAATAGTAAATCTGTGAAATATTTCTAAAAACATTCTCCAATATATACTATAATGATCGTCTGGGCGATCATTATGTGTTTCTATATCTGATTGAGCACGTTTTAATAATGTATGACTCAGATATGGACCATTATGAAACATTATACGATCACGTAGTTGTATTGGTAATGAATTCCTTACTGTTTCATCATCGCTAGTTGTTTGATAGTCTTGCCAATACCATGGAAAATTTGGTCCAAAGATTACGTCATTAATTACCTTATCTTCAATGTCATGTACATATACTGGTGTATGTATTACATATGAATTTTTCAGTAATTCAGTACTCATTTTAAAATCCTAAATGTTTCTTTCTAACAAATTCTAAATCGTAATTAGATTGATAAGAATTTCCTTCTTGATTTTCAAATGGTTCGACTGTTGGAGAACATAATCTCCATCCTGTCCCCCATTTTGTTGTCAAATACTCTATATTCATGGCATTAACATCATCTAATTTTTCTTTTAAGCTAGGATCATTTTTTTGTGTTTGATAATGATATTCGCCGTCGCTTATTTCTAATCCGTGATAGTATGGTTTTTCTAAAGACAATATTTTTTTAATTGGTCTATGAATAAATCTCATAATATAGTCTGCATCTTCACAATATGCTGGATATAAGTTTTCGTCAAATAACCCAAATGTTTGAATAATAATATCTCTTATTAAAAATAAATCCCAACTACCAACGCCAAATGCTCCTGGGTTACCGTGTATCAAACCTAAGTTGGAATCATTTTCTATCTTGGTTGACATTTCTTCTAATACACCGGGACCAAATGATACATCGTCGTTGGCTATAATCCAATATGGGCTATTCATATAGCATTTGATTATAAGATTCCATGCACCCGAAACTCCTATATTTGCAGGCAGATGTACTATTTTTATATTCTTAACAAATTTATGATTTATTTTTTTTAAATTATCTAAATCGTCGTCCAACTCACCACGACCATTATTATTAATAATAACAAAGTTGTCAACAGGATAATCAATACTCATTAATAATCTAGTCACCCAGAAATTACTATTAACCACTGCTGTTCCAACAACTGGAATTGATTTTTGTGTGCTCATCTTATAAAACCTTTTTCAAATTTAATTACTTCGGAATCTAACTTTATTCCATTTTCACATGATCTACAAATTTTAAAAGTAGAGTAAGGTTCTGGAATTACTTCTTCGTAACTCTGATCATACAAGTTACCTATAATATTTTCCAAACTATAGTCCATACAACAAAGAGAAACATCTCCATTTGGTAACAAAACATTATGATATACTCTTTCTTCACAATTACATGTCATGTCATGATTTCCGTGAAATACTGTTTTATATTCATTTTTTAAATTTTCTAACTCGGGTTTTAATAATGCTTCACCTAACAAGTTTCCTGCACGATGCCACATTTCGTGTACTGGTGCAGATGAATATATATGCCTAATATCTTCATGCATTTCGGTTCCCATAGACATGGTATGAAAATTATTTATTTCATGTTGAATTGTTTTTATATATTCTAAAAATTTAATATAGCTTTTAGTTATTGGATGTTTTGCTAAACGCCCCTGATCAGGCAAATGTAGAATGAACCCACCGTTGGGATTTCCCGCAAACGGAATATGTTTAATACGTTCCATATCCTCTATGGACATTCCTATACCAGTGGTGAATATAGAGACAGGATGACCTTGATCGTGTGCATATAATACCATGTCTGTACAATATTTGTTCATCCAGGGTTCAGTAAATCCTGCAAATGTAATTCTTATTTCTTTAGGTACTTTATCTATTAGAGTTCTAAACCCTTCTATAGATAGAATTGCCTCACCTTTATATTTAGATTCTAAAATACGTTGTGGACAGAACACACAATCAACTACACATCCTTTTTTTGGAATTATTGTAGTAATTTCCAATGTAGGAGCGCGAGAAAGTCTCCACTTTTCAGTATAAACTCCTGGAAATACTTTTATTTTATGTTCCGGTTTCATATTATCTGTTGTCTATATATATGGTGATTGCACCGTAATAATCAATAAAATGATCATTCCATAGATCCCACTTTATATTTACATTATCCATTGAAAATACTTCAATTTTCTTAAAATCTTTTAAGTATGTATCTCTAAATTTTCTAAATTTAGTTTTTAACTCTTCATTACTAAGATGGAATTCTCCAGCAATTTTCTTTACATTACTAAAAACCCATTCTTTGTTTTCATCAGTGAACATATCATATTCACCGCCTTCACAATCAGTTTTTAAGAAATCAATTTGATCAATGCTGTAGGTGTTTATCAACGTTTTGAATGTAATTCCGTCAGCATCTGATTCTTTACCCCATATTTGTTGTACATCTTTGTCAAATATTCCCCAAGATTTAAATGCGGTATTAACATGGGCTACTGCCTTGTTAACACAGATAACATTATCATACTTTTTCAAATTATTAGTTAATGTTTCATATAAATTCTTGCTAGGTTCTAGGCAAATTACTTTTGATGGTTTTTTATCAATGATACTATATGTAAATGGGCCAACACTAGCACCTACATCCAATACCACATCGCCTTCTTCAACTTTAAAAAACTTTTGATACACATCTTGTACAAATATTTCGTCTTTAACTACTTCAAGGAACCATTGATTTTCTTGAATTTCTCCCCAGTCGAAAGCATCATCTGTGATTTTACCAAACATATAATCTTCTGCTTTTTTAATTTTTGAATTAGTAAGTTTCATCTTTTCCAATATTGATGGATCTATTAAATCTGGATGTATCCACCAGTCTTCATAATTACGCCATTCGTCGGGTGCAATATCGCCTGCTACCATAACATATCCAAAAGATTCTAAATATTTTCTTGATTTTTCTCTAAAACTTTTAGATTCATCACAGTAGTAATCGTGCTCATAAGTAATAACTGCAAATTGATATTTTTCAAAAGGCATGGATAATAGTATTTTATATGTGATATTAGGTGGGTCACAATCTAATTGCAAATAATCTATATTGTTAGGAAAATCTAATCCAGGTAAAAATTTTTCATAATTTACCGACGTTGCATCTTTCAACAGACATGGATTTTTTCTTTCTTTTGAAAATGCATCAATGAACTGCTGATCTATATCTAGAGATACTCCTGTCCACTCAAAATTTTGTTCCAGTAACACTGTATTATTTCCATAAAATGGATCAGCAGCACCTATCTCTAAATAAGTTCCTTTGCGTTTTCCATTTAACATAGTTAACACAAACATATCTTGGTATGATTCGGAAAAGTTTTTTTCAATTTTTTCTGATCCCGGAAATTTTAATTTCAGTTGGCTATATTTTTCTTTATCAAACAACGTTAATTTATTTTCTTTATTTCCAATTTCATCAAAATATTTTAAGTTTGTTATAACTGCTGCCCTATGCACAGAATCAATATTATGATTAACTAGTAAATCTTTAAACAATGTTCTAGATTCTTCGCACAATCCACACCACCAGCTGCTAACTGCTTTTTCAAATAATAATCCATATTTTCCAGGATATCCTACATCTGTAATCAATGGTGGAGAATTATGGTCACAGACGCCTAATCCTATAGATGCTAACGTATAACATAAAAACCAATCGCCTTCTTTTTGTTCAATTTCATGTAATCTACTTAAAAAGAAATATGCCTCTGGACGAGTTGGCAATAATGCAATAGCATGTTGTAGTAGGCCCTTTACAGAAAATGCCCGTGTTCCTTGTTTTTCAAAACATATTGCGGCTTTTACCAAACATTCGTATTTCAACAAATCATTGTCTGTTCGTTCGGCAGTTCGTATATAATAAGAAACTGCCGATGCTGTTTGTCCTATTCTATTATAGTATATTGCTAATGCAAAATTAGTTTCAGCATCTGCTGGGTCATATATAAATTTTTCTAATAAGGTGATAAGTGTACTATTTGTTTTCATACTATTTTTAATGAGAATTTATAAAATTTTCAAGTTCTTTTACTGGAAGTTTTAGCAGGTAGGCAGCATTATCTTGGAATCCAAATGTAATTAATATATCATCATTATATTTGCACATGCCTATGGCAAACTCAACATGAGCATCCATGATAGAAAAATCATTGGTATATTTAATTACATTCCAATTTTTATCCCAAATAATAAATCGATGTCTATATACCGCATCTTTTCTACCAACTTCACTTTTGAATAAATCCACTTCGTGTGTTAATGCAATATACCCGTCATTAAATTTCATCACTTGAGACCCACCGCGTATATCCCTAGGTAGCCATATTGATCCACTTAAATATTCTGTTTTAGAAGTTTGGGACTCTGGGTTAACACTTACTAGTTCGGTAGGGTTAGTCCACTTAACATAATGATATGGAACATCTAATACAGGCATCCAATTCTTTTCACAATACGACTCTAGGTCTTTAGGAGGAGGAATTCTAAATCTAGATATTTCTGTAACAGCATTTTCTGAAACTACTATTTCAGAAAGTTCCATTCTACCTTGTCCATTGGTAGTAGTATCTCTACGTACACCAGTTATATATAATTTTCCGTTCCATCTTATTAATCTTGCATCTTCTAATCCCACAAAATCCCACATGGGTTCATATGTATCAAATTTAGATGTGTCAATTTTATTGATTCTACTAATTTCAAAATCATCATTGAGCTCGCAATAATAATTGTCAGTCCTTAAATGAATGTCATTTTCAGGATGCAAATACGTTAGCGGACCCCATGGATGTTGAAATAATTTCTTTTCAGAATGAAAAAATGTATAGTTAACGTGGCGAATATTAACAATAATTTTACCGTGGTCTATTAAAATAGATGGATTCATTAACCCCGTGCCATTTGTTTGCTCCGACGGGATGATAAGAGGATGTATACTACCGCCTTTATCTAGAGCGAATTTTGCAAGATTTGTCATAATTGAGCTTTTATTTAGTTGAATAAAATACTCAGTTAATTATAATTGATAATCTTGCAAAATCCTAGTGATATTTTATATTAATGGTTTATTTTTCATTGAGCACTTGCTGGTAGAGAATTAATATTTGGATCGCCTAGTTGCAATTTTGCTTGTTTTTGTATTTCTGTGAAAGTTTCAAGACCCATTTCAATTGGTAATTTGGCCACTCCTGTTAATATTGTATTAAGTTGATTAATATCTAATTTTAATGTAACCGATTGTTGTTGTTCGTTCACGATGTTCTCCTATTATGTACATTGTTAACGATATTTATATAAGGGCATGTACTAGAAGAATATATATTGATGTTTTATATTTGAGATTTTTCAATTTTTTCTTCTAGCTCTTTAATAGCTTCGATTAATAGTGGAATAATAAGATCATATCTAACAGCCTTAAATGGGTTGTTAGGATCGTTTTTATTTTCTTGTCCCAGAGGAGTATGTTTAAATATAGCCTCAGGTAATACAGTTTCAAGTTCTTGAGCTATAACACCGACTAACTTAACATCTTTTTTATGAATATAATTATAATGATATCCATTAATTTGAGATACTTTTTTCAATGCACCTGTTATCTTAACAATATTTTCTTTAAGTCTTTTATCTGAGGCACTATAGAAAGCAGTAACATCACCAGTAGCAGTAATTGCACCATTTATAGTAAGTCCAGCAAATGTTGGACTGTTGGTAGTAGCTAGTGGTTGTACAGCAGGACCAATGGCACCTTGTGTGCCTGTGCCAGTAACACCTTGGCTTGCTTGTACACCTTGAATACCTTGAATTCCTTGACCGGTTGCACCTTGAATACCTTGAGTAGCAGTTCCGGTAAGACCTTGAGTAGCAGTTCCGGTAAGACCTTGTGTACCTGCACCTGTAGTACCTTGATTACCTAATACACCTTGAGTACCTTGACTTGCTTGTATACCCTGATTACCTTGAGTACCTTGAGTACCTTGAATACCCAAGTCGCCTTGAACGCCTAATACACCTTGACTTGCTTGTACACCTTGAATACCTTGAATTCCTTGACCAGTTGCACCCTGAGTAGCAGTTCCGGTAACACCTTGAGTAGCAGTTCCGGTAACACCTTGATTACCGGTTGTACCTTGAGTAGCAGTTCCGGTAACACCTTGACTTGCTTGAGTACCTTG
>Ga0208133_1000070_pt1 | contig 38039 bp, 40 predicted proteins | sample ColrivemetaGS535_FD_187595 | JGI IMG/M metagenome (GOLD analysis project Ga0208133, IMG submission 187595) | Estuarine microbial communities from the Columbia River estuary, USA - metaG S.535 (SPAdes) (version 2) | ecosystem: Environmental > Aquatic > Marine > Intertidal zone > Estuary | place... | reverse complement strand
TGTCCGCTTATACCTGAAGAACCAGTTGTACCTGTTTCTCCGCTTATACCTGAAGAACCATTTGAACCATTTTGTCCGCTTAAACCGGAAGAACCATTTGTACCTGATTGACCACTTAAACCTGAAGTTCCAGTTGTACCACTTAAACCTGAAGTGCCATCCGCTCCTGAGGAACCACTTGAACCTACAGCACCTGAAGAACCAGATGTACCTGTTGCTCCTGAAGAACCAAAAGTACCTGTAGCACCTGAAGAGCCAAGTGCACCTGAAGAACCTGAGGTACCATCTGCTCCTGAGGAACCGCTTGTACCTGTAGCTCCTGAAGAACCTGATGTACCTGTAGCTCCTGAAGAACCTGATGTACCTGAGTTACCTGAAGTACCATTAGCACCTGAAGAGCCATTTGTACCTGTTTCTCCTGAGGAGCCTGAAGTTCCTGTAGCACCGCTTGTTCCTGCAACTCCGGAAGAACCTGAAGTGCCATCTGCTCCTGAGGAACCGCTTGTACCTGTTAAACCTGATGTACCTGAGTTACCTGATGAACCTGAGTTACCTGAAGAACCAGATGTACCATCTGCTCCTGAAGAACCTGAGGTACCTGTAGCACCGCTTGTTCCTGCAACTCCTGATGAACCTGAGGTACCTGTAGCTCCTGAAGAACCATTTGTACCTGAAGCTCCTGAAGAGCCATCTAAACCTGAAGAGCCATTTGTACCTGATTGACCTGATGAACCATTTGTACCTGTATTACCTGAGGAACCATTAATTCCTGATGAACCAGTTGAACCTGATAAACCTGAAATACCTGAAGAACCATTTATACCTGTAGCTCCTGATGAACCATTAATTCCTGAAGAACCTGATGTACCATCTGCTCCTGAAGAACCTGAGAAACCTGTAGCTCCTGATAAACCATTTGAACCAACTAATCCTGAAGAACCATTTAAACCTGATGAACCATTTGTACCTGAAGCTCCTGAAGTACCTGAAATACCTGAAGTGCCGTTTGTTCCTGCGAAACCACTTGTACCTGAAGTAACATTTACATATCCTAATTGTCCGGATGATGTATTATAAGTTACAATATTAACTATATCTTGAACTGGTAATGTTGTAAAATTTACACTACCTGTAACTCCTAATGAACCTGTGATTTGTGCTGAACCTGTAAAAGGAAAACCACTTCCACCACTACCTGATAATAATGATTGGTTTAATGTTTTACCTACATACTTGTAGGCAGTAAGATATAATTTAGAAGATGTTGTAGGATCATTTTGTGTAAATTGTAAAACACCTTGTTTATAATCAAAAACATAATCGTTAACGGATATTACTGTAGCTGTTGCTGCTGTTGCTCCAGTTGTAAGAACTACGTTATATGCTGTGTTGGGAGATGCCTCTTCAGCATTGTAAGGACCTAAAGTTGGTACAGCATATTTATTAGATATAAAACTTGTTAATTGATCTGTTTGAATTACTTGGTTAGATACAGAAGCAGTAATTGATGAACTAATAGCAAACCAAACGGGATATAAACTTCCTGAAGCTGGTCCAGGGGTTAAAGGTAATCTATAAAAATATTGTAAAATATTATCCGAACCGGAAACAACAAATAAACCATTTTGACTAGAACCAGAATAGGGGATACTAGAGGAAGGAATTACATTTTGCTGAGTATAGATTTCACCTGAGTTTATATCTAATACCGCAGTGTATGCTTCCTGACTATCAAAAGTTGCTTCAGTATACCTTTTACTTTGTAGTAATCTATTCGATTTTATATTTTTATCAAATGCCATTTTTTATATTATATTAACTAAAGGATACTGTAATTGTTGAAACTGGTGTTGAAGGTTGGCCATTATATCTTATTATAATTATTAAATCTTTATAGGTAGATGATAAAATCTGGTTAAGAGTATCAGTAAGAGGAATAGTATATGTAGTTCCTGATAATCCTGAACCTCCTTGGTTATTTCCTTTTATATCAATTGCTGTTGTAAATGGATTTAAAAAATTATCATTTGCTTGGTTAGTAGCTACTGATAATGAAGACAATGAACTTGGGTCAAATAAAACAGCTCTTGTTAAAGTTAATCCACCACTACTAGGAATAACAGTGCCTGCTACAGAGGACGAGAACATAATTAAAGCCGAAACAGCATTATTAGCTGAACCAGTCCATGATGTTAATGTTTGTCCCACACTTAAAGTCATAGTACTAAAAGCTGCTCCGTTTGTTTGGAATGCTCTAGCATAATATTTGTATGTTTGAGCTTCATTTGGATTGGCTAACCAGTATCCGTTAGCATTTGAACCAGAAGGTTTTACTAAAAATCCTGGTTTTACTTGTAAATCTAAATCATCTAAATTATAAGCATCATATGAAGCTGTAATAAATTTAGTACCATTAGCATATGATCCTGATAATAATGGATCTGTTATTTTAATTCTATAGGTTTCTCCACTAAATAATTCTGTAGTACCTGTTAATGTACCACCATCGTATCCTTGTGCCCTACCATAGTAAGCCATTGAACCTGATCCTACTGGTTGGCCAAAAGTACCACTAATAAAATAATTTATTGTTTGAGTAGTTAAAGTAGATTGAGTACTGTTTTTATTAACACCTCTTGTTAATAAACTGTAAGTAGTAGTACCTAATCCTGTTTGGTTAATATTTTCTGCTCCTGCTGAACCAGCATCGAATGTAGCTGAACCAGTAAGTTTTACTATATCCGTTTCAAACGGTATAGTACCAATTATTCTTGCGGTAGCACCGGTTGAATCAAAAATTGCGTTTGATGTTTGTACAGTACCCCCTAATGTTGATGCGGCTGTAGTTCCTGCTAATACTATTAAAGAATCTGATTCATTTAAATCAGCAATTGTAGCTGAGTTAGCATATAATGGATTAAATAATCCTGTTGCTGAAGATGAAATAGCCCAAGTAGCTGTTAATAAATAAGGAGCTCCAGATAATGAACGTGATGTTGCTGTTAAAGCAACATTTCCAAAATTTGTAGCTGCTAATGTATTAGCAGGAATTGTTAAACTAGCTATTGGAGAATAAAAAATTCTTGTTGTGTCAACTGCAGGAGTACTATAATTTGAACTACCTGATTGGATTTTTATAGATGCACTAATATGATACCAACCTGAAGCACTTACACTTGTAAGTGTTCTTCCACCATTGTATAAACTTGAAGTATAAATATTAGCAAATAAACCATCTTGGTAAGCTGATGGAATTACTGCTGGGTTAGCTGTATTAATTTTAGCTAATGTTAAACCATTTGCTGATCCAAAAGTAGCTTGTGATAATAAATTTTCTGATTGTGAAGTAGCTGTACTAGTCTCAAGGTTATTATCAGAATAAAAGAAGTTAATAGTTCCAGAAACATTAAATTGAGTTGGGCCACCACTTGTTAAGGGTCCTAATCCAAATAATTGAGCATTTACTGAAGATGATACTGTAGTAGAACCAGAAGCTAAACTTGAATAGTTAGATGAAAAAGTTGATGTACTATATATAGTTTTACCAGAAAATAGAGTTGAACCAACAGGTGCAAATCCTTGAGCAGTTAAATAAGTAACATCTGTATTAGTTGAACCTGAAGGTACAGATCCTGCTGGTGCAGTAGATGTTCCTGTATTCAACTGATTTTCAGTAAGAGTAGTACTATAGGTTTTTGTATTTGGAGAAGCATCAGGTGCAGAAGCACTTAATAATCCTGCCATAAATCTTAAAATTTCAGATACGTCTGTATTACTTGTAAAGTTATTAAAATATGAACCTGTTAAACCTGAACCCCAAGCATTTGAAGTTGGAACTCCAGCATTATGATTATAAAACCATCCTGATTGGCTTACTGATATTGCGTAATTATTTGCTGCTTGAGAAGCTGTAGTTGTTATTGGAGATGATCCTGCTGGTTGTAATGTACTTCCTGATATTTTTATTGAAGAAGTAGTAAAATATACATCTGTAGAACCTGATTGTTGGAATATTGAAGATCCACCTCCGCCTCCTGAACCTGTATCTACAGTAATTGGAAATGTTGAACCATCACCTTTAGTAAAAGTAATAGTATTTGAGTTTATACTAGCTGTAGTTAATAATGAACCTGTTGATTGAGTAATCCCGGATGTACCTGTAGCTCCTGAGGAACCGCTTGTACCTGTAGCTCCTGAAGAACCTGAAGTACCTGAGTTACCTGAAGAACCTGATGCACCATCTGCTCCTGAAGAACCTGAAGTGCCACCTGCACCTGAAGAACCTGAAGTGCCACCTGCACCTGAAGAACCTGATGCACCATCTGCTCCTGAAGAACCTGAAGTGCCACCTGCACCTGAAGAACCTGAAGTGCCACCTGCACCTGAGGAACCGCTTGTACCTGTAGCTCCTGAGGAACCAGATGTACCATCGGCTCCTGAAGAACCACTTGTGCCTGTAGCTCCCGAGGAACCACTTGTGCCTGTAGCTCCCGAGGAACCGCTTGTACCTGTAGCTCCTGAGGAACCAGACGTACCATCGGCTCCTGAAGAACCTGAAGTGCCTGAGTTACCTGAAGAACCTGAGGTACCTGTAGCTCCTGAAGAACCTGAAGTACCTGAGTTACCTGAAGAACCTGAGGTACCTGAGTTACCTGAAGAACCTGAGGTACCTGAGTTACCTGAAGAACCTGAGGTACCTGTAGTTCCTGAAGAACCATTTACTCCTGAAGTACCATTTACTCCTGAAGTGCCAGTTGCACCTGAAGTACCACTTGTACCGGATGATATAACACTTAAAGGAGTAAAACTAAATAATCCAGAACTTGTATTATAAGTTACAACTTGATTTGGTGTTAAATTTTGTCCTAAACCAAATACAACAAGGGGATTTGAACCAGAAATTACTAATGAACCTGTAATTACAGCTGAACCAGAAAATGGAAATCCATTTCCTGAACCTGAAATAAAAACAGTTACACCGGTTGTATTAAATTGAGACAGTTGAACTGAACCAGTAAAGTTTATATAAGGTACACTAGAACTTACTAGTGTACCATTTTGATATATATCAATAGTACCACTTCCGGTATTGGGGTCTACATTATATACGCCAACGGGAACTTGGTCAAGAAATCTAACTATGGCCATTATTTATTTTTAGGTTTTATCCATTATAAATATGGCAGACTAAGGTATCAATCCAGTTCTTTTTTGATTTTCTAAAGATTTTAATGTTTCTCTTTCTGTAATAGTTCCATCCCCATTATCTTGGCCTGTATATAAAGCATCAATTGAAGAAGCTTCAATTGAAAAAAGTACCTTTGTTGTGTCTGTATATTTTTTTAATGAATTTATATCTTTTTGTAAAATTTCTGGAACGATATATCCATTTAATTTTATGTTAAAAGTACTTCTTACAATGCGTTCATCGTTATTAACTAATTCAGTTTGGAATCCAAATGAATCAATCATTGCTTTAAATTTGTATCGTTGAGGATCACCCCAATAGGCATCGGAAGCATATTCAATTGCTTCTACTATTTTATTTAATTGTTCTACATAATATGTAAAAGCAATACATGTATAAGTAATAGTAATATAATCCGGAATTACAGTTGCATAAAATTGTCTTTCAGGAGTTCTATTATTTAATACTTTAAAATTATCGTATGAATTTCTTGGATCATATTTTTTAGTAGAAACACTGTAGTTATGAGGATTATTAGCATCTAATTTATTACCAATTGTTCTATTTTTTTCTAGTGAATCACGTTTAAACATGATTAGAGGAGCCATAATTTTACCATTTTGGTCTCTGTAATATCCATCTTTTTGATATGATTTCCATTTTTCAGGAGAACCATAAATTACAGGAACAGGTAAACGTTCACCATTTTGTAAAACTGAAGGTTGTATTACATTTTCAAAATAATAAAATACAGCTTCATCAATATCCTGAATACCAATACTAAATGGTTTTACATTATCTCCTTTAAATGAAGTTTGTAAAGCTCTACTAACAGGTTTAACATTAGGATCGTCATAATTAGGATTACCAGCAGGAACATAATCTGATTTATGTTGCTCAACACTAATTTCTCTTTGTGTTTTTGGAGTTGGTTTATTTAATCTAGTTTTAGCCATTACATTCTTGATAATATAATATTAACACGATCTGATGGTACATAATGACATACGCATTCTATTCCAACGTTATATCCAAAATTTTCTAATCCAGGATTTAAAGGATTATTTCCATCAGCATCATAATAAGGATAAGCAGGATCTTTACCTGCATAAAACTGGGTGGTATTAGTATTATCTACTTCCCAATATCCATTTTGATATTGTATAATATCGCCCACTGCAGGTTGTAAATTAGCACCATAAGACCCAGATAATGGATTTAAGTTTGAACCAAAACTCATACTAATATTATAATCTAGTGTAGGACTTAATAAATCATCAATTAAAAAATTAAAAGTAAGAGGCCAATCAAAATCAACACCTAAATCACTAGTTGGGGATGTTGAGTCTCCTACTTCTACTAAAGCAAATAACATAACAGGATCAGCAAAACTTCTTCCTTCTGCTGCTTCTCCATACATGTTAACTGTTGTATTAGCTACATTGTATTTATAAAATATTACTTCTTGAGATATAATGTTTCCCATCAACTCTCGGTTGACTCTTCTAAACATTGATATATCACGAGCACCTCCGTATAAAGCCATATTATCCTATAAAAATTGTCATTGGTACTTGACTAATTTCAGCCACTCTAGCTACTGATTCTGCTTGTCTTCTTTCAAGTAATGCTTGACGTGAAGTTTGATCAAAATATTCTCTTAATCTTACAATTAATGCTTCTCTTTCTGTAGCGGCTGATGTTACTAAATTATCTCCATTTAAAGTTACTTCTGATCCTGGGATGGGAATAGTTGAGTATTTATTTCTTACTAATCCTAAAGCATCTTTAGCTCTAGCTAATGTATATTCAAAAATCCAACTTCTACCAATTGAATTAATTTTAGAATATGTTGGATTTACATAAGGAACGTTTGATGTGTTTGAAATTTTATTTGTTCCATCTCCAAAGGCAGCATCTAATCTATCTTGAATTTTAATAAAATCAAATACTAAATAAATACCATAATCTAATCCACCTTCAAATCCATCTTCACCAAAAATACCAGTACCTGGTACTGGGAATACTGAAATTATATTATTTATAATATTAAATGAATAATTTGAAAGTGTTACTTGGTTTTGCATCTCAATTGCTTGAATGTTTTGCATAGTAAAACTTGTAGGCATCATCAAATAAGCAGCAGTACCATATCCAAATCCATATAAACCAGCAGCAGGAACACCTCCTAAACCACCTTGTCCTGCTATTAAAGCAGGAGAATATAATTGACTAACAGCTGGTGGTGCTTGGTAATAAACATTTTTTATTTCAATACCACCTACAATGCCTTCATCTTCTGCCCATTGGGCTAAATCATAACGTTGTTGTCCTGGGGTTAAAGCTAGTCTACCTTTATACCATATTACATTACCCCCTGTTCCTGCTTCTTCACCATATTGTTGAGATAATCTAACAATAGTAGAAAAGGTAGGTGTAACAATATCATCATTAACATCTACGGATGTAGGAGCTCCTTCTAAAGATAAATAATTATCTCTTGTTTGGAAAGCATATAATTCATTTCCATATATGGTTACTGCTTCTTCAAATCCAGCCCAAAAATTAATATCTTGTAATTCGACGTTTTCAATAGGATAACCTAAACGCAAAGCACAAAAGTTAGCAACTTTATTAGCATCCGTTTGAAATTGAGAATCAGTATCATAAAATCCAAAAGGGGTTGGAGGTGGCCATGTACTAGGTGTAGCATAATAAGATGCTGATACTTGAGCAAATGAAGATGAACCAGGCCAAATAGGTATGTTTGCCATAATTTTTTATTAGGTTGTTACAATATAATATTCTATACTCGCATCACTACTTGATGGTTGTACTTTTACTGATTTAACATCACTAAATATTAATCCACTAGTACTTCCTGTCATTTTACTTGTAGACATCATATATGAACTACCAGTAGCAATTAAGAAACTCATAGCTTCTGTTGAAGATGATACAATTAATTTAATAGGAGTAACAGTTGAATTATTAGTTACTCTAACGTATTGTATACTACTAGTTACAAATGTACCAGCACCTGGTGTTGAATCCATTGAAAATAATGTTGTAATTGAACCAGTTGGAACACTAAGAATTCTATTATCTACGTAATTAATATTATTAATTGTTTGAGTAACAGAAGATCCTACATTGTCTCCGTTTAATGTTAAGATCTCAAATATTTGGGAAGTGAAAGTTGCCATGCCTTTTAATTATAAATATTAAAAAGTTATGTTTCATTCCTATCTTTTTGAGCTTCCTGTAGTACCTGATGTTCCTAAACTTAAACCTTGGTTATACGCATCGTTGTATAGATTAATTAAATCTTCTACAATAGGATCTCTATGATTTTGTTTTAATGATATTGCCTCTAAACTTTTAATTTTTTTAGATGCTGAATATAAGAATTTAAATCCTGAATCGCGCTTTTGTTTTAAGTCTACCTGATTATCATCACCACAAATGATCATTTTTGATCCTTTACCAATACGAGTAACAATCATTTCCATTTGTTCGTGAGTAACGTTTTGAGCTTCATCTACAATTACTATAGAATTTACAAATGTTCTACCTCTCATAAATGAAACAGGTACAATTTCTATAAAACCATCGATTATGTATTTTTCTACTTTTTCTTTATCATAAAGTAGATACATGTTTTGGTAGATTGGTTGAACCCAAGGATCCATTTTTTCTCGTAAATCGCCTGGTAGGAATCCAATTTCTTCTTTAGATACAGTTGGTCGAGTGATAATCACTTTATCAACTTCTTTCATAAACAATTTTTCTAGACCAATTTGACAAGCTAATAGCGTTTTACCACTACCAGCAGCCCCTGCTAATAGGGTAACTGTGCTATTTAATATTTTTGCTTTAGCTTGTTTTTGCTCTTCGTTTAATTGAATTTTAAATTTAATTGGGGTTTTGGGTTTTCTTTTTTCTTTGAAGATATCATCTTCGTGGTGATTTGATTGATTCATTGTTTTTAAAATTAATTTTAACTAATTTGTCTAATCCAGCATTCACATGCATGTGGTCATCTAAAACAAGATCAAAATCGAATCGTTCATCCAATGGAAGTACTAAATCGACTTGTGATCCCCATCTAATTAAAGAAAATCTCTCATTTTGAGCAAATATATCATATTGTGAATTTGTAAAAGGAGCAATTACGTTTACATCCTCATCAGCTATCTGTATCAGATAATAAGTATAATCTAAAGATAGAGAATAAATTTTATTCCACATACGTTCATTATATTTAAGATAATCCATATTATTAGGATTAATAACTTTATTTAGAATGTCTTTTTCCACTGCCAACATCGGTTTATTAGTTGATTGTATGGCATCTAGTGGTTTATATGTTAATACACCTCCATAGGGTATGCGATTGATATGAACATCGTAAAATGACATAAATATACCGATAACTAACGATGGTTTATTGTAGTCCTCATCGCCTACTACATCCTGAAGGGTATAATTCATACCCTTAATTTCAACTATAGGTTCCTTAGGATCCTTAATGAATTTTTGGTATAGAATAGTCCCATCAGCTGGTGAGTAGAAATGTTCATAATCGATATAATGTGGGCGTATTGGATCTCTAAAGAAAAATGTATTAGATAATTCACTAACAGGCATTTTTTGAAGTTGTTTAACTTCACCATTTAGCCATTCTGTTAAAGTTTGAGCCATTATAGTAAAGTTTTGTAATGATCAACTCTATTCAAATGCATCATCATACAAGATAACATAGCACCTGATTTCATAAATTCTGATAGATTGAATATAACAGGTTCCATTCCAGCATCACCACAAATTTTTTCTAGTGTTTCTAGTTTGTGTTTTTCACCTGCATAATATTCATGTGTTTTTTTCATTTCTGAAATGTTTGAAGCACATAAAATCATGTTACCCATTCTTACTGAGTTTGTTAATCCACCCAAAGCATCTTCAGCATCAATATCAATAATTTCAGTATGTTTTTCTAACATTTTAATTTCATCTTCCTCGTACAATTCAGTACAAATTAATGTTTGATCTTGATTTAATGCAAATACAGAACAATCTAAATGATATAAATACTCATCAACCATTGCGAGCTTGATAATATTCATACCATAATTTTCTTCCATCCATTCATACGTTTTAATATCTGAACGGATATCATAACCACCAATATAAACATTATCGTAAAGAAATTTTAAATCAGCTTCGCCTTCCCATTTGTATGGAGAGATTGCTGTTTTATAACCCATTTGGTTAAAGAATTTTTCACCTACATGTTCTTCGCCTTTACGAGGATCCGAGGTGAAGTTCGATAAAATAATGTGGTTTTCATCCGTAATATGTGGTAAATAAATACCTAAATTGGCAACGTACACCTGATCTTGGAAGTTGCCTTCTGATGGTAGTAAATACGTTAAAGAACCGCCGGCAACAAAGTTATACAAATCCATAAATTGTTTGTAAGCTTTAGGGCGATTAATTGCTAATTCTTCATTTGTTAATTCTTGCATCCAAATGTTATTAGGGTCTGCAGTAGACAAAGAGAATGGGAAATTCATTACATAACTCTGTAAAGGTAACTGACTTGGGGTTTCTTTCATTTGTAACTAATTAATTGTTATTTACTATACATATTATATAGGCCTATACTAGTACATAGGAATAAAAAAAAAAGCCCCGCTTTCGCGGGGCTTCTTCAAGTTATGTTATCTCTAAATTAGATAGTGTTTAATCCACTGATGTAGATCTTACCATAGAATTCAGGACGTAACATTTTCTTAGCGTAGCGAGTCAATAGACCTTTACGAGGTGTAAAGGTTTCTGGATCGTACACTAATGGAGTCATGATTAATGGAATGTATGGAGCAAACACAGCACCTGTTTCCAAGAATTGTGAACCTCTGTAACCCATTAACATTAAGTTTTCAGTCATGTAAGGGTTTTTGTAAACCTTGTAACGACCGTTAACTGTACCAATTTTCTGTACACCGAAAGCGTATTCCATTTGGTCAGCTTCGCCATTTGAAGTAGAAGCGAATCCTGGGATTGATTCCAAGATAGTTGCTACTGTAGGAGAAGTAACGATGAAGTTAGCACCTCCACGTAAAGTCAACTGATGGATCTTGTTAGATACTTTTTGGATTTTAGTACCTAAAGTTTGGAACCATTGACCTTGTGTGTTGTAGAAACCTGCAGCTGAAGTAACAAATGAGGTTGTTGATGGATCGTAAACCGTGTTGTTAATAGCTGACCAGTATTCCGTATCAGCAGCTGCATCTTCGATTAACATATCTAAGATTTCCAAATCAATTTCCATTGAAATGTACTCGCTCATAATGTTAGTCAATTCAGCTTCTGCATCGATGTTTTGGTAAGCAGCTAAATCTTGTGCAAATTCAGGAGTCCATACTGCTTTCAATTTCTTGGTTTTAGCAGTGATAGGTTGTGATTGCATTCTAACGTTGATCTCAGGGATAACGATTTGAGTAGCAGAAGCAGCGTTAGGTACTGAGAAAGAACCTGAAGCTTCAAAATCACCACGACCTGATTGGTTACCACCAATTGCAACAGCTTGGTTGTTACCTGAAGTAACGTTGATACCGTCTTGTGAAGTTGATCTTTGGTATGTTACTTGAGCTTCACCATTAACTACTGCTGAATAAGTTTTAGAAGCAGTATAGAAGAAAGAAATAGTACCGGCTGTGTAATTGTAAGTAGTAAATGCAGATAATAGGTTTGCAGGATTTGCAACACCACCATCCCCAGAACCAGAAGCAACAAATCCACGAACTGCATCTTGATCAAATGCAGGTAAGAATGAAGCAGAAATAGTTAATTTTGTAATTTGACCATCAGCTGCAGAAGCAGAGTAATCAGAATCAAAATTTACTTCAGCCCATGTTGCATCTATAAGAGCAGCAGCACTACCTGTAGTGATAGGAGAAGCACCACCGTTTGCAGATGAAGTAACTCTAAATAATGAACTTGAGAAGTTGTTGGTAGCATAAGTGAAACGACCTTCTGGTCCACCATATAAACCACCTACAGCAGCTGGAGTAGAGAATGGGAATTGAGAAGATGTATCGCGATTACCATACAATGATTGACCTGCAGTAAATGGAGTCTTAGAGTTACCATATTGGAAATCTAAGAAGAACACTAGTCCTGAAGGCATGTTCATAGGTTGAACTGAAACGAATTCTTTAGCTACGATAGTACCGAATACTTTTCTTACTAAAGGCAATGCAATACCAGCCCAGTTCTCACCTTGTCCACCTGAAGTGAATGAAGAGTTTGAAGAGATTTGGTTTGATTCAGTTACTAATTGTTTAGCTTGATTTTCTAACATGATTGACATGTTATTTTTATCATGCTCGGTTAAGCCCTCTAAAAGGCCTGTTTTAGCCCATTTTCCGGCTAATTTAGCAGCATCAGATTGGAGATTTTTCCAAGATCCAGCTGCCGATTCGAGTAATTGATTTACTTGTGACATTTTTTTAAATTGTTTTTTTAGTTGTTGTTAAAATTATTTTTTTAAACCTGCCAATGTTTGCCATCTAGCAAATTGGTCGTTTATTTCAAGAATTGGTTTCTTTGTTGGAGCAATACCTGCTACTTTAGAAGCACCACCAATCATTGATTCGTTAACAGATGATTTCTTTTCATTTAATCCTTCTGATAATGTTTCAAATACTAATTTAGCTTCTTTAGTAGTAGCTGCTTTGTCAAATGCTGCCAATACTTTTACTTTTTGTGATTCGGTTAAGTTTTTAGCTCTAAAGATTTTGTTAGTGTAAAGTAATTTAGCATTTAACAAATTAACTTCGTTTAGATCAGTTTTAACGGTTTCGATAGCAGCGTAAGCTTCTTCAAGTTTAGCTTCCATTTCTTTTAGCTTTTTCTTGTAGTCTTCTACACCTTCTTCTTCAGCAGTGTCTTTTTTGTCACCACGTTTAGCAGCAGGTACGTCGCCTTTGTTACCACCGTACTTTTTACGTTCGTCTAATCCATTCATTAATTCATCAATACTAATTTCTTCTTCTTCAGATTCCATTTCTTCACCTTCTCCGCCTTCCATTTCGCCTTCTAGTTCCCCAGCGGCTACCATGTCAGCGATAACACCTTCGATGAATGATTTAAGATCATCTTCAGACATGTTTTCAAGATCGATTTCTTCTTCTTCTCCCATTTCCTCTTCTTCAGCTTCAGCAACGTTACCATGAGCGTTGTTGTCTGAAGGATATTTGGGATCGTTGATTAAATCTTCACCTTCCATCATTTCTTCTTTTTCACCTTCTTCCATGTCATCTAATTCTCTAAGAAGTTCATCTAAGTCCATTTCATCCATGTCTTTAGCTTCATCCATGTCATAAGTTTCTTCCATTTCTTTAGTACCTAATTTTTTCATGCCCATTTGGCCTTCGTACCCTTTTCTGTGGTTAGCTTCATCCATTTCTGTAGTTTCGTCCATGTCGAAATTTTCTTTCATGTCCTTCTCTTTCATTTCATCCATCTCTTTAGCTTCATCCATATCATCCATATCATCCATTTCAGAAAGCTTTGCAGCTAACTTTTCTTTCAAATAAGGTGTGAATGCTTCTTCAAGAGCGGCTTTTGCGTTTGCTATAGCAGTTTCTTTAACAGCTTTAGCATCGGCGATTGCTTCTTTAAGCAAATCTCTGTTGTTTGTCATTTGTCCTCAAATTTATTTGTTGTTGGAAATACGCTTATTGTTGACGATTGTCGAAGCGTAATAAGTTATGTTAACTTGATGCGATATAAGATCGCATATTATGTCGATACATATATCAAGATTTTTTAAAGTCGCCAGTTGCGCAGAAAAAGAAACCCCTACATTTCTGTAGGGGTCTGTCTAAAGAGCCTATCTTTAGAGGGGCACTTGCCTAAGGTAGCAGGCTTCTTAAATTATCGGGCACGTGCCATTAGCACATAAAATTTCCGATAATAATATGTTTACTTTTGCGTATGGGTTTTCTTTAGGATTTTCTAAACCTTCTCTAATTAAATTCATATATGAACCTGGATTGGAAGGTGTTGAAACAAAATCCCAACATAATAATTCAAAATCGTCTTGAACTTCTAAAGTACCTTCGTTCATTTCTTTTAATGAACCCATTCCACGAGATGATACACCTACCATAACGTTATTTTCAATAAGGGCTTTTAAAATATTGCCTGACATTGTAGGTAAAATTTCTAATTTACCCATTACTTTATCACCATTCCACCAAATTTCTCTAATGATATGAGATACGTTTTTTAAGTTAATGATTGTAGAATCAGGGTGATCTAATTCACCTGTTGCTCTATTTTCTTTAACAACTGATTGATATCTATCGATTTCTTTATCCCAAATTTCTCTAGGATAATATCTACCATTCCCGTTTTTAACTTCAGCTGTTGCAAGTATCCCTTCAACCATTGGATTACCAGAAGGTGCTTTTAAACCTTCAGTTAAACTCATTGGTGATACAGAAAACGGGATTGTTTCTATTAATACTTGTTTCATATTAGTAATTCATTATATCGTTATCTTCATCAATTACTTCTTCTTTAGCTTTACCTGTCATCTTTTCATAGATTTTTTGGGTTTTAGCTTTATGTTTTTCAAGTTCTTTAATTTCTTTATTAAGAGTTTTAACCATAGATTGATCAATCATTTCTGCTAATTCTTCTGATTCGGCTAATGCTAATTTAGATTTACGTTTTTCAATTGCCTCATCAATAGCCGTTAATTTAGCTTCTAAAGCAATTGCTTGAGATGATTTTTCTACTTCTTTAATATGGTCATTGATTGAAGGACGTTTTGCTTCGTTTAAACCTTCTTTAACAGATTTAGGCATATCACCATATCCTGATGATTTATATTTACCTTTAGGTTCTACAGGATCTCCACCTCCAACTACATCTTTAGTATATCCAATTCCTTTAACACCAAATGAAGCTTCAGTAGCATAATAATTAACATTTTTAACCATGTTTTTTAACACGATTTGTTTTAATTCATATACACTTTTATCTTTATTTTTTTCATCCTGCATTTCAGTATAAAAACCCATTAAAAATGACTGACCATAAACGTTGTCAATATTGTCAGGATTATTATTATCAAATTGGTTTGCTAAATCTTTAGCTACTTCTGGTGCTGGTTTTTCAAATTCGTTTTGATCACCATATTCCTTAGTATTTTTAACACCTACTGCTTCTGCAATTTTTGTATTAAAGATTTTAAACCAATCTGGTTGGATTGGTGATTGTGTAATAACACCACCAATAGCTTCACTTAAAAGATTTTTACTTTTTAAGATGTGAATAGTTGAAGCAAAATCATTACCTGAGGTAATATATTCAGGGAACATATATTTTGCTACTTTCAAGAAGTGGTCTTTATTACCTTTACCTTCTTTAATTAATTGGTATTGTTGTTGTAATGTCTTTTCCATTTTGTTATAAATATTAAGGATATAATAATATTGCTCCTGCTGATATAGAAGCACTAGTTACAAATAATGGTATAGTTACTCCTGAGGCGAATGTTAATCCACCTCCTGCTAAACTAGTTCCATTAGAATCTTTTAAACCAGTGAATGTAACTGCTTGAGCTACTGAAAATCCTGCGAATGAGCCAGTTATGCTTGCTGATCCACTTAATAATGTTGCTGATGGGTTTGCGGGTAAGTTTGCCATATTTTTTTATTTTTTAAATAATTCTATTAAGTCGTTTACGTAATCATTTGCTAAATCAGTTCCATATACTACAGTAAATGAATTTGGATTTTGTCTGTAATAATCCATAGTTTCATGTTTTGCTTGTTGTAAAAATGGTAATAACTCATTTAACTTTCTTTCTAATTCATCAAAACCTAAAATACGGCTTGCAATGAACTTTTTTTTATCAGGGTCAGATATATTTAAATCTTGTAAATATGATTCAATATCTGTATTTGCTTCGTTTAAAGATTCAGCTGGTAATCCTTTGGCTGCTTTTTCAGCACCTGTTTTTCCAACTAATTTATATTTAAAATCAGTAATATATTTATTTTTTATAACGCCTTCAGGACCTGCTGATGGACCAGGACCAAATGTTGCTCCAGGACCTTCTGCTACTTTTTTATATCCAGCTTGTGTATAAGCTCCATAAGTTGATTTTCTAGGAGAGGGACCTGTATGGTTTTCACCTTCACCACCTGATGTAAAAAATGAATTAGAAGCTATTGTTGATTCTTCATTTAATGTTTTTGCTAAATCTTCAGCAACGCTTTTAAATGTTTCATATTCATTTGGATAATTTGTTCTCAAATGTGTTCTAAAATCATTAAAAGTAGCAATTACTTTTTTAGCGATTTCTCTAAATTTAGGATCTTCTTTTTTATCAGATGCTAAATTTTCTATGTAATCTCTTAATTGAGCAAATTTCTTAAAGGTAGTATCCATTTCAGGAACGGTTGTTATATCCCATGATATAGCACCGGTAATTGGGTCAATAGCAGTAACGGTAGATTGGCTTCCACCTCTTACTTGTACATCTCCTACTTCAATCTCCTTTAATTTATACTTAACCATTTGCTGTTACAAGTTCTTCTAAAAGTGCATAATATTGTAATAAGTTAACTAAATCATCAGTACCTACTTTAGCTATTTTACCTAAAGGTAATAACATATTATTAACTTCATTTAATTTAATTTTAACAACTTTATCAGTAACTTTTTTAGCTAATGTAGTTAATTCAGTTTTAATCTCATTAATTTTAGTATTATAAAATTCTTTTAATTTAGGAGTTGAATCAACTGAATTGATAAATTCTTTTAATACTGATTTTTGATTATCGTTTAATGAAGCATATTTACCATTAAATTTTTCCAATAATACTCTATATGTTAAAATACGTAAATCCTTATCATATGATTGGAATTCAGTCATTAAATCTTCTTCCACTTTTTGTTTATTAACAGTGCGTGTTGTTAAACTTTCCAAAATAGCAATTTTATTGTTAATAATTTGGTCTGGGTTAGATAAATTTTCGCTGTTATATATCTCTAATAGAGTATATAGTGCGGCGTGTACTTTATAGCTTGGCAATTTAGTATTAAAAAATTCATCTAAACTATAATATTTAGAGATTTCTTGAATTAAATTATATTTTTGTCTCTTTAATGCACCTCTGTTAAGGTTTTTAGATGACTCAACAACAGAATTAATTACTACTTCTGCCTTACCTTCAGTTAAATTTTTATGTTTAGATAAAGTTTCATATAATTTGTATTCTCTACCTAATTCCGTTCTTACAAAGTATTTTTTAAGGATACCAGTTGCTTTTGAATCATTACCTGATAATGTATCAGCGGTAATTTGTCTTACCAATAATTCAAACAGAATTCCTGTATTTTTATACTTGGAATGTTTTATATTCATTCTCGGGGTTTTGTTATAAATATATAAGGATTTTTATTCTCTGATTTGTTTTTCGTCTAATAGCGATTCTTCAACTTTAGGTGTTTCAAGTGATACCCTTTTAACTAAACCTTCAATTAAAGATTTATTTTTAAGATATATTTGTTTTGCTTCTAAAGCTAATGGCGAACCACCTTTATAATTAGGACGAATTGAATCCGATTCGTTATCATCATTCTTCATACCTTTAGCACCTAATCTGTCTTTTCCGAAATTATCATCTTGAGTATTACGATCTGTTGATTTTTCTTCAGGGCGACCTAATTCTAAATCACTACCATATCCTACAGGTACATTTTCAGGTTGGTCAAACATTCTACCTTTACCATATAATGAAGCTAAATCGTGAGGTGTACCGTATGATTTACCTGTTACTTTAGGATCATTACCTTCTTCCATTAATTGATTATAGCGGAATGTTCGTTTTTGATCTTCAGCTAATAAGTTTCTATATTCATCAAATTGATCTTGACTGAAATGGAATACATTATCATAAATCCAATCGGTAGGTAATAATTTAGCTTCCATGATCTTTTGAGCTAAATCAACCTTTTGAGTTAATAACGCAATTTTTTCCTGATCGTAGATAATAGATGGAGTAGTTAAATCTAACTCAAAGTTAGTTAATTCCTCACCTGTATAACCTTGTGAATATAAATGTACTAATGCAATTTTATATAATTCAGATAATGTAATACGCTGGATACGATCAATTGTACGAGCAAATCTAATATCTTCAGCGGCTAATGTTGCTTTACCTGTTAAATCTTTTTCATAACCCATAAATGCTTTAGGCACTTTAAGAGCTGCGAATAATTTATCACGTAAGTAAGTAACATCTTGGATACCATCGTAATTTAAACCTGGTTGGGTTTCAATTTTGGTTGTAGTATCATTTCCACGAATTGGAATATAAAAATCTTCCAATAAGTTTTGCATGTTATACTTTAAGTTATATTCACCAGTTTGGTTATCTATTAATGGAGTACGCTTCATAGTTGAAATTGTCTTCTGCATGAAGTTTTCAACCTCGTTTGGTGGAATTGAACCTACGTTAATATAAAAAGTACGACGATCAGGGCTACGTGAGATTCTATGAATTAACATAGCATCTTCCATTAACACATATTGTTTAAAGATACGACGAGCTGGTTCCAAATATGAACGACCATAAGGTAAATAGTTAACATCTGTTAACAATCTAAAGTGAGCCATTTCATAATTATCAAAATAAATACCTGGTTGGTTTTCATTAAATGAACCTAAAGTAGGGGAACCATAATAACCTGAACCACCAGCAAAAATACCTTCTGGTGAATACCTAAACCTTACAGCATTTGGATGTTCTTTATCATAGTTTTCTTGTCTTTCAATATGATATGCAGTATATGGGATTACATTATAAACACCATATTTTTCAGCAATTTCTAATTTTAAGAAAAAGTCACCATATTTACACATTTGGCGAATCCAACTCCATAAATTAAATTCAATGTTTAATACATCATAAAATAAGTTGTATAATACTTGTTGAATATCTTCATTATTTGATCTAATTTGTAATACCTCTCCTAAATCATTTTTTAATGTAGATTCATCTGAAATAATATCAAGAGCAGAAGCAACAATAGCATCATAATCCATATTATCATAGTCTGAATAAACCGTAGTACGTAAGTATTGCCAGTTTAAACCAATTTGAGAACCTAATAATGAGGTAGAGGCAGGAGAATACAAACGATTATACCTATCCATTAATGAGTTAGTAGCAATATCGCCTGAACGTTGAATTGAATCAACATCCATTACTTTTAATTCGTTACCTCCTTGATTACGAATGATAACGTCTGTTGAAAACAGGCGTTGTAATCGGGTAAATAAACTTTTATCAGCCATTTTTATGTTTTATTATATACTATAAATATTTACAAAATCCAACTAATGTCCTCCGTTCCCTTATCTGTTTGAATGGTATATGGATTTTTTACTTGATTTGGATTATAAGCACCAACATACGTACTCTTACTCATATTTCCAAGCGTAGCTCGAGTCATGTCGTGAGATTGTTGTTGGAATTTTAAAGATGTATCTCTTAAATACATAGCAATACCAAAGGGCATTACTAAATCATCATTATAACCTGTTTGAGCTTCGGGTCTACCATTTTTCCATACGAATACTTTCATCTCTTCAACTAAACGTTTCGAGCGAATTGTCACGGAACGATCACCAACAAATTCTCGGAATTTATTGACAATTAATGGTCTAGTACGCATTGACATTGTAAATCCAGGGGTCATATCGGATGAACCCTCGTATGTCTTTAAATACGACTCTGCTGTGAGTTGATCTGACTTTGGTGATTGATATAAATTGCGATAACCTCGTTCAATTACAGCATCAATAGTTGCCCAACCAATAGAAGCATTTTCAACTACAAGTAAAGCATTATTATATTCGGTAGCAACACCTACTAGAAAATATCCAAATTCTTTAGTAGGTAATTGCCCTTTATATTCTGCAACTTGTACGTTAGTGGCAATATCGATTACGTGACAAGTTGAAAAATCTTTACCATCGCCTCTGGCTACGTCAGCTACTACCATATAATCTCTTGTATAGTCTGCTGGTTCCCATACCCAAAAGTTCTGGTCAGCGCCTCTTCTTTCAAGAGGATCTTTTATTGTTGTTTGTGTAATAAATTCTAACCATTCTGAATAGAATACTATATCACCTGAAGTACTAAAATCGCAATCACACTCTTGTGCTGCTAATCTAGGATCTCCTAATAATTCGTCTTGACGTTTTCTCCATTCTTCATTTCGTTCAGGGTGAACAAACCAAGGTAATTTAATAGGTAAAAAGTCATTTTCAGAATTTTCTGCTTTAATCCACGTTTGGTGGAACCAGTTACCTGTACCGTAAGGAGTAGATAATACAATCGCACCACCACCCGTTGCTAAAGTTTGTTGAGCTGATGCCCAAATCTCACCAATTTGTTCAATGAAAGCTGCCTCATCGACAATCAATAGAGAAACGGCTTCTGAACGACCTGCATCACTTGATGCTGAAGTTGCTTTAATTTGAGATCCGTTATTTAATCTTAATGTTAATTTATTATGTTCGTCTGCTGGTATTTTAAGCCATGAAGGTAAATTATCAAACATGAATTTAACTTTCGTTACCATGTTTTTAGCTGTTTCTTGCTTAGTTGCAACACACAACACGTTTTTATCTTTATGAAATAGCATTAACCATAAAGAATAACCTGCGGCTAATGTTGATATACCTAACTGACGTGATTTTAATACAATTGAATATGGATTATCTCTCCATAAATGTAATACTTTATCTTGGAATGGGTATAAATTGAATATTACACGGCCACGTTGTGGGTGCTGAATATTACAGTATTTTTTCATAAAGTGGGCAGGGTCAGCTGCACATTTAATGTATTCCTGTCTTATAATTTCTCTTAAATCTTGGCTCATTTTCCTAGTTTCCAGTACATTCGGCCAGATACTACAGGAATAAGATTTTGATTAACTCCAATACCTAAACCAAATGCTTGTTTTTTCTTGGTTCTATATAATCCTTCAACACCTATATAATTCAATTGATCTAAATTACCTGTTACTCCAAAACCAGTATAAAATTCTCTTTTATTAAGAATAATAGTTTTTTCAATTGTAATTTTTGGAATTAATAATTTATAATTAACATTACGAGATGTAATTTTATTTTTACTAATAGTATCTTTTACTAAAACATATCCTAATGTATCTAAAGATAATGTATCTTCATAATAATATTTAGAATAATAATCATTTAAAATAGCAGATGTATCAACTTTTGTTAAAAAAGTATCAATGTTTATTTTAGTTTTAATACGTGTTTTCCATTTTGGAACATATTGAAGTACTTTTTTTTCTACTGAAATATATTCGGTTTTTGTTTTGGTAATAATTTGAGGATCTGTAGTTTCTTCACCACATGATTTCATTAAAATAACGATAACTAACACTACAATAAGTAATGTTTGAATATTACCAAAAACCTTTTTTAAAAAATCCATAATATTAATTTTCTTCGTCGTCAATTGAAGGGTTAATCATAGCTTCAATTTCTTTCTTAAGTTTAGTTAAGTTTTTTAATTGAGTTACGTATTTATCTTTTTCAGCACCTTCAGCACTCTTATAGTTGTTAACAACAGCTTTCATTTGCTTTGTTACTTCTTCGTACTTTGATTTTAATTTAGCGATTGAAGAATTTGCAGCAATATCTTTTGCTGTTGGTTCCATATCATCCATATCCTCTTCTTTTAACTCAATGTCAACACCTTGAGCTGTAAGTTTTTTAATGTCGGCTGGGTTAGATGCTTTGGGCATTACTACAGTACCACGAGTTTTGTCAGTATCTACTTCTGTTAATTCAGATACAATCATTTCTTTGATATACTCTTTTAATTCAGATTTTTTCATTATGAAGATTTTGTTATAAATATTACAAAGAAAGTGCAGATTTAACTTGTGCAATACGTTCTTCTGTAGAACCTTTTATATTTACCAAATTTTTAATTCTCCATTTATTGCTATCTAGCTGATGTTTGATAATAAAATCAATTAAATTGCGATATTCAACATCAGTTTCACGAACACCATTATCTTCTATTTCAACACCTTCTGGAGATACATAAAATAAATAATCGTATTCAGGTAACATTCGTATTGCTAAATGAATAAAATCTTCAGCTTCATGATAATCAATTGATTTAGCTGCTTTAGTAAATGCAATGACATCAACAATAGTGCGATCTGTAATAATGTTTTTGCACATTAATTCACTAGCTCGTTCAGCTAAAAATACAATTTGACCTTTAATTGTTGAATCTGTGTTTAATGGAATACCTAATTCCATCAAATACTTTGAACGCTCAGTTCTAAACTGATAATCCTTAAATTCAGGTAATTCTTTCAACGCATTAACAAGCGTTGTTTTACCTACTGACATTGTTCCGCAAAATCCTATTTTCATAATTGTGATGATCCTGGTAATACTCTATAACTATCTTCTTCAAAATGTTTGGTTGATACTTCAAAAATTGTAGCTCCTTCAGTAAGTGCAATTAATTGATGTGGTTGACCTTGTTCTAAATCTACAACATCTCCTTCAATAATCCTAGTTGACTTAATAATTGCTTTTTCAGTATCAATCCACCTATATTCAAATTCTCCTTTAGACACATACCATGATTCTTCTTTAATTAAATGGTAATGCATTGAGAATTTTTTATCTTTTTCAAATACAAGGAGTTTACCACAATATGCTTCATGATTTACAATCCAAAGCTCGTAACCCCATGCTTTCTCATATCTATCTCCTTTACGAGGAATTGGTTCATACTTGTGTCCCATTTTAAAATCTATTTGTGCCTCCTTTTGATGATGCTTGTTTATACCAAGGCAATCCTTCACGTTCTCTCCTTGCTTCTTTCCATTGTTCTTCAGTAAACTGAATTCCATTTAAATAATATTCACGTTTACGATTATCACCTTGTGGAATATGTGCTGGACCATCCCAATTATGTAATTTATTATCAAATACATAAGCAATAGTACCATCTGCTTTAGTTAATTTTTTAGCAGCTTCATATTTTCTATTTATTTTTTCTTCCATATTATTTTAGTTAAATATATCTCCATGAATATTATCCCATTCACAAACATACGGAAGATTTGTTGCTTTTCCAAATGTATTTAAAAATGCTTCAGCAACATAAATTGCTTGTGCTCCTGATACTGTAATGCCACGTGCTGATAAAGCATCGCCTACAAAGTGTACGTTTGGATAATCAGTTAATGCTAGGTTAGAATAATCTACTTTTACCTCAGGTGAAAGATATTTTACTTCAGGAATATAAATACCCCAATCATCTCCTAATGTTGGGAATACTTTTTTCATATCATCAATAAAATCAACAATGTATTCAAAAAATCCATCAAACGCTTCCATTACTCCTAATAATTGTAACCAACTAATTTGAGTTGCACTTACATCCTTACCTTCAGATGTAGTTGATGGTTGACGAGAAGGACTATAATATAAACCAGTACCATTTGATTGTATTTTATTTACTACATCACGTGACCAAGTAAATGGATCTTCAATACCATTAATTTCCATTAAAATACCAAAATTGGTCATTCCGTTTAGGTATTTTGGATCTTTTTTAGCGTGGCCATTGTAACTATGATCACCATATGTTTCCTCTACAGCAACATAAGCGGCATTATTGTTTGTACAGAATGAGCGTAGTGAAACACCTTTATCGTCAAATTTTCTATATAACTTAAAGTCGTATGAAATATCGATTAGTTTTTGGAAGTGTTCTTGTGGGGCTTCGAATCGAACTCCAATTTGAACTGATTTAGGTTCGTCTGGTAGTTCGTACTGGTTGGCTAGTTGTTGAGCAAAATCAATTCCTGATTTACCTACTGCAAAAATAAGTTCATCATAGAATATCCCATCATTATCCATAGTTGCAAATTCGGGTTTAATTGAATGCATTACAACCTCGTTGTGTCTAAAATTGATGCTGGTTACTTTAGTTTCCCAATGGAATTGTACTCCTTTAGATACTAAATAATCGTACCAATTTTTAGCAATCTCAGATAGATAATCTGTACCTACATGCCATACAGGAAACAATCGTAAACCAAAGTATGGTTTAATAAATTCTGGTTCTGTATCTGGATTTGAACATTGTACCTCCTCTGGTTTAGGATGGAAACGTTTGAAATTAGTGATGACTTGATCCATCAATTCCATTGCTTTTTCCTCACCACAATACTTGGATAACTGACCACCAATAGCTGTATGGTATGTTAATTTACCATCACTCCAACCTCCAGCACCTAAAAAACCTGTCATTACCTCTTCAGGTAATCTTTTATAAGGGTCTTTACCCATATCAATAATGGTAATTAAACTACCATCGTATCCATTGTCTACTAGTTTTGTAGCTGCGTTTACACCTGCTACTCCTGCACCAACAATTACAATTTTCTTACTCATTTCCAGTTTGTTTAATGCTTTAATATACGTCATATCTTTTAATTTTCCAAGTTTAAATAAAAAAAGTAGCCCACTTTTTAAGGTGGGCCACAGCTCCAATATTATATATCCTTGCGGACGAGCGGCTATGAATCGCTCTAAATGTTATTTAAATATTATCCTGAGTAGACAATACATCCATTTAATGATATCATAATCCCTGCTTCTTGAGCAGAATCAATAGAAGTTTGAACATTACCTCCAGGGACCCATCCACCAAAATTTGCATATTTTTGACCTATTTTTAAAAATAAAGCTTGTAATCCTGCTAATGATGTTGCATTATTAGGATCATTACCATTACCCGCTAAAGTTGTTACTGTTGTACCATAAACTTGAATTTTACCTAATGCTAATGCTAATTGTCCTTGACCAGTTATAGCACCAAAATAAACACCCCAATATGCATTATCATTTCCGGGGTTGGAGGCATTAATCATTTGTTGAGGCATTCCACTTGCTACACTCGTTGTATCATTAAAAGTAGTAAATGTTATATTTGATGCTGATGTATTTGGAATAAGCCAAGAGGATACGGGGCTTGGTGGGTTTGGTGTTGCTGATACAGTTGTTAAAAAGGTATCATAGTTTACAGCTTGAACCAGCCGGGTTTGTATATCTGAAGAATAAGATCCAAATCCAATTGAAAATGTGTTATCAGTTGCTACTGACCAACCTAAAGATGCTTCGTATCTTGTTAATGCCATGTTTTTATATTTTTATATTTTATTATAAATATGTTTAAACTTTTACTGATAATGATTTTATTCCTGAAATAATTTCTTTACCTTTTAATCCTGCTAAACTACCTTTAGCTAAACCATAAGTAGCAACACTTACACCTTTTCCGGCTATAGCACCACCAATTGCTTCTGCTGAAGCAAAACCTGCTGATGTAGCTGCTACTCCTAATATAACATATAATAATACTTTAGCGGCTATTTCTAATTCAGCATCTGTTTTAATGTTTGCTTTTTTAGCAATACCTGTTACTTTAAGTATTTTTTTAAGTAAACCTAAATATTTTTCTTCTAAATAATGACCAGCGTGAATTAAAGCTTCAGCAGCAGGTACTTCACCTTTTTCTTTAGAAAATTTAGCGGCAATTTTATTAACCATACCACCAACAATTTCTAATAATTTAGGAGCTGATAGTAAAATTGATATAAGTAACGAGGTAATAACTGCTTCGTTTAAATCAGTTTCTGCCTCAGCAACTTGTCCTTTAACTTCAGCAACTTGACCTTGTAAAGCACCTAAACCAGAGGCAAATGCCGAAGCAATTTCATTATCCAAGGCATCTAATTCAGCTTCATCAGCTTGAGGACCTGGGATATCTTCAAGTAAAACTTGACTATTTAAATATGCTCTTAAGTTGAAATTATCCATATTTTATAAATATATTAAAATTATATTATTTCATTCATATCGTAATAGAATGAATCTCCATCTTCGGTTACCCATCTATCAGAAATATTTTCAACTGATGGTAATTCTGTATCTACTTTAAATTGCTTTAAATCTTCTGGGAGTGTTTTAGTTACCCAATTTGAATCTTTCCAAAATAATCTATTATTGGGTTGACACATCAAATATCCATCATCTGCCTTAAATATATGTCCACATTTATAATCTGAAGGTTCATCACTATATGGATTATTATACCAATCTATAGTAAACATATAAGTTCCCCAAACTTTACTTCCGTCTCTTAATACAACTTGGGCTCTATGATATGATAAAAAATCATATTCTATAACAGCTACATTAACTGAAAAGCAATCCCACAATTGTTTAAAGTTAAATGGAATATCATTTGTAGGGATTTTAGTATAAATTTCAGATATTGGAACTCTATTTCTAACCATTCCATTATCTGTCATTACATGAAATGTTAATATTTTTCCTGAACAAGATTGTAATCCAAAAACATAAACATTATAAAACTCATCATAGTCTTTTACATTTTTTGTAAAATATGATTTGCGAACTAAAGCTTTAAAGCTTGGAATATCCGCGTTTAACATATTATTTTTCTCTAATTAACAATTCACCTAATACCTCTAAACGTCCAACTTCTGTTTGAAATTGACTTTGAGTCATACCTAAGGAAATACTTTTTAAAGTTTCTTCAAATTCCTTTTTAGCAGCTTCTTTATCTAATTTACCAGCTGCTGCTTTTTTATAATAAGGTAATTTAACTTTGTAGTGTTTGTAAGTTAATAATGATAATCCACCTGCTTTTAAGGTAGTATCAGCTATTTTTTCAGCACCTTTTAATCTAATGCTAGCAAATTCCTCAATAGATTGTTTTGCTTCTTTTAATAATTGAATAAGATTGATCATTATGTTTTTGCTTTATAAATACCTTTTTTCTGTTGAGCTTTAATAGTAGCTTTAACCATTTTCTTACGGTTTTTAGCTTTACGTTCTTTTTTAGTTTCCATTAATTACCAAGCTTTACAAGACCAATAATTTGCTTTCCATTTTGGTCCAGGATTTTTACAATTGTGTCTTGCTCTATAGGCAGCACGACGTTTTGGATTTTTATCCTTAATTACCATTCGCTTACCTTTAGCTGATGTTCCACCAAATCCAAAGTTAACTTTTACAACTTTACCTTTATCGTTTTTAACATATACTTTAAATTTTTTACTATCACCTTGTGATGGTTTATTTAAAGTAACTTTACGTCCTTGATATTCGGCTTCATTTAATTCCTCATATTTTTGTGGGACTCTACGTTTTGTTAATGTAGCATTTTTACCTGTTTTGTATAATAAATTCATATCATACTTAGAAGCAAGTTGAGATAATTGTTTGATTTCTTGAGGATCTAATTTATAATCTAATTCAATATCTAGATCACCACTATAATTAGAAACAGTAACATCATCTATCCAACTAAGACTTGGCATTAAAGCTTCAACTTCTTTTTTAATTTTGTCTAATTCAGCAATATTATCTTCTGTTAATATACCTTCTTCAAGTATAGGCATATCTAAAGGAACTATTTGTCCTTCAAATATTCCATATTCACCTAAATGAGTTTCAGTAATTTTTTCTTTATCAATACCATAAGCATTAATAGCTCCACGAGAATACAAATATCTTGCTTCAACCCATAAGTCTAAATATTCTTTAGAACCATATGGTAATGTTGTTTCAGTAAGCGGTTTATTGTTGTCTATATGATATTTCATATTGTCAGTCATCAAAACACGCACTTGTAAGTTTTCATTTAATATAGGCGCTTTAACGCATCCATTATTACAACCACAACCACAATCTATTTTTTGGGTTGATAAGACTTCTTTAATTAATTTTTTTAAATCCATGATTATATATATTAAATCTCTACGGCTGTTGGTCTTGTTGCGGTTGGATAAACACCTAATCTTGCTTGTTTTATACCTAAATCATTTCTATCTGATCTAAAAGTAGCCATAAAATATGGAGTATAACCTTCACCAGGAATAGTTCCATTTAATATATCGTGATCACTTTTTAATGTATAAACACCATCGCTAATAGGTATAAGATTTATTTCACCTTGACAAACTATTTGAACATTATCTTTATTAAATCCTGAACCATAGTTTAAACCATATATTGATTTGAGTTTTATCTCATCGGATTCAACTTTACGTTTAAATCCACCACCACGAATCATTTGATCACCACCAAGTTCTTTTTTAATTGCTGCTACGAATAATTGTAATTCGGAGTCTGATTTGAAAGCACTTACACCTCCATATTGTTGGAAATCTCTTGCATCGCAACAATCTTTATGAGATACAAAAATTAATGATTTACCACTTTCATCATATAATTCAAAATCAGATTTAGGAACACCCGGAGTATTTTTAACACCTGTTATGTTAGGATAAATCTCATTTCCAATTTTAATATCAATAGTACCTAATTCTTTAATTTTAGCATCTAAATCAGTCATAGCAGTGGTTTCAATAGTTGTTGATGAACCAGCACCTTTACCACCTAATTCAGGTGTTTTTTCTAAATTATTAGAGCTAACAGATTTTTTAACACCATCAACAGTACCATCAAAAGATAATTTGGATACTGTAGCTAAAGCAGTTAGTGCTTTATCTTTATCTTCAGCATTAGCTGCAGAAAATTTTTCACCATCGATTATAATATCAGAAACTAAAAGTTCAGTACTATCAATTAATTTAAATGGACTTTTATCCCATATTTTATTAATAATAACTTTACGTCTTTCAGGACGATTTTTTAATTTACTTACTTCTACTCGGGCTTCTTCTAAAGCTATTACAACACCTAATTTATTAATTAAATGTTCTAACAACAAAGCATCCTGATTATTATTCATGTCAGGATATCCTTTGGAAAATTTATAGGCAAATTTCTTGAAAAATATATCGAATACGTTTGTCATTATGCTTCTTCTGTAGCAGTTTCTTCTGCTGCTGGTTCTTCCATATTAGCTTCTTCTGCTGGTGCTCCTGCGGAAACACCATATGCTAACATTCTTGAAATTGATTGAGCGGCTTGTTCTTCTTCGCCTAAATTTAATAGGTAATAATTTTTACCTTCAATTTGAGCAATCCAACTTCTTTCAGTGTAAGTTAATAAGAAATTTTCATCGTTACCAAGTACAATTCTAAAAGTTGTAGGGCGAGGAGCAACCCATTCAATATTTGTCATAAAGATCTCATATTGATCTGTTAATAGATCTATAATAACATCTTTAAGTTTTGGGAATTTAACTAATACTGGAAATTTTGGAGCATCAAGAGATATTTCACTATCCGTGTCCAAATCAATTTGACTAGGTGTGTATACTTGTTTTACAAGTACTTTAATTTTCTCTTTTAACTCGTCTTTAGTCATTATTTAGACTTTAATAGTTTAGCAATTTTTTCTGATAGGTAAGGTTTAGCTATTTTTTCAGCAGCATCTATATTACCTTTGTTTAAAGCTATTCTAGCTTGTTTAAGGTTATGTTGGTCTGAAGCATCTTTATTAGCCATGTCCTTAAGTGCTTTCATAATTTTACCTGCTAAAATTTCATCTTTACCAATTTCAGCTTCCATCATAGGAGCTTCAGGTTCACCCATATGAGGTGCTTCACCTGTTGCAGCATCTACAGCGGCATCAATGTATGGTTCTTTTAATTCAAAATCAAGGTAATGTTTAGCACCTGACATCATGTTTTTAGCAGTAGTAATTTTTGACTGCCACCAAGCTGGAAAATCAATTTCCTCACCTGTTTCTTCTAGTTCTTCTAGAATAGCATATAATTTCATAGCGTATTTACCAATTTGGTATAATTCACCTTTAATCATATGTGGTTCGTTATCTTCGTGACCTAAATCAATATCTTCGTTCATTTCACTATCTTTAGATTCTTCTTGATTAGCTAAATATACTTGTTTAAATGACTTAGCATCAAAAATTTCTTCATCATATAATGTAACTGTATCATCGTCAAGATTAATACGAATAGCTCCATCTTGATATCCTAAATCTAAAATAAGAGTACTATAATTTTTTCCAATTGCTGTTCCACCACGAATACCTTTACCTGCTTTTTCAGCCCAACCTGCTACTTTATTAACTAAAGAGGTAGCGCCTTTTCTTTTAGCAAATTCTTTAATATTTGAAGGAACATAAGCTTCTTCTAATTCTCCTTCTTTCATTTCGCCTTTTGCTTTTTTAATAGCGGCATCACGTTTTGCCAAGTAATCTTTAGAATCAATGTCACCATCTTTGTCCATATCCTCTTTTTTACCTTCTAACATTGTAATATTAGCATAAACTGGATGTTCAGGGAGAGCCATGTTAATAATTTCTCCTGCTGTTGAAATAATATAGCTACCACCTTCATATTTTTTACCATCTAAATCTAAATCAAATGAGGGGCCATCAACTGAACCATCGGTAACTGTAAATGTTTTACCTTCTTTATCGGACATATATTTAGCAAATCGCTCAGCATGACCTGAGGATTCTTGAGTAGTCATTTCAGAAGCTATAACAACTTCTTTAAGTTTTAATGAAATACCACCTGGACCATCTGGAGCATATTTGTTGAATAATGCTTTAGCATCTTTAATATACCCAATATCTTCAAGTTGTTTCATGATTTTTCTGATTTCATATTGTTGAGCTGAACCTTGGGTATAAGCTCTATTATCATCGGACATCATGTAGTACCAATCATGTTTTTTTAGTAATTCTTCTAGGGCGTCTAACATCATAGCCGCTTGGCCTAATGCTTTTTCTTCACCATATTTGTCAGCCATTACTTCAATATCAGCTTCCTGCATTAATGATTTGCGAACTAATTCTTTAATTCTGTTTTTGTTTTCTGATTCTGCCATTTTTTTAGCTATGTTTGTTGCACGTCCATACATGACTGCTTCAGCATCTTTGCCGTAGCGTTTAACAAGAGCGGACTTGTTTTTTTTCAAGTCCTTGATTACCTTTTCTCTTGCCTCTAATTCTGATTTTGAAAGTTTTTTTTCTTCCAATTTACTTTTTGTCTTCATCGATAGAAGCTTTACGGTATTCAGCAACCAATTTCTTGATTTCACCTAAAACTTTACGAGCACGACCGTGAGCTGCTTTTGAAGTTTTTGCATGTTCTGCTTTAAATTCTTCAAATAAGACTTCCATTTTTTCTGCTAATTCTTGAGTATTCATAATTTTTATTGTTTATTGTTTATTGTTTATTTATTTTAAAATTTTCTTTAACATTGGGAACATAGATTCATTTAAATCTTCTGAAAAAGAATGGTCTATGATTTTTAAACCTGCTACGCTTGGAAAATATTCTCCACCACCTTTAGTGTATATTCTTCCTGTGGATGATGGTTTATGAGGAGCTCTAAAACTAATTACAGTCATCGGATCACCTCTAAAATCTAAAGTTTCATAAGGTAATGTAACTTCTTTACCTGTTTTTTCATCTACTAATTTTCCCTCTACTTCGTTTATTTTATATTTTCCAGCAGCATCTTCAGCTTCATGGGATTGATGAAATATTTCTTTTTTCTTTTCAAATGGTAATTCTTCCCACCAATCTAACACATATTGAAGATTACTTAATGTTGTTTCATCTGCTTCAGCTACAGCACCTTTTTCAACTACGTGAGCACGAGTAAAGAATGTAATTGTATTACCAATTTGGTCTGTTAATTTAGGATCACCTAATTTTTGAGCAGCTGCTTGAGCTTGTGTTAAAGCATCTTGTACTGCTTTTACGTTAGGATCAACTTGTATTGTTGTATCAACGTCAATATTTTCTTTACCATCAACAGCTACTTCTGTATCGTCAACAGCTACTTCGTCTGCTTCATTTACTGAGTTTACTACATCCTTAGCTGCTTTTTTTACCATTTCAATAGCATTATATAAATCATCAGATAAATATAATTCCGCGTGGTATTCATCTACAAGAATATCAAGTGATTTAATAAATGTAGCAACACGAGGTGCTATGGCTTTATCAAATTCACTTGCTTCTGCTAAAATATCATCAACTTCAGCTAAGAAATCTTCTTCAGATTCTGGGGCAAATGTGTCTTCGGTTATATTCATTTCACTTAAAACCATTTCTTTAATTTTAGCTTTTAAGTCTGATTTTTTCATTTTGCTTGATTTTTTATCGTCTTTCATATCTTTTTCTAGTGCTTTAATGTGCTCAGCGTCATCTGCTTCAGCATCTTTATAATATTTCTTTTTACCTTCCATAGTTACTGTAACTGGTTCTTTTTTGCTAGGATAAGCTTCAACATAAAACTCTGATTTAGGGAACATATCAGATAATGTATTAGCTCTATTTTGAGCCTCTTCTTTAGTGTCATAAACACCTTGATGTCCTATATCACCATAACCACCATCTTCTAATACATGAAAATACATTTTTCCTTCATTTAATCCTTCCATCATATCATCATCTTCATCCTCATTATCTCCATATTCCTCTTCATCATTTTGATCATAAAAATCATCTTCTTCTGGAGTATACCAAGATTGGTTAGGATCGCTTTCAGGTTCTTGAGTAAAATTATGAGATTTATAATTAAACTTATCTGGTTTAGTAACTAGTGCTGGGAATAATACTTCAGATGATGTTTTTTCCTTACCAAAAGCTAAGTCAATACCTCTACCTCTATCACCTTCCCCACCATTCATTTGGTCTAGTAATTCATAGTAATCCATACCACCAAATACACCATAACCCTCATAATCATTTTCATAATAATATTTACCTTTATCATCAAACATGTAGACAGGGATTTGGTTTTCATCCTGTGAACCAATTTGTTGTCCTGTATCTTGGGTCATCCATGAAAATTGACCTTCAGCCAATATTCCTGCTCTTAACTTAGTAGTTTGTGTTAACTTGTTTTCAGTTAAGTATTTTTTATAATTAAAATCTGTCATTTTATGTAAGTATTTGTTATAAATATGTTAATCTTTATTATATGTACCTTTTTTATATTTTGCTTTACTAGTATTAGATACAAATTGTTTACCTTTACGAGAAGCTGCGGCTTTTTTACGTGAAGTTTTAGCTCGTTCGGCTTTAGACAACGATTGTGCTTTTTTACGGGGTAAACAACGCGTAGTAGCATCGCCTTTTTTCATAGAACCGCAAGGACCAGTAATGTTACCTTGTGTATCAATACGCACCCAGTCTTCTTTTTTAAACCAGTCGCGTAATGATTCGGATACTAATTCTTGTAAGCGATTATCGTCCATTATTTTTTCTTTGCTTTACCTGACATTTGTCCTTTACATACTTTAACAGCACGTCCTGATAGATAAGCTGATGATTTTTCACCTGCTGCTATTCTGCGTTTTCTATATGCTTTACCAGCAGGACAAAGTTCCTCGTTAATTTGGTCTAATGCTTTAGCAATTCTTTCTTCTAGTGGTTTATACCCAGAACCATATTTACCTGATCTTCCATTATGATTTGGGGCTACATTTTCTTCTATTTCTTCAGCAGAACCTATAATCTCATCATAATCATCCATTTGTAAAATACCTCTTTCTTTACCTAATGAAATTGCTTTTTCAGTAACATCATGTAAATCCATATCTTCAGCAGCATCTTCTCTTGAATATTCTAACATACGAATAAATAAAGGAATATCCATTGTAATAGTATCTACTTTATCTTCTTTTTTAGCTTCATTTTCTAACCTAAGTTTTGTCATTGGACTTTCATAGTGCGCATTATTAAAGAAATCAAAAATCCACTCAGCCATTTCTATTGTAAAATTGGATTCACCAATCATATTAATTAATTGGTTAATTTTAGCTACAGCTTTAGGATAATTTTGTAATTTTGCATTAATAAAGTCTTTACCTGAACCGAGATATGCTTCATTCATTGATGATTTTACAGCACTACCTAAATTAAATAAGTCAATAATATCCTCAAATTCTTCTAATCGTTTACCTTTTTCTCTTATTTGAGATAATTTTTCCCAATTTTCTTTACCTTTATCTTGTTGGTATATACGAGTTAATTCATATTCTTGGTCATACAAAGCATCTAAATCTTCATTGTATGGTTTATAAATAACTTTAAATGGTTTAAATTTATTACCTGACATTTCGTATTTAATGCCTAAAGCATCTAATTGCTTTTTAGCCATGTCAATAGCTGTTTCTTCTTTAGCTTCCATCATTGCCTTTTTAATAGCAGTAATACCACCACCATTATTAGGTTTAGCATCCCAACCTGCTGCTCTAAAATTTTTAATCATTTTATCTTTAGTAGCATCATCTATTGGTTCTGTAATTGTAATTTTTTCAAAATTTTCACCTGATGTTTTTGTATGAGGGTATCCTCCTGTTAATGATTCTTTCACAGGTTGAGAGAAAAATTCTTTTATTTTTTGAATGTCTTTCATTATTTTTTAGTTTTTAAATAGTCAGTTAAAAGCAAACCAATCGCCCCTACCTTCTGTCGTATAAATATCCAATCTTCTTTGGATAATTTATATTCTTCATTAAATGCTATACCCATAACACCTATAAAATGGTCATCCAAATTATAAATAGAAATCATATAAAATGATTTAGTGCCATATGCTATACAAAGTGGTTTTAAATCATAATCTTCTCCATCGTTAAGCTCAGCAATACTTAATTCTCCATCTTTATAAAGTTTAGATAATGATTTTGGAAATAAGGAAACTGGAATGTTTTGGAATACACTTTGGATGGGTTCCGTGTTAGGAGTAATAGTTTCATAAAAAATAGAAAATTTCTGGATTGATTTACCTGTGGGGTAAAAATGTCCTCCATTATGAAATTGAGCAATCCATATTCTGTCTGCCTCCAATTCATCTATTATTATTTCTATTTGTTCTGAAACTAACTCATTTAAGTCAATAGCTTCTTCAACAAGACTTTTTGTTGGTTTAGTTTCTAATTTGTTTTTAAACCATGTCATTAATAAAGGCCCTATTACAGCAGTAATAAGGGCCACAATGATGGTTGTAAACATTGCTAACGTTGTCATTTATTTTTTCTGTTTTTTAAGATATTCTAGTGCTTCCTCTTTATATTTTAACAACTGTTCTTTACCACTACCATCCCATTTTTCAATATCACCAGCTTCTGTTATAAATTCATCTTTAGAATTAATTAATTCTTCAAACCAAATTTCAAAATCTTTAATGGTGCCCTCTAAATGTTGATTAAGAACCTCTTTTTCAAATTTTTCTAATTTACCTTCTTTACGTAATTTATGTTCAAAATCTACTTGACAATCAAAACAATATCCATACATTACAAACCATTTTTTATCTAAATGTGGTTTCATTGATCTTGCACAAGTTGGACAAAATAATGGTAAAACAATACCTTCTTTTGCCTTATCTAATTTAGTAATATTTTGTTTTAATCCGTTTTTAATAGTCCATTGACGACCATCCTCTTCCCAAATATCACCTTCACCATGAAATTCTTTTGCTTTTGTATAACCAGTTCCCATCGTGGAACGATCCCCATGCTTGCCTTGGACAAGATTACGGAGACGTTGAACGTCACGTTGTTTAAACTCTTTTTTTAAAACTGAATCGTTGCTCATTATTTTAATATATTTCTAATTTCTTCTTTAATAATTTCTTTTAAAGCTGATTTAGTTATTTTTGATTCACCTACTGCTGACATTGGTTTTTCTGTTTTGATAGTGGCTTTCATTTTATATTTTTGACCAATATCTTTTACTTTTTTAGCTACTGTATCAGCACCATCCCCATTTAAGTCTACTACTAGAGTATCATTTTTAACCGGAGAAACTATAATTTTAGTTTTTACTCCTGCATAATTTGTTTTAAAAAGTTTGCTTGAAAACATATTTTCAAGTTCTGTTTTAATTTCAGGAAGTTTATCTCCTACCAATAATACTCTTCTAAATGCCATATTTGCTTAATTTATCTAATGTTGTTGTTGTTGATGTATGTAAAATACCAATACCTCCTGCTGCGTTCCAGTCGGAAATATTAGAAATTCTATCGTCTATAAGTATTGAATCTTTTTTAGCATAATTCTTTTTTGATTCAGCATATGCTAATATTAAGGGTGTGCCTGGAATGTTTTTCTTAACCCAGATACGTTTACCCCAACGTGATTGAGGGTCTCGTGAAGGTGATGAAAGTAATGTAGGTTTATATTGTTTAATATGATCCCATAATTCTTTACCATCAGGCATCCATTGTAAGTTTGCCCAATAGTCTTTTTCACTCATTTTTTTATTTTCAAGGCCACCTCTAAAAGTATCCCAAAATTCGGATTTACCTTGAGCATCAACCTGATTTGTTTCTTTACCTGTTAATTCTTGATAACCTTTATCAAAGTCAACTAAAACACCATCCATATCACAATATATCTTATATTGCGATTGAGGGGCTTCAGTAGCTTCCTCTTTAATTTGTTTATATAGATCTGTTAATTTATACATTTTTAATACTATCCTCCCAATTACGTAACATCATATTTCCTTTCTCGTATGCTTCTTTTTCAATCTCAGGTAAATTACCATCCTCATTTGTGTTAGTAGTATTAATATTATTTAATCTACCTTCTAAATTTTGTTCATGATGAACTATTTCATGGGCAAATGAACGTAGTATATCTTTTGGGTGTCTATCCATTGTATATAATGTGATAGATTTTTCAACAGGATTGTAATAAGCTGTTTTACCCAAAAGATCGGATGCGTTTTGTTCATCATCCTTTATAACCTTTATTTTAGGCAATGGCATAATATTCATTCCATTGTCTATCATATATTTAGATAAAGATAACATTCCTTCTTGGAGATTCCAAGTCTTTTCAAATGTTTCTTTTACAAAAGTTTTAGCTAATTCATTTAAACCAAAAGGATCTGATTTTATTTCTGAGATAATTTCAGTTTCATATTCTCCTAAAGGGTTTTTTGCTATAACTTCATATTCTGTTTTTACCAATTGATCAAAATATTTCCCATTCCATATTTTTGTTTTTTTATAAAAAGTAGGAATAGATATAACAACATCTTGAACAGGAACTTCAACTAAATATGATACTAAATTATCATTATAATCTTTTTTATACCAATTAAGAATTTTTTTCACCCCTTTATAATCATAAGCATATGAGGAATAAGGAGTTTTATCTAAATTAATTTTAGTTAATCCAGGTTCTGCTCTAATTATTCTAAACATAGTATTAGAAGGAACTTGTTTATATTCCTTAGGAATATTTAATTGTAATAATTTTTGTAAAGCAGATGATCTTTTTTCTTTATCATCTAAAGAAGATATAATCCAGTCTTGTAAAACAGAATTTATTTGTTTATCTAATTCTTGATCGTTTTCCTTTACAGGAGCAAATCCTGAACCATAAGGTAAAGCTGTACCTGCTTGTGGGTCAGATGCTTCTTTCATTTTACGTAAACGTTCTGTTTTCTTTTTAGACATTTCTTTACGTTTTTCAATATAATCTAAAGCACGTTTTAGTCTTGATTTTACTTCAGGATCTTTTGCTTTACTATATGCTGCTCTAACTCGTTGATGGATTAAATTAATTACTTGAGACTGACGAGCATGTGCTTTAGCTTTAAATTGTTTTTTATTTAAAGTATCAACTATATCTTCTTTAGTTTTAAATTTAATACTAACTGTATCTTTTGGATCTTCATCTGTGTATAATCTACGACCCGATTTTTCAGGTTTTTTACCTGTTCCTTTTTTA
>Ga0208133_1000065_pt1 | contig 38788 bp, 54 predicted proteins | sample ColrivemetaGS535_FD_187595 | JGI IMG/M metagenome (GOLD analysis project Ga0208133, IMG submission 187595) | Estuarine microbial communities from the Columbia River estuary, USA - metaG S.535 (SPAdes) (version 2) | ecosystem: Environmental > Aquatic > Marine > Intertidal zone > Estuary | place... | reverse complement strand
CCATGGCAAATCCAGTTAATCTCTTACTGGATTGATTGCCCTCTAAATCTTCGAAAAATCTAGCTACCATTCTGCGTATAATTTAGAGACCCTTTTTTTGTGCGTTCCCGTATTCTACCCACATAGCATTTATCCTTTCCTGAGCTTTAGCGTCCGTCTGAAGGATATTTTTGTTAGCCTCTTGGAATGTCATAATTTCTTTATAAATGTCTACTGAAGCTTTAGCAACTGGTGCTGCTGAAGTTCCCGTTGGTATGTTCCTTTCGGTTTGTCCACATAGTAAGCGGTGCATTAAATCTACTTGAGAAGCCTCGACGTAAGGAAACGCAAATAGCGACGCAAAAATTGTTGCGTCTTCGGGGGATAGTTTAGAACCAAAAGTATTTAACGCCTGAACTTTTTTCATTCCTTCCTGACCTAACTCTTGCTTAATCGATTCTTGTTTTTCTTTAATGATAGACTCTTGTCTTTCAACTGCACCTGCTAAAATATCCTTAGCTTGCTTTTCTGACACCCCCGCTTTTTCAAAACCTTTTATAAGCATATTAATCTCCGGAATAGCGGGGTCATAAGTTAGACCTTCAGGCAAACTTTTGTCAGCTTTCCAAGATTCTACTTTTTTAGACCATGTTTCTTCAGAGTAATCTTCCATAGGCTTATACTGCTCTTTCATCTTATTTAGCTCCGCCCCCTGTTCACGAATCTTAGCTTCTGCATTCTGATAACCTTTCTGAGCGTCTTCTTGCGTCTTATATTTCCCAAAAAGAAGAGCTTCCGACTTTCCATCCTTTGGTGGTACCACGTCGGCAGGGTCTATCCCTTTATGTGGAGAGTCCTGATAGTTGAATACTGTGTTTAGATCCGGCGTAACTGTACCTGCTGTGGCGTTACTAGCTTGAGTAGAATCGGGTGCGTTTGTTGCACTATTGTCTGCTTGCATATTTAGAAACTTTATTAATTAATCGGGTTATTTCGTGATAAATATCTGACCTTCCTAGCTCCCTTGCTGTAAGTAAAGCTGTTTGGATCCCGTCTTGAACTCCTAGCCCTATTGGCTTTTCTATCGTGCGTTTTCTTAGCCAATCGGTAAAAACTTTACCTTCCGCGGATATTAAATGAGCGTATATCTTCAACTCTTCGTCCATCGGTTCTAACTGTTTTTGGTTATGATTTTCGTTGTCTTGCATAATTACTATTGTAAAGTTCCGCTATTAGCTTGTACTTGCATGTTCTGCTCTGCCATCTGACCCATCTGCATAAGCTTTTGTTTTAACGCGTCTAGTTGTTCTTGTGTCAGCTGTATATCTGCAGGTATGTTTAAGAATTTCGCCATGTGTTGCACGACTTTATCAGGTTGTACCAATGTCATAGCTACCTGAGGACCAAATACCCCTGCCAAGAATTGGATAAACTGTTGTATCGCCATAACACTTTCTTGGTCTTGTGCGGCTGCTAGAGGTGACTCGTGTTTTACTCCGATGATCTTACCGTCAATAATCAATTTATCCCCCATAGTCGGGAGTAATTCCCATTCATTTAGCACATAAAGTACCCTATTGATCAATGGTGTAATCATTTCATATTGAAGTCTGCCGAACGCTGAACCAATTCTCTTCGCGAGTTCCTGCTGCCTATATGCAACTTCTGTTGCAGTCTTGACTGGAAGATCAATAGGTCCTAGCGGATCGGCAAACATCGTTTCATTAATGCTTGTACGCAAGTCATTAATAACCATTTGGCTTATATCAAAACCTCCTGGGATACTTAGTGGGGAAATCGATGGGGAACTCATTCCACCTGGGTTTTTCATAACAGGGATAATCGCATGCGGTCCCATCTGAATATTTTCTACATTCATCACTCCATCTTCCTCGGCTGTCCACATACCTGCAGCGTCAATGGAAGCCCTTTTAAGGATTAGTTCTTTCGTTTTGTTAAGACTTTTGATATCAGGTAGTGCGAACATCGCCGGACCTCTCCCATAGATTTCTCCGGGGGCTACTGACCATCGGAATACTATCCATGGCGAACTCTCTTGCTCCCTTTCAACAATGACATCTTTCGTGTTTTCATACAAAACTTTATAAATATACCCATTAACTTCTACTTCTTTCATCGTAGTCTTGAGAGTTTGGGGGTCTTGCTCAGTTCGTTTTACCCAAATTTTTGAAGGGTATGTACATTCAATAAAATACTCTTGCTTACTAGGCTCTGATTCAATTACCTTTTGAAGTGCGTCCGGTATCTTAGCGTCTTCCCAGGTAGCTTGAACATTCCTAACCTCTAGCTTATGTTTGCGGAAAACTGTATCTATCTTGCCATACGGTCCTTCTTCTAAGTATAATTCGTTTAGGGGAACTGTCACAAATCTTAGTGGGGTTCTTTCATCGTCCCCTTTTAAACATAATAACGCACCTGTACCAACTGCAAGGTCGGTAAAAGCTTCCGCAATTTGGGTGTCGAAATTACTATTTTGTAAGGCAGAAAACATGATGTTTGAAACCGAATCCAATGTAATCTTAACTTGGTCAAGCATTTCCGGAGGTATACTTTCTCCAGGGATTAACCTAGTCCACTTTTTCATGGGTGGGACCAACGAAGACTGTAGGTTAGATACGAATTTGTTTAATGCGGTAATCGCTGTGGAATCGCAAATATTTAGAGGGTCTCTTTTATTTGTTGCCCCATCCGATTTTTGCGAAAACCCTTCCCTCTCAGGTGCCACATATTGCAGAGTATCTTTATAAATAACCTCCCAATTCGTTTTCCTTTTCGCTGATTCATCAAATCTTTTTTTCAGAGTTTCAAAATTCATTTGTGCGTGGTTAAATTCCTAATAAGTTTGGGGTTGTTGTTGCTGTCTTGACTACTCCCTGCTCTGAAGTAGATATGAGAGTCGCTCTTCCACTCTGATTCCTTCTCCGGGCGTTAAATTGTGCAGTTGCCTTGGTTGCTAATGCTTCTTTATTTGCTTGTAACTCACTAGCCCTTTGGGTAAGAGAATCTTGTTGAGCTTTAGAGGCAGCTATTTGAGCTGAATTATCAGGCACTGAAGGACTTCCACCCATATTTTTCTAAAATAAATTACGGCAACCTTTGCTACGTAAAGCTTTATACAGCTGAAACGGTGTTATAGCATAAGAAGCTATACCCATAGCTCGCATTATATACGCTGTACACAAAGGTAACTTTGATATTAATTTATTTAAAGAATTATATTTGTCAAGAAATATTTTTAATTTTATAATTTTTGGTGGTTTGCCTACGCACGCACTCCTATAATCTCTCATAAAAGAATACCAATGTAAAACTTCAATTGGCTTAGATTCTCTAAAGTATACCTTACATTTACTCAAATTTACAACGGGATCTTGGATTCTTACAAACTGCCTACCGCCTTCTTCCCAAGAGTGTATTACCAATACGTGTAAGAATGGTTTTTTTAAAAACTTTGACCACCAATGGGGGGTAGCTAAATCCTCCGTAAATACAGCGAAACTTTGGAAATTTTTTAGCCCGTTGTCTAGTATATACTCCATGATTTTCCAACAAAAGACTTACCTATATTACTTTTTTGGGTAGCCCTAAGCTCCCTATACTCCCCACCGCCGCACATTAGATACTGTAAAGCGTCGTGGGGGTGACTATATTCGTTCTTGTCCGGCTCTTGTGTATATTTTGCGTCGCCACTTACGCTCAACTTCCTGTACTTATACTGCCCGTTGAACCCTTTCCGTACTATACGACAACTCTTATCTAGCAAAAACCCTGGTTTCCCTCCTATTAACCTAAGCAACGGCTGTAGAACTGCGTCTCTTCTAGGCATAAAATTATTCGTCGGAGCTGCCTGGATAATGATACCTTTGTTACGAAACAAATCATACGCAGTCATACCTTGCTGATCGCGAAATCCCCCCGATGGATCTCCGTAAATACTTAATCTATGCCCCGAAAGGTTAGTGTCAATATACGATTTCAGCATACCCGCAAACTGTGGTATACTTATGGTCTCCCCTTTTGGTGTTGTTATTTCAGCAAACACTTGCCATTGTCCATCTATTGTCCGTTGTGCAAACACGCAACACGGCGTTAACCCAAAGTCGACACCTGCATAGATCGTAGATTGAGGTATGATTTTTATTGGGTCCTTAGCTACATGTAAATCTTCATTGAAACTACTGCCATATACAGGTTGACCACTCTGAATAAATCCATACTTACCATGTAAAAATACATCTATATATTCTTTAGTTTTACCTGAAGTTTGGGTATCATAGTATCCTTTAGGTAGGTTTTCTTTATTCTCCGCTTCTTCAGAAAATCCTGATGGTTGATCAAAAAAACTAAACCTTTGATTTGGGGGTACTAGGTTTAAATCGCGTTTGTTTCCTTCCCTATCTATCAACCAACCGTCTTCTTCTGCATAATTGTACCACCAGTGAGTATCGTCAGGCGGGTTCGTATCCGCAATAATTCCATACCAAGGTAACCACTCTTCATCACTCATTGTTTCAGGCTTCTCCTTCCTTGATGGGTATCTTCCTACCCTGCCTGTTGCTGCGTCTAAGATCGACTTATTAATAAATCTAGCTTCATTTAACCAAATGCCTGTAGCTTCAAGTGATAACAATTTCTTCATATCCTCGTCCCGGTCTAATGCTAGAAATATGACTTCCATCTCGATATCTGATATCCTAACAGTGTGCGTGATTGGAGGCTTCCTACTCATGTGACCAAAGATACTTTCCGGAAACCAATCTAACCACGTCTTAATTGTCGTAGTTTCAAGTTCCGGACCTGTATTTCTTACTGCTACCCACCTAGATTTACGAAGCCCTGAAATCCCTTTTGGTCTTTGCCCAGCTATGATAAACATCTCTAGGCAGCACGATACTGATTTACCTGATCCTACGGGTCCCTTTAGCCCACGGAAGAAGCTGCGATCTTGGTGAAACTTTGCCGAAACTGGACCCGCTGGGGAGTAATTTAGATTAAACTCTTCGGGTGTCGCCGAAAAGCTTTTTTTTATTCTACTCATAAGCAGCGTTTGCGTCTTCCGTAGATTTTACATTCTTTGGAGCTTTATTGTTTTGTGCTTTTGGAAGTTCTGTTATCGTAGGTTGTTGAATCTTTGCTTGGAGTTCGCCAACTATATTTTGAAGTTTCCGAATGAGTACCAAATGCTCTTGGCTTTCTTTGGTGTTAGTTTCCAATGATACTTTTAAAGATTCTATAATCGCGGAAGTTTCACTAGGTTTGTCTTCTGATTGGACTGGGGTACCCAATTGGCTCGGTTGTATAACCGTATTTTCTCCAAAAAATCTACGGAATGGTACCACTACGTACATTTTACCACAGCAGTCGCATTTACCAAATTCGGTACTAACTTTGAAATTCGCACCTATATGTAGGTGGTTGTTGGCATTTATACAGTCTATGCAGACTTTTTCAAGGACTTTTTTGTTCATTTTATTGACCATTAATTAATTTTAAATTTAAACTGCTTTCGCTTAATGTTACATTCTGAATAGGTTTATCGTTAGATAAACTAATATTAATTGATACCTTCGTTTGAACTCTATCTTCTTTTTCGCTTAGCTGCCCGGTAGCTTTTAGAAAGGTTGCAGCCATGTTTGCCAATGGTGCGGCTACTTTACTATCCCCTTCATCGAATCTTTTTTCGATCTTATTGTATACCTGCATGAATTTCTTCGCTCCTTTGGCAGGCGTGAGGTTTAAGGACTCGATAAAGTCTTCTTTAGCGTCTTCCATAGCGTGGCGTATCTTTGGGTCGTCTAGTGCCTTCCTAAGCCCTTTAGCGTCTATTCCAACGATTTTAGCGGATTCGTGTATGTCCAGTGTCTCGCGGTAAGACTTTAGGAATAGGTAATGCTTCATATTCCAAAAAGGTTGGTCAGGTAAACCATTGGAGATATCCTCTTGGGTGGGTAAATCTTTAGGTTTCATGCTAGCTGAAACTTTGCGGATTTTTTCCTTTTCTGACATTCTTGATGTTTTGAATTATTATTTCTTTAAATATTTAAAATCTGGTTTTACAAAAGTCAAGGCTAAAATTTTTAGTGGCTTGGGTGTGTTAGTGTATTGGCTGCGTTGTTGTGTCTGCTGTGGACGTGAGTGGGCTGTGTGGGCGTTTTTAGCTTAGGGTGCCAACGGCTCCCGTGCGACCCAAAAAATTATAGATGTCAATTACCCACGTACACCCCTTGCATTCACTTCGCGGGGTACCCCTTCAGATTATAACGCGATCCCCACCCCCTATGCCCATTCAGTTTTTTCAACAGCACCCGCCGTCCACATTCACACCCCCCGTGTGTATTATATAACTTTCGTTCAATTGATTCATAAGCTCATTAAGTTTATTTAGTTCAAGAAATATTATATCTTTATGTAAATACATACACACAATGTACCTTCACCCCCGCATTTCAGGCGTTTTATGAAGTTTTCCGACAAAATGCGTCTCGTAGGAAGCCTTTTAAAGCGTTTTATTGATTGCCTTGGAGTGTTTCCCTTGCTGAATAGACTTGATTGATTAAGAGGCTTAGGAAGCTGAATTGCGTATATAAGCTTACGAATTGGGTGTTTTTTGGGTAAAAATACCACCTAAACTTAATAAAACACCCTAAATTCCAACAGTCTCAACACCTTCCACCTAAAGCCCTTTTACTTTATATATTGACAAAAGCACATTTTGATTTATCAAATCCCACAACTTATTAAACACACAATGCCTAATGCACCTATATTCAGATATTATGTAACCGTTCGCTTATCTAACATCACCGGGGATTCTAAAAGCTTTCACATTGACGCTTGCTCAAAAACGGGGGCGTTTTACCAAACTTGGAGGCTTTTAAAGGAACACAATGTAGAAAATGTTTGGTCGGTAACCATCCGCCATAAGGCATACCCAGTAGCCAAACAGAACCTAGTCAAAGAACGCAAGAAGCAATTGCAACGCGAAGCTCAAAGAGTAGACAACTTACAAACTATAAAAGCTATAAAAATTTACGCTGAATCACATCCACCAAAAGTGTAATGTCTATTTGTTGTGTAATGTCTATTTACACATTACATTTTTAGCATAAAAATCCTAGGTCGGAACAGGGTTTTAATCGACTTGTAATCTGTAATGTCTAATTTCTCAAAACTTTCACATAAGAACTCGCTGAAATTATTTTCTTTTAAATTAAAATTTAATAAAATATAAAATATGTATTTATTTCAATACTATACTATATACTATATACTATATACTAAGTTATATAACATTACACATTACACATTACAACATAGCAATATAGTATATAGTATAAGGGTTTTTGGTGTAATGTCTAATTTTCGTGTAATGTCTATTTACACATTACACACGCCCACGCCCCAATGGTTACCTCACCTCCAACCCCACGCACAAAGATTAACAAACCCTTATGCAATATAGCCTTTTAACCTTTAATCAATATTTCTTGAAAAAAATATAAAATATTTCTTGACAAATAGAAAAGACTTGTTTTATAGTATTTTATAGAAAAATATAAATCTTGAAATAAATATAAAATATTTCTTGACAAATAGATTTCTATGATTTATAACTTTATAACAACTTTTTTTAAAATGTATGAATTACATCCAAACAAACATTTCCACTATTTTGTGGGAAGCATTAAAAGACGGCGACCTTAACCCTTCCGACGATTGCGTTCTTAACAGCCAGCATTATCACGCCTTGCTTTTTGTGGGTGCAACGAAAGGGCAAATTTACGCAAGTATATTCCCAAAAGCTTTTAACTTGGAAATGGTTGCGTTAGTTGAGAAGTCCCTTGGTTTTCTTAACACCATACGCAACACTTCAGGGGCGGATTTTGGAGCACAAATGGGTTTTCCCTTGGCAGAAAAAGCCATGATGAAAATCATAAATATGTTTCCCACCATTGAAATTGGTGCGGTAAATTCACCGTTTGAGGCGAACGAACTACCAATGCTTTATTCTTTTTAATTAATATCAAATTTTATGAACGAATATTTAATAAAATCAATCACCGAGGTTTTTGAAGACAATTTTGAAAAGGGCGAAGGTAAAGGTGTGAATGTATATGGCGTTGAAGGTAAAATAGAAGCAGAGTCGCCACGGGACGCAGTCTTAAAATTCATTGCTAATAATCTTTATTTCACCGATGGCACGCTTGAAGAAGACATTGAAGAGGGAAGCCAAAAAGTTTATTGCACCTTGGTTGATAACGAAAACAATGAACCTAATAATCCGCAAATTGAAGCGTGGAAGCGTGGGGAAATTGTTTTATACTCTTCATATACACGATTCACAGTTTCCCAGTTAATAAAACAAACTTTTTAATTAATATCAAATTTTATGGCAAAAATAGTCTACAGTTCACCACGGGAAATTTGCCACCTTTGGGCGAACCAATCACAAAACAAGGCAAGAACTTCCAAAAGAACCGTTTCGTTTTTCGGAAACGAACTATATTCTTACAGCACGAAAATCGCGGAATTGTTCCCAGAACACAATTTTGCAATGGTTACAACGCGAAATTATTCAATAACAAGGGCAAAGCACCAAAGATATTTAAGGAACGCGTTGCCTAGTCATTACCGCATTATTGAGGTTTATGATAGTTTCCGACCTGAAAACATTATTGACCATTTTAAAGCCAACTTAGAAACTCAAATTGCGAAGCTTAAAAACGCAAGAACGCCCGCAAAATATTTGGTTGAAATTGAAAAGCAACGCCGAAACGCGGAATTGTATTTGCAGAACTTTAGTGAAATATACAAAGGAGGTTTCACGCGAGCAGGCGAAGAGCGTTTTTACCAGCAATTAACTGAATTAATAGAAGCACAGTCAAAGTTTGCGGACACCGCGGATTCAAAAGCCCTTGCCAAAGCATATACTCAAGACAAAGAAGCGAAAGAAAAAGAAAAGCGGGAGCAAATACGCGAAGAGTACAACGCCCGAGTAAAAGCTTGGAAAAACCACGAGCGAGATAGCGAAGGCAAACTAATAACAGTCCCGCAGTCTCAAATTCAAATAATGTGCGGGGAAACCGATTTTGCGAGATTATCCAAAGACGGCAAAGAATTCGAAAGCCACCGAGGTGCAAGAATACCAAAAAACGCAGGCTTGGCACTTTTTCGCATTATAACGGCTTTTATAACGGAAGGTAAAGAAGTGGAGTTGCCCATAACAATTGGTTCTTATACCCTCAACAATATATACGCGGAAGGGAATTGCGTTATTGGTTGCCACCGATTTTCATACGAAGAACTGAAAAGCGTTTATGAAACAGTCGCGGATAAACAAGATAACGAAACATTAACAATTAATTAAACATTTTATGAATACGAACATAAAGGTAACGATTCCAGCACCACTAGAACTATACACAAGCGAAGAGCTTATGCGGGAAATTAAAAGGCGAAGGGATATAGTGATATTGGGAAATTTTTACTCTAAACAGCAAATAACGGATTTATGCGGTGCAACACCTGAAGAAGCAGACGCTTTTCTTGATGAGTGCGACCCAGCAGACAATGACGCAGTTCTTGAGAACGCAAATCTTGAATTGCAAGAGCTTTTTGATACTTGGAAAGAAGAAAGGGAACAAGAATGTGAATAAACCAAACAAATAATTAATTAATTAAACCTTTTATGAAAAAATATACAGCAGTTTATTTAAAAGACTTAGGGATTCAAATAGGAGCTTTACGCGATTGGATTGCTTCCGAAGATTACAGACCAGTTATAACAAAGGCGGAAATATTACATTATCAAGAAATGTTTGGCGAAGAGGAGCATTATGAGCGAGTGGACGCACGAAACCTTGAGCAAATGATGAACATAAACCAAATTGATATTGTAATTTTATGAAAAAACAAGATTTCAGATTTCTTCACAAAGTCATGGTTTTTGATAACGGAGGGAAAACCGCGGATAGATACACCGTAATCTTTACGGATGGTTCTTATGTTGCGAGTAGTGAGAACCCGAGCAGTCCCTATGGCATTTACACGCACGGGGATAGTGGGGGGATTGTGTGCATTAAGTTTCCGCAAGATGATTATGGATTTCAGCACTCAATACTTAAGCAGGATATATCCGCGATTAACAGGCTCAACAAACACCTTGGCAAATACAAGACAATAAACGCGATGAAGCGATTGCCCAAACAAGTTTTGGATTGCATACGCCACGACATTTTAATTGATGAGGTGTGCGAGAGAGTTTCCAACGCGTTTATTCAAGAACCACGACCGAAGCTTACAAAAACCTACTTGAGCTTAGTGGTGGGGCTTAGCGAGGCGGAAATCGCCATTGCTGAAGCTTACTGCCCATTTATAAACCTACAATAACGAAATTTAATAAACATTTTATGCAAACAATTTTTAAAGAAAACAAATACACACAAACAACAACATATTTTGACGGGTGGGGACTGCCTGAAGCCCAACGCAAACTTTTGATTGATTTTGCGGAATCAGACGCGGGGGCAAATATATTTTCGGAACATATTTACGATGTCGGCACATTAATAGACATTAATAATGCCATTGAATATGGTTGTGAAGAAGATGAAATTCAAGAACAGCCAAAGCTTATAGAAGTTAAAGAAATTCTTGAGCAAGCACAAGCTGAAGGAATTGATAAAATAACATTTTATCGTTAAATATATTGACAAACATAAAACTTTAAATAAATAAAAAATAAAAATTTAATTAATAAAACCTAATATGACCCAAGAAAAAAACAAAAGACAAGACGACGGTAAAATTGGCGTTTCGTATAGAATCCCAGTAGACTTAGAAATTGCTTTTCACACATACTGTTCTTCACGAAGAAGCAGGTCAGAGAGGACAACAAAGTCCGATGTGGTAACCGAATTACTCCGCGATTTTTTAGAAAAAAACGGTGCAATAATAGACAATTCAGAGAAGCCGAAAGCTGAATTGTCTATTTACGATTAACAAGTTGAGGCAAATAATTTAATACACATTTTATGAATACTATATTTAGGAAAGAATTGGTTTCGCAAGTTGCAAAAACTATTGGTAAAACCCAAAAGCTAACTGACACAATGCTAGACGCGACTTTAGACGCGATAGTCGAAAACTTAAGAAACGGAAATGAAGTGAGAATTTCAGGGTATATTTCTTTTTTAATTAAAGAAAGAGAGGAACGGCACGGGCTTACTCCAAAGCAAAAAGTACCGTATGTAAAGCCTGCCCACAAAGCTACCAAAGTTTTGGTAGGGAAAAAACTTAAGGATTGCCATAAGCAATAGTGGAAGGTGCGACATACGGGGTTGTAGAATCTTACGATTTTGCAGCCCCATAAATCCAAAACAGCTTTTAAAGGATTTCTTCAGATATAAGCTTAAGAATATAAAAATTCAAAAGTCAAGCAATTTTTAGTTGACTTTTGAATTTAGGTATATCTAAATAAAATCAAAACGATTTACAAATATATTTAAAGTAATATGATAGACCAAAAATTGACAGTGAAACAAGTCGCAGAAATATTTCAAATTTCAGAGCAAATTGTCCAGAAATGGGCTAGAGAAGGGAAGCTTCCGCACTATCGAGTGGGCTTTGGAAAATCTGCAGATTATAGATTTGATGAAAAAACATTGATTGAATATTTCAAAGCCCCAAAAACAAAAATGGATTTTGACGACATTCATTAAAACAATAAATTAAAAGAGATTTATGCAAGAAATGATTAAAGCTTTCAAGGAAGCAAATCTCCCATTGGTAAGAACGAAAAACAAAGCTCCGATAGTAAGCAATTGGCAGTTATTAGCAAGCGATGTATCTTTGTGGGGGGGAAACTTATTGACGGCAACCGAGGTTGGGTTCGTAATAACTGAAGATATACTTGTGGTTGATGTAGACCCACGCAACTTTCCGAATGGTAAGGATTCATTAGCAGAGTTGAGCAGAGCATTGAACTTCGATGTGAAAGCCAATGCAGAATTTTCTACGCATACAGCAAGTGGAGGTTACCACCTATATTATAAGAAAGACCACGCAATAAAGTTTCCAAACACAATAGAAGCCTTTAAAGGGGTTGAGTTTAAGCAGAAAGGTCAGCAAGTACTTATACCGAATTCGGTTCTTCCCGATGGCAGAAAATACACTTTAATTAAAGGCAATATCAACGGATTAACAAAAATTCCGGCAGAGTTTTACAAGGTTATTGGGCAGAAAGGGACTTCAAAGGCAGTGCTAACAGGCACCGGATTTTCAGATAACCAAGCGGATATTAATCGCATGCGTCAACTATTAGCGAATATACCTCCGGCAGTTGAAGGGCAGAATGGCGACATTGCAACTTTTAAAGTGTGTTGCCTAGGCAAAGACTACGGGTTAAGCCCCGAAGTATTCTTCGATTTATTGACTGAGTGGAATGATAAGTGCGTACCTTCTTGGGATTCAAATGACCTGAAAAAAAAGATGATAAACGCGTACAGTTACAGCCAAAACAAAGCTGGAAGTCACTCAATTGAAAAATTATTCAATGCAATAGAGAAAGGTTTCGAAGAAAGGACATTAACTTTGGAAGAAACGCAAAAGCAAGAAGAAGAATTACTTGACTGGGAGAGCGAATTGCAGTTGAATAAAACTGGCGGGGTTAAGACCACACTCAAAAACGCAGTGGCGTATATCAAGAACGATGAGAGATTAAAAGGCAAACTGGCTTTCAACGAGTTCACAAACGAAATTGAATGGTTACACGCCCCGCAATGGGCGAATAAACCAAGGAAATTCAACTTAGACTACGACGGTGTTAAGATAAGGTATCTACTAAATGGGTATAACTTCGACATAAGCAAGTCGTTGATAGACGAAGCTGTGGTCGAAGTATCCTCACACAGAAGCTTTCACCCCGTCAAAGATTGGCTATCAAAGCTCCCAAAGTGGGACGGGGTCAAAAGAATAGAAAATTTGATAACTGACAATTTCGAAGTTGAGGAGCAGAACATACAATATTATAAGGAGGTTATAAAAATCTTGATTTGCGGGATATTGAAGCGTGTGTATTATCCGGGAGCGAAATTCGATTTTATGTTTGTGCTATCCGGAGAAACTCGTGCGGGTAAATCCACTTTCTTGAAAAACTTAGCCATCAATGACGATTGGTTTTTATCAAGACAGCTTGACGGGTTAGACCCGAAAGACTATGTGCCACTTGTGAAAGGTAAAATATTGATTGAGTGGCAAGAGCTAGCACTATTCAGCAAGCATGACATCAACAGTATTAAAGCTTTCATATCTACCGAAGTTGACACAGTACGAGAAGCGTATCGCCGAGACGCAATGGATTATAAACGCCAGTTCGTGATATGCGGAACAACGAACAAAGAACAGTTCCTGTTAGACGAGACGGGGAACGCTAGGTTTTACATAGTCCCAGTGAAACGCAAACTCACCCAAGATGACTATGTCACGGTGGAAGGAGTAGAGTACATCAAGAGCATTAAAGAAAACATAGAGCAGATTTACGCTGAGGGGCTAACGCTTTACAAAGAGAGTTCGCTGAAACTCAGCGGGGAGGCGAATAGAATAGTGGAAAGGATACGAGACAACTCGTTTTCTAGGGACGAAATAGAGGAAACGATTGTCCAGTGGCTAGACAATATACCTGAGGACTGCAAAAGTTTTGCTTCCAAAGAAAAAGTTCAAGTGAATGATATTCTAATTCACTGTTTGAAAGAAACCCCCTCAAAAGCAAGAGGCCTTTCAAACAGAATAGGGAATATTCTTCGCAGGTTAGGGTACACAGCGAAAAGCTACCGAATTGATGATAAGGTAAAATACGGATTTGTTAAAAATGTATGAAATATATGAACATAGATTCAATAGTAGAAACTATTAGGAAGAATAGAATCGAAAATGAAGATAAGATGATCCTTCACGCAGTTGGAAATTTCTTGATCCTCAACAGTTTATATAATACAAGATGGAAAAATATATGAGAAAACACTTGACATTTAAAAATATGTAAATATACTTAAAACAAGCTAGGGATAACTTGACGCAGATATGCGAAAACTTAGGATTTTTTGAAAGAGTTTATCTAAGTTGAAGCAATTTTTAGGTTGTCCCTAGTAGAAAAAGAATTATAAGAAACGATATGGGTAAATTAAGAAGAGTTGGCGATAAATTTTACTTCCTTGCGGAAACGCCTGAGGAGAAGAACATCGTTAAGCTAAAATGGGACGGAGAGAAACGCGTGTATTACACGGATGATTTCGTTAAAGCTGAGAAATTGAAGCAGTTTGCAACTACGGATTCATGCACTCACGAGTTCTTCGCATTAATGGAATCCAACAAGGAAGGTTCCTACGGAGAAACACCACTCGAAGGGTTTTATAAAGCTGAAGGTGTATTTGATTACCAAGCCCGCGGTGTACAAGAACTCATCGATAGAGTTCGGAATTATAAGTGTGCATTGCTTGCTGATGAACAAGGTTTAGGTAAGACGATTCAAATCGTAAAACTCATGGAATACTTTGGGAAGCCAATTTTAGTGATTTGCCCAGCATCTTTAAAGCTGAACTGGGAAAAAGAGATACGAGAATGGTATTCGACTCAAGCTAAATACGAGATTCAAGTGATAATGACTTCCAAAGATTGGTTGAACACAAATGCTACCATGGTTATTGTGAACTACGACCTCCTAACTAAAGAGCATATACAGTCTCAATTATTGAAAACTAAGTTTGAATTGTGTGTGTGTGATGAAGCTCACTACCTTAAGAATGCCAAGGCAGCACGCACAAAAGCAGCTGCTAAGATTATGAAATCTATCCCGATCAATATCGCATTAACGGGAACGCCAGTGCTTAATAAACCCATAGAATTGTATTCGCTTCTGAAATGCTTGAAAGCTACACATATTTTGAAGCCTTATGATAACCTTAGAGCTTATGCGTATAGGTATTGCAGTGCATACCAAGGTACTTGGGGGTTTGAGATGGGGGGTGCGAGCAACCCAGCAGAGCTGAACCAAAGATTGAGGGCTACGATTATGATTCGCAGAGAAAAATCTCAAGTGCTAAGCCAGTTACCTGACAAGAGTTACCAAATTGTACCTCTTGAAGCTGACAAAGCTTGCCGAGAAATATGTGCTAACCTAAGCAAGCTGGACATTAAACTGCTTGAAGAGAAACCTGAGCTAGGTTCAGTAGGAGAAATTGCAAAGTTAAGGCACGACTTAGCTATGGCTAAACTCGATGACTGTATCACGCACATAGAGTGCTTGCTCGAAAGTAAAAACAAGCTAGTGGTATTCGCACACCACAGGGCAGTTATTTCAAAATTGCAAGAATCATTAAAAGACTACGGTTGCGTTGTCTTTGATGGTTCTACTTCTGCCACAGATAAAAATAAAGCTGTTGAGTCTTTCCAAAAAGATGAAGCTTGCAGAATTTTTATCGGGCAAATGCAATCTGCAGGCGTTGGTATTACGCTAACGGCTGCAGATACGGTGGTTTTTGTTGAATCGTCATGGGTACCAGGAGAGGTAGAACAGGCGGTTGATCGTTGCCACCGTATTGGGCAAAAGAATCATGTGCTTGCCCAATTCTTAACAGTAAGCGGAAGCATAGATGAGATTATGCTTCGAGCTATTGCTAAGAAGAAGAGCGTGATAAACAAAATAATGAAATAATTTAATCTAGTAAATATGAACGAAGAATTTGAATCAATATTAGCAACCTTGAAATCGGAGCTTAAAAGTTCGGATAAACTAGTGTACAACAGCGAAGTTGAGAGGTGCTTTATTCAGTTAATCGAAGCAATCAAAAACATGGAAACCAAATAAACTTTTTACGTACAATATGAAAACACAATATGAACAAATAACGAATGCTTTGATATCAGTATCAGTAGCTATAAGCAATGAAGCCCCAGTAGGATTTGAGTCTCGTATGGCTCAGCATAAGCTAGAAGAAGCTAGAATGTGGTTTGAGAAGTGTATGGTAAGAGTAGATACCCAACAAACACTAAATTTTGAAGCTGAAAAGACTCAATTACCAAAGGTAGAAGAAGTACAAACACCTAAGGTAGAAGAAGCACAAACACCTAAGTTGCCTACCAAGGAAGAGTTGATCTTTGCTGCTAAAAAGTTTGGAGCAGTTCACGGGCCTGATAAATTTATTTCTATTCTGAGGTCTTTCAACGCTGGTACTGTATCTCAGCTGTTTTCTTTTGGGGAAGAAGTGGTTTTAAAATTTATGGAAGAAATTAAATTATAATTGTATGGAAAATGGGAGAGAGATAACAAGAGTATTGAATTTAGTCACTGACGGTTTGACATCTAATGAAGTCACGGAAACTTTGCGTAGTAACACGCGAAGGCTAACTCGCATAATTTCTAAAGAATTAGGAGTACCTGAAGAGTGTATAAAAGGGTCTTATGAAACTAGATACAATGTAGTAAGAGGTATGAATAATGTAACAGGTCAATTTAAATTTACAATATGCAAGTAGAAGAAATAAAAGCACACTCACACCTTTCGGCTTCCTCAGCTGAACGATGGTTTAACTGTCCAGGTAGTGTAGCGTTATCAAAGCAAATGCCACCTCAGCCATCATCATCGTTTGCGGCTGAAGGTACGCTAGCCCATTCATGGTTAGAGTATAAACTCAGAGTATCTCTTTTTGGAAAAGGTGAAAAGCCTGAAGAAGAGATGTCAGATGACATGGAGGAAGCTGTTGATATAGCATTGGATTATATCATTGATAAGTTTATGTTGGCTGATGAGGATAACATACTTATCGAACATAGATTCGACCTAAGTTACATATTCAAAGGCATGTTTGGGACTGCGGATTTCTGTGGTTTAACCCCTGATGGGAAACTATATGTCATTGATTATAAACATGGTCGCGGTGTTGTAGTCAACATAGAGGATAATAAGCAACTTCATTACTACGCTGTTGGTGCTGTGAATCATTTTGATGTAAGTGCTAATACTGATGTTTGCATGGCTATCATACAACCAAGGGCTATGGGTCAAAACATCAAAGAACAGTGGAAAAAAGCGGGAGAGGTTCACGAATGGACGAACGAATTAATCGAAGCTGCTAAGCTTGCAGATAGTGAGAACGCCCCTTTAAAAGAAGGGAGCCATTGCAAATGGTGTCCAGCTTTGCCAAGGTGTCCGTTAGTAGCGGATAAATTCTTCACTGAGGTGGCTAAGATTGAGGCTAACGAACTCAGCGTTAAGGAGTTTCCTAAACCGGAGTTTCTTACAAAAGAAGAGTTGATTAATATAATTGACAAGAAAGAATTAATTGAATCATGGCTAGATTCTTGCTACGGCTACCTGAACCAGGCTGCTAAGAACGGCGAGGAAATACCAGGATACAAGCTTGTGAAAAAGAAATCATACCGTAAATGGGTAGATGAAGCACAAGTGATAAAAGAATTTGAGTACTTAGGAGAAGCAATTTACGCAGAACCTAAGCTTAAGTCGCCGGCACAATTGGAGAAGATGAAAGTCATCGACAAAGCTGTGCTAGCTGATCTTATATATACACCAGATTCCGACACAACGTTGGTACCTGATGTAGATAAAAGGGAAGCGGTCGCGGGCGTTAGCGTCGACCAAATATTTTTTAACACATTAAACAACTTATAACACATATATGACAACACAAGTAGTTACACCGAAAGGGCAATTTTCATACCCAAGCTTATTCACACCAAAGGTTAATACACTAAATGGCAATAAAGAGTACAGCGTGGATATTTTATTTCCAAAATCTACGGATCTAAAAACCATACACGAAGGTATTAATGCGGCTATTGAAAAAAAATTTGGTTCTGATAAAACAAAACATCCGAAGAATCTAAGGTCGCCGATTAGAGACGGGGACGAAAAAGAAAATAACCCGGAATATGCAGGCAAGTATTACATTACATGCAAATGCAATGCTGAGAAGAACAAACCTCAGGTATTTGATAGAAGTCGCAAACAGTTAACACATGAATCTGATCTTGCAGGCGGGGACTTTGGTCATGTACTTCTTAATTTCTACGCGTATGAGAAGTCGGGAAACAAAGGAGTATCAGCGGGATTAAACGGGGTTATGCTCGTTGAGAAAACATCTGAGCCATTTTCAGGTAGCAAATCAGCATTTGAAGCTTTTGAATCATTAGCTGAGGATGTTTCCCTAGAAGAACAAAATGAAGCTATGTTTGGTTAGTTTATGAGTATGGAATATTACGTATCTTACTATATACGGAGTTCAAGTCAAGAATTTACCTACGACAGAGGACTTATTGACTCATGTTTAATGAAGCAGAGTAATTATGAAAATAAACCTTGGACAATACAAGAAGTTCACGAAAGAGTTGCCCAGTTTTTGGGGGTAGCCAGAAATAAGGTTGTTGTACTAGGTATTGTAGAAAACCCTAACCGATTAGCATAGTTTATGATACACTTAGATTTTGAGACATTTTCAGAACAAGATATCGGGTCAGGGGGTGCGTGGAAATATAGCACGCACCCTTCAACTGAAATTCTTTGTATGGCTTTTGCTATAGACGACCAACCTGTGGAATTATGGACACCTGATAATGGATATGATTTAGGTAAACTGTTCGCGTTGATATCCGAAGGGGCTTTGATAGAAGCACACAATGCTTTCTTTGAGAGATGTATTTGGCAGAATGTCGCGGTATCAAAATTAGGATTCCCACAGGTTAATTCTTCGCAATGGAGATGTTCGGCGGCTAGAGTTGCGTCAATCGCGTTGCCTAGGTCTCTTAAAAACGCAGCCGCAGTATTAGGTTGCATAAACCAAAAGGATACTGAAGGCGGTAGCACTATGCTTAAGTTATGTAAACCTAAATCTGCCACAAAGAAAGATCCAAGTATAAGATATTCCAAATCAGAGTACCCTGAAATGTATGAAACATTATATGCTTATTGTAAACAAGACGTAGAAACTGAGCGAGAGATTACAAAACTTACAAGACCGTTGATAGAATTTGAGCAAGAAGTGTGGTTGCTAGACCAAGAGATAAACGCCCGCGGAGTACCAATTGACAAAGAAGCGGTGGAGGTTGCTTTTAAAATAGGACTAAATTTCACGCTTACTGCATTAGATCGAGTATCAGCATTAACTGAGGGTGCAGTCGGTAGCTTCCGCCAAGTAGGTGCTTGTGTGCAGTGGGCGAAAGACCAAGGGTATGAACTAGAATCTTTCGGAAAAGAATATCTAGCAAACAAGATGGCAGATACGAATATGCCCGCAAATGTGCGTGAATTGATCAACATAAGACAGCAAGCAGCTAAGACAAGCACAGCCAAATATGAAGCTATGCTAGGTTGTATTGGCGAAGATAACCGGATACGAGATAATTATATGTATCACGGGGCGTCCACCGGGCGATGGTCGGGGAAGAATGTTCAGTTTCAAAACCTTCCCCGTGGAAAAATTAAAGACATGGATACCGCGGTGGATATGCTTAAGCTAGGAAGCTCGGAGATGATAGAAGCTTGCTACGATACAGGTATTATGGATTTCTTATCGTCCGCAATACGCGGAATGATTGTGGCACCTAAAGGAAAACAACTATATGTAGCCGATTATGCAGCTATCGAGGCAAGAGGAGTCGCATGGATTTCCGGTCAAGATGATTTGCTAAATGATTTTAGAAGCGGTGGCAAAATTTACGAGAAGCAAGCTGCGTTCACTTATGGAAAACCTGTTGAGGAAATTGGCAAGGACAGTATCGAAAGGCTCGTTGGTAAGACGTTGGTGCTAGCTTGCGGCTATGGTATGGGGGCGAGTAAGTTTCAAATGACTTGTGCCAGCCAAAAGATTGAACTAGATTTAGATTTTTGTGAAAAGGCAGTTAAATCATACCGTGGTAAAAACTCGATGATCGTCGCCCAATGGTACGCACAGGAGAATGCGGCGATATTGGCAGTCCGCACAGGGAGACCGATAACTGAAGGCAAGGTTACCTGGTTTGTACACGGGGATTTCCTATACTGCAAGTTGCCGAGTAAAAGATGTCTTGCGTATTATAAACCAAGCATAAAAGAAGCTACTACCTCGTGGGGTTCAGTTAGAGAACAGCTGCATATCACGGGGGAGAAGACAATTGAGACACGTAAGGTATGGTGTGAATACAGCATATACGGCGGGTTAATCGTGGAGAACATTGTCCAAGCAATTTGTCGCGACCTAGTTGCGTATGGCATGATTGCTGTGCAAAAAGCAGGTTACGATGTAATAATGCACTCCCACGATGAATTGATTGCAGAAGCACCCCTAGGCTTCGGGTCTAATGAAGAGTACGAACACCTGATGTGCAGTACTCCTGAATGGGCTGAGGGCTTCCCAGTTAAGTCAGAAGGCTGGGTAGGAAAACGATATAAGAAATAATTTTTTAATAACAATATGAGCTTAGAAAACGAAAGCAGAGTATACTGCGAAATCGCAAAGATACGGAATGAGCGGAAGCAATTGCATGGTGAAGCTGAGTCCAATTTCCAAATGGTAGCGGACGTGTGGTCTGCGTATACCGGGGCGAAGATAACCCGCGAAGATGTCGGGTTTATGATGTCTATGCTTAAAGCGTGTAGGCACAAAGGCGGGGATAAGCATAACCTAGACAATTTTGTTGATGGTGCCAATTACATTGCATTAGCAGGGGATATGGCTAAAACGGGGGAAAAGATAGGTCGTGACAATTTGTCACGAACTGAAAATAATTTAATCATAGAATAATATGGATTGGTTTGATGAGTGTGTTGCAAAAGCTAAACGCAACAGTGGGTGCTACGAGGAAATGAAAATCCGTGAAACTTACAGGTGTTCCCGTTGCGGAAATTTTTTTAGCACCAAGGTACTTGGAAGATTTACTAAAAAAACGTATTTGAAGGGTAAGATTTTTTGTTCGCAAAAATGTTTATCCGCCGCAAGTTATGAACCAAAAAATTAAATAAATATACATTATGAGTGCGAGTTTTTTAGCCCTAGATTTAGGCACAACAACGGGGTGGGCAGTCGGGGATTGGTATTTTCAAACACATATCGCTAGTGGGTCAGTTAGTTTGAAGCCTTCACGGTTCCAATCGCATGGGCAACGCTTCGTAGAGTTCAGGAACCACATAGCTAAGCTCCACACAAAACACGCCTTCGGGTATTGTTTCTACGAGGAAGTCAGGAAGCATATCGGGACTGACGCAGCCCACATATATGGAGGTTTCGTAGCCACACTCCAATCTTGGTGTATCGAGAATAATATACCATACGAAGGCACACCAGTAGGCACGATTAAAAAGCATATAACCGGTAAAGGGAACGCAGGCAAAGAAGACGTAATAATGTCTGTCAAAACAAAACTCGGAATATTCCCAAAAGATGACAACGAAGCAGACGCGATAGCTCTATGCGATTACCATTTGCAAAACAGTAATGAATCGTGATTACGGGCGGTTATATTGCTCACTGATTTGATAACGTTTCAGTATTTCCAACAGGATTAAATAGTTTTGGGTATCCTTAGCGTATTCCTCGGGGAGCATGCAAACCACAGGCGTCTTAGGCGAATTTAGCAAGTAACACCTGTCGTGGGTAATTAGGTTAGGTTTCGCCAATTTAGGAACGCTAAATTCAAGCGGAGGTTTATCGACCAATTTCCCCTTGGAAAATCCAGTGAAGTCAGAACCTGAGCAAGCGGCTAACGAGATTAAAGTCCCGATGGTTATTATTTTTCGCATAATTCGTAGTTTAAAAAATTCTCTATTCGGCAGTTAATTTCGTCAATCATAGTGTCTTTGATTGCCGCTCCCCCATCAGTAGCCTGCGATTTCTCGATGTCAGTCTTGATAGCAAACGAGCGAGCCTGTGTTTTTTGGATTTTAGCGGAAGCCTCCGAGTGTTTCCGGATAACTTGGGCTTGTTGTCTAAGAAGCACTTCATTATCCGAAGCTTCTTTCTTCCGCAAGGCTTCGATGACGGATAGGTTCTTATAATTCACAATAGCTTGGTAGGATAGATATCCGACCACGGATATGGTAAAAATCAATACCGGATAAATTAAAGCTTTGAAATTTATAGCTGTCATATTTTTAATGTTGAAAAGAGAATGTCGAGTTTATTTGGTGCGGGGTTAGAAGTACTAGGCACAAATATACGTTTCCCGCTGGCAGGTGTGACACATTGCAGATGACACCAACCATTGGTCCATTTAGGGTGTTCTAGGAATAAACCGCATGATTCAAGCACGTGGGGACTACCAACGCAAAAACTGTCTAACGCACTATCAGTATCTACGAAGTCGCAGGCTAAACATTGAATATGGTTAGAACGCTTAGCCCCGCCCGCGGCAGAATTGAACCCGCTAGGGCGATAACCCGAAGACACTACCATAGGTTTGCCGTATATATTTTGGAATTTATTTAAGCACGCCAACAATTTCTCTAAATTAGAAACTAACTTAGGCGATAGTGGGTGCGTAGCGTCCCTACCCATGAGGATTTCATTTTTGGTAATCATACTCCGAAGGCTTAGTTTTTTGGAGGGTCCCGTCATACATTAGCCCAACAGTGGTTTCAAGACGCACCACACTTTGGGATAGACTGCTCGTCGTTGATTGGAGTTTGTCGATTGTAGTATTAATATGATTGAAAATGAAAGTCAAAAGGAAAGCTAGAATTACCATGAAAGCACTCGACACGATTGCCACAGGTTTCCAATGGCTAGCCATTACCTCTTTGCATGTCTTAGCAGTCCAAATTTTGAACTTGTATTCGAACTCTTTTGAGTCTAAAAATTCTTTGAGAACATCTAGGACTTCGTGTTTTTCAGGAGCTTCCATATCAAATATTAATTAGGGTTTCGAAATTTGTTAAAAGTACGGAAGCAGTTATTGAATACCGACCACTTCATACCGACCATAGGACGGATACAAGACAATTCAACGTAAGGTATTTTGTGAAAAGTCAAGTTATTTGATAACGGGAAGGGTCGCTCAACGAGAACACCCTTAGAGTATTTGAACTCTGTACCGTCAGTGATTAGCGAACAGTGTCCATAAGGTGCGGTAACCAAAGCACAAATAGTCCCAGTAATATTTCGTGGGCGTTTGTATGTCAGGAAAGAGCCGGAGGGGGAGTACTCGACGTGTTTCTCCCGGAGGCTTTCTGATAAATACCGGTACAAAACAGGTATCAGCACACACACAAAAATGGTAGAGGTAGCATAAAACATCGTGGGGTTGAAAGTTAGTAGACAGTATTCAGCGATAGCAAATACGTTAAACACCAAGATGGCGAACGCAAGGGTGCGTAATTTGAACTCACAAGGCTTGCATAACAACAAACAGACTAGCGGGAGCAAAGAAGATTCCATTAGCTGGGAGATATTAAATACAACCCAAGCAAATTCCTCAGAAAATACGCGAAAACTAACGAGGGTATTGCCAAATTTGATAAGCAGTATCAGGGTCAGTAACCTTGCTATTAAGGAGACTTTTCTTCGGCGGGGATTTCTTCGGGGGTTCAGATGGTTCAGCACGTTTCTTCTTAATAATGGTAATCAAAGAATCTCGCATTACGGACTTCCTAGCGTCTTTCAGTCTCTGAGGTTCGTTTTGCGGTGGAGAGGGAAGTGACATAAATATTTATTAAATTCCTGCGTAAATGAATGTATTTCCAAGAAATATTGTTGGCTGCATGTTGTTGTGTGAACCTCCTCCGCCTGTTGATGATGTTATTGCATGTAGGGCTGTACTCGTTGATGACTGCACATTAATATTCCCAGCCACCGTGGTTGAGCTAGACCCGAATGATAAGTTGTTATTTATGCTAGCAGTACCATCGATGTGATTATGCAATGGCATTTGGGCGACGGTTAAAGTGTGAGTTTCAGCCCCAACAACCTGCCCAGGAGTTCGATTTGATAAACCCGAACCTTGACCAATTGAACCATTAACCCTGCCTAGACAATTTGGCAGTAAGAATGTTGTTGAGCCGTCGCCTGCACCAAATGCAGTGCCAATTATTGCAAAAAGTGCGGAATAAACCGTTCGTGAAACTGCCTGTCCATTACATATAAGCCACCTGCCGTGATTCGCACTTTGAAGCGAGTGTTTGAAATCGCCTGTATAACATGGGGTTCCGCCCGCTGAATCGAGAGCCAACACACTAGGTTTGTTGGCTAGGTCGTTGTAACTCCCTGACAAACCCACAGCTGAAATCGTAGGTTTGTTGGCTAGGTCGTTGTAACTCCCTGAGGTAGCAACCTCCGCAAGGGAAGCTAAGAAAGTCCTAAGGTATTGGGATATATTTGACATATTATTATATTTTAGATTACCAGTATTTTACATCGAGAATGTCTATGTTTAGCAAGCTTTCGAGGTCAGCACAATTCTTAACTAAATCGCACAATACATTTGACTTAGCTCGCACACCGTTAATGTAAGAAAGGCAGGTGTTATTATCCCGCAGCACACGTTTTTCGGTGGCTGAAAGTGTGTATTTAGTACCCGATTTAAACGCAACTAATTCGCTATTGATTATAGCCACAGCTTCCCCGAGCATGTTATTTTGAGCGTGCTGAGGATATTTAGTCAGTATCAACTCAGAAGCTTTCGCATTAATCTTGCTTACCTTTATCGCCAACACCTCAGGCAGGGTTAACCCCTCGTATATGTCACGGGGCTTAACAGTCCTTAAATCCGACAATTTTGTCTCATATTGCGGGACATTTTTGGTTAGACTAACCAATTGTTCCCGTAACTTATCGGGGATACCGGATATTGTCTCATCAGAAAATTTAATGCACTGCCGCTGGGTCTTATCCGAGCAACATTCAATCTCTTCGTAATCAGCAGGGAAAGACACCGCTGGCTCCAATATAGCGAACTCCGCTAAGGAGCAGTAGAAGTTTCCAATTCGCACGCTGTCATTTTGGCGGTTCATGAATATTTTTAGCATATATTATTTATAAAATTAAGGTTATACTTGGACATTGCAATAGATGAACATATTTCCGATAAACAGAGTAGGCTGCATAATGTTAAGGGCTTGACCACTACCAGTAAGCTCGGTATCCCGACCGGAAGCCACGTTTCGTACAGCCCCATCAGTATTATTCAGCACCCTATCAGTAGAGGAACCTGAGCCGATACCCGAGCCGGAGTCGGATAGAATACTGTGTCTATGGGAAGGCAATTGTGCAGTTGTCAGCGTATGCGTTTCGGCACCAACAAACTGACCCAAAGTCCGGTTTGAAAGTCCTGACCGCTGCCCGATAGTACCAGGTACGCAGCTCATACCATTAGGCAATGTGAATGTGGTCGAACCATCACCCACCCCAAAAGAAGTTCCGATTTCGGCAAATAACGCTGAATACGTTGTGCGTGAGACAGTCTGCCCGTTACATAAAAGCCACATGCCGTGATTCGCGGATTTAGCATTGAATTTATAGTCACCCACAGTGTTGGGGTTAGATGGAAGGTTGAGTAAGAGTGCTGCGTCGAGAGCGGGAAGTCCCCCTCCGCTGTTTAGCTGCACCACCTTATTAGCCCCAGTACCTACATTTAGGAAAGCTGCACTCCCTAACGAGGCGATAAAAGTTGCAAAAAACTTCGGTATGTTTGCCATAAATGTATTTATAATTGTAATATCCCGATCGCCGCACACTCTAAAATATGCGGCGATTTGCAAAAGTCAATATTAATCTTTTACGAACCAGTCGGTAGTTGAATGCTCATATATGAACTCAACGTACTCCCCCGCTTGGAGGACTATGGTAGCTGAACCACCAACGGTATCTGCGTCAGAACCAATCACAGTCACAGTTTTGGTGCTAGAAGATTTATTAAGCACGAAGTGAGCCTGCCCGTCATCGGAAGCACCTACGGAAGGTAATGTCAGTGTAATATTCGCAGCAGTGATGTTGCAGAATACTTTACTTTCCGATTTAATTAGCGTACCGGTTGCCGTCTTTTTCACCCAGTTCTTCGGGGTACTAGCGATAGTAGCGGCAACATAAGCTTTGGTAGCTGACACTGAACCTGCTTGGTCTGTCTCCTCGCCATTGAAGTTACCAATAACCGAAGCAGCCTTAGCTCTTGCGGCGGTGAAGTATAGGTTAGAAACCCCTTCATCAACCCTATCGGAAGTATCATTGTCGACGTTGAGAAACACTGAGAAATCAATATCAAGAGACTCGTCTTCGTATGTCTTTTCCCAGTCGGAGTTAGTTAACCCGGATTTAAGGATATACCCAGCACTACCAAGGGATACCGATGTATCCGCTGTTGCGTCGAGTACATGCACCCTCAGCCCCTCGAACCTATCTCCCGAAATAATAGCGTTACGGGCTGTTATATCCGCCGCAACCTTAGAAGATTTTGCGATTGAAGGAAGCCTCCCCAGTGGGACATACCCATCAGAACCAAGTGGACACAACCCATCAGCAGCCCCCTTTTGGTTTTCGATAGCCTCTATGCGAGTTTTCGTTTCGGCGAAGTTTTGCTTAACACCCTGTGGTATATTTTTGTTTGAGAAGTCAAAAGACATAAATCGTGTAAAAAGTTAAAATAAGTTTTTTAGGTTTTAGCTTCCCCAAGCATACTCCCCGAAGGGCTATATTCCGTTTATGATTTTCCACACACCATTATCTTTGTCTAAGACTAACGCAATCCCGGTTTTTGGTGCTAGTACAAATGGGTTAGCTTCATCGATTGCTCCGTCTTGAAAGTCCGCCAAGTTGATATTATACGAAGCATTCATATTCACAAATTTGTATGTGTTATTCGAAGGCACAGTGTCCTTATCCGGAAGCTCATACGTAATATTAGCAGTAGCTTCCCTAGAAGCTACAAAAGTTTCGGTGATACTTATGACGGAAGACTGCTCTTTGAATACGAATGTGCTACCTTGAATGGAGGTTAAAGAACCGGAGGAAGGGTCAGCAAACCCCACGGCGGTAATAGGTAGGAATCCCATAAATGTTAAAAATAAGTTAGCCCCACTTCGAGATTGATATCCGAACTCGGGGTAGTATTGATTTTGAATTTTATTGACTCAGCACCCCTCCCGTCTACATATGGAGAGCAAGGCATAATTTTACCCTGGACAATTTCGATAGCAGCATTCGCACTATTTGCAGGGCTGTATAATGGGTACCAAACCTCAGGATTCACTTTTGACTGAATGTGCATTTCAAGTTTAGAACCCAAAGGGACATTATCTGCTGTGGCGATATACGCAATCCCTAGGTCAGTACCCCACGGAATGGTAATCTTATCGCTGAACTGTTCGCCAGCCAAGATTTTAAGTGTTTTTAGCCCATTAGCCATATCAGTATATTAATTTTTACTAGTGATATTTTACACCCCCTGTAATAATAGTCAAGAGAATTAATCGAATCTTAGCCACATTAGCCGAGTATGTATGTAAATGTATTTGCGGTAAGACCCAGGTTCTATTGTATCCGAAGTCTCTCCATCTAAGGTAATAATATCTGAATTAACTGATACCATGATATCTGATTCACTTCTATCCGAGTTGAGAATTTCTATCTCCCTGCCATCGTCAAGAATACCTACCTCAGGTAGGGTAATCTCTATGGCTTCGGTTACCTCTACATAAGCTTTTTTAGTCTCTTTCGCGATAACTCCTGACTCATTAAAATTAACCCAGCTGTAAAATAAATCGTTGCTAGTGCTAGGCATAGCCACAAAAGTCCCATTTTGGTCAAAAGCTAGATACTTACCAATACGTGCGGATAATTTAGGCAATTGTAAGCTAAGAGCTAGCGTGTCTGCGTCCGTAGGCGAAAGTATAACACAACGATTCAACAAAGCCCTCAACTCTTGGCAAATCGTTACTAGATAGCTAAAATCATTATTTACAGCACTTGCCCTAAATTCCCCGGATTCAGTATAACTCGATGTCCTCTTAATCTCAGATTCCCTAAAAATCACAATAGCGTCCCCTTCTTTGCAAGCTTCGACGAATGCAATCGTGCCACCGGTAGCACTACCGACCGAGATATTAGGCACAGTATAATCCGAAAGATAAACTTGGGGTATATCATTTTTATAAACCTTGACGTACTCTGCTCTGAATACAAACCAATCGAATACAAAAGTGGTCTCCCCAGCGTTCGCGATGTAGGAGTTAAAAGGTCGAATGTCGTTTATCGGAACAAAGATAGCCATATATTTAATCAAGAGTTTTTACGCCAAGGTTTTTCAGTAGCCGTGAGTCATTCGTAGCTACTGCAGGTTTTGTAAATCCATTTAGTTTATATGCAAGAATTTTGTTTTGCAGATCGGGATCTTCACTAATCAAACGTTCCTTAGCCGCGTCCAAAAATGTCTTGTACGTGATCTCCACTAATCGTTTCCTTGAATAAGAATCTTCCCCGTTAGAACCTAAAGCGTTTCTTGTGCGTGGAGCTGAACTATATGGCACGGGTACACCTTTCCTATCTATCACAACTTCGTCTCTGACAACCTTTCCAATAGCACCGTAAACGTCCATCTCCTCCATATATGACATCATCTTTTCGTATTGGTCAGGTGTAAGCCTTACATTCTGAACTTCTCGGGTAGGCTGTTTAATATAAGCCCCCGCTTTTATCATTTCAGCCACAGTTTGGTCTTCTTTATATTTCGAGTACGATATCGGGTATAAGTAGTTATTGACCTTAGGATCCCGCATAATAGCCCTGCCGAAAATATCTCTACGCGGTCTTACGTCCATGCCAACTTTTGCTTTGATAGACTCCCAAGCAGTTTGTGCGTCTTGCATTTCAGGGTTAATATTTTGCCCGACTTGAGAAATAACATTTGGCACAGCTAAAATTGAGGCATAATTATTTACTACGTATTGTATTTCTTTTTCATCTCCGTCGGCTATAGCAGCCATTAATTTAGATATTCCGGCTGCGTATGATCGGTCCATTAAATTAGAAGCTGTCATAAAAGCTGAGTGATACATAAGCTCCATAATCGATTCTTTTTCAGTCTCATCTATGTCGTCCTCCACATGATCCATAAGCTGCATAATATTAGCCCCTATTAGAAGCGGACTAGAAGTAGGACTCAGCCAGCTAATATCGTGGTAAGTATCCCCTATTCGAACTGAATTAGGTTTAATCCCAGCCGCCTTATGTAGAGCTTTTCTTCCAGGTTCTTCGGGAGCGTCCCCTGTGATAAGCTCTAAAGACGCAAGATACCAGCCTGCACCAACCATAGCAATTCCACTCGCTAATCTAGCTTTTGCCATCTCAGCTCTAGCACCGCCTGCAGCAACGTCAGCTTGCCAAGCTTTAGTAAATGGAGCTAATAACCCCCTATCTAGGAATACGAATTTAGTCATATTAGACAGGGTTTTTATAAAGGGCAGTATTAAAGTTCCCGCGGGAATGTATGGTACTTTATCTAACGCGTCCCTGAAATTTTTAGCCATCGTTCCTACTGACCCCATTTCCCCCGTAAATGTGAACTCGTCTGAGAATTTAAGGCTATCTTCTTGAATCTGCTTTACTACGTTATTGTCTGAGAATGACGCGTCGTACTTAGATTTAGCTTCCCCCTTTGATAAAAACCCAGCGTCTAGTCGCTTTATTAATTCAGGGTCTGCGTTGGGTTTCAAGGTCGCCTGCACAAACAAATCATTCCATTGGGATTTTAAAGCGTCTCCTGATAATCCTTGGCTTGCAGCTAGCCTAAAAGCTTGGGCGTTAGCCTCAGCTTTAAAAGACATACCTTTCAGGATATTATCCCCAGTAGCCATTAGATCTCCAGGTATTTTCGTATACGCCCCATGTAAGTTAGCCGTGTGATAGAATACCGAACCTAATACCCCTTCTTTCTCAAGCCCTAACAATTCTGCGTTATACCCAAAGCCTTTCATTTCCTCATGTACGATACCTTTGTCAAAGCGGAAATCAGCTGCGTCCTCAGATATCTTTTTAATCCTGGATAAAACTGGACCCGCAGACTTTTCTGCAATTGCGGATTTTGCAGACCCCTCAATAGCATTTCCTAAATATCTGAAACCATCGATAACAGAAACCATTTGGGAATGGAACAATATTTGGCTCTCTTTGTATTTAGTAGAGTCTTCTAAATTAGAGAAGAAACCATTGGATATCTTGTCCCCAGCCTCTGCCTCTAGCTTCGTACCTACAGCCCTCCTAACTGACCCTATACCAGCTGCGAGTAATCTTTCTGCAGGTGCAACTATCATTCCGTTTAGTGTGGTTCCAGCCATAGACACAAAATGAGTAGAATACCCCGAAAGCATATTCGCTAGGTAAGTTGATTTTATGACATGCTTAACTTTTTCTTGAGGTGTCATCGTCAAAGACCGGATATAATTGTCCGCATTCCCATTAGACTCTAAGATTCGCATGTGTGCTTCCACAATTTTCCTACGGTCTAATGTATCAGATTTAGCGAAAACATCGTAAAGTTTATTGATTTGTTTTACCCCAGGGCTATTACTTCGGTATACCATGGAATTAGCACCTCCTTGACCACCGGCAGATTTAGCGTTAATTTCTTTAGCAACATGATCTATTTGCTGTAATCTAACTGCTTCTCCCCAGTATTCCTCGATTGCGTCACTATCGCCCCCTTGGATCCGAACCCGATACGCAGGTACGCTATTCCTAACTGAAGAAATAGCTTCCTCTTGGATCATAGTCGCTTTAATTCCAAAGGGCTTTAGTTGCTCAGCTTCAATATCTTTGAAAGCCGCACCACTTAATAAGTCCTCAGTTGTCCAATTAATTTTCTCAGTACCTTGTTGCATTTGGCTCATTGTAACCGGGGTCTTTACCCTAGTTGGTATGTCTTGAAGCCCCTGTAGTATATCTTCGTACCCTTTTTTAATGGTTGTGTTTCGAACTTTTCTTTCTTGTTTTAGCGTCCCAATATCTGTTTTTACGACATTAGTATTCCTCAGGAATTTTACTGCCTTGAACATACTGTCAGTAAGCACCCCTAACCCTAGACCTTCTAACGCATTTTTGAACCTCCCTTCAGCTACCCCATCTTCAGGATCTGCTTTAAGATACCTAGTTACTGGATTACTCAAAGACGGATTGCTCTCTATCAGATTTGATAATCTTTGTTCATGCTCCCCAAACGCTATGAAGTCGGTAGCCACCCCAGTAGCTGCAGTTTCTGCAGTTTTGCCTGCAATAGATGTAGCTTTTCCCACTGCCCCGACACTTTTTAATGCGGCTCCGGTAGCTCCAAAACCCATAACAAATTGACCTACCGATCGCACTATATCCCCACCCATAGATTTAGGTTGATCTACTTTTGGTAGTTGTACACCCTTATTTTGCTTGGTAGCTGAATCAATGGTTGCTTGGTCTATACCTTGAGATTGTAATACTTTCCCAGCGACAAATTCTCCTAGACCATTTCCTAAACCAATGACTGACTGGGCAAGTTCTCTAGCTGCACCTACGGTAGCTTGGAATGGTAAGTCAAATGTTTTTGCTAATGGAGACGCATGCTCTCGCTCAGATATATTCTCAGATTTCTCGATAGAGTCAATGAGTACATCGTCGGTAAAATCCGGGTCTTCAGCTTGCATTTTTCCAGCACGATAATCTTCTATCATCTTCGGTACATGTCCTAAACCCATAGAGTTAAGCATTTTTGGATTAAGCTTATCATACTTTTGTATGTAAGCGTTCAATGCTGGAGAAGGTTTCTGAGATAGCCTATACTCTGCTTCTTCCTGAACAAAATCATCGGGTAATTCTTCATTTGTTTGCATATTTTTCTAATAATTTATCTGACGCACTTCCTCCTTTTGATGAAGACTGTTTCCTTTGGTCTATTTCTAGAGATTTTTGCTTGGCACTTATTACAAGATTAGCCATAGCTTTTTGGTATTGCTCAGGAGGGAGACCTGCAGCAGCTGCTTTATTCCGTTTTATATAATCTTTCAACTCTTTTTGTTTACTCGATTCGGTTTTATCTGCGATTTGACCAACTAACGCTGCATTTTTACCTGTAGCTGTAGCCACATTTATTTTTAATTCTGCAAAAATTTGTGAATCAAATTGCTTATCTATACCCTCGTAAGCCTTATCCCGAAGTTTAGCACCTGCAGTAATCGCATTTGCCTGCGTACGAGTTATCATACCTGAGGAAACTAATGCCGGTATTTTATCAGGTGTTATATCCCCGGTTGCACCTTTTCGGTAAAAATCATCGGTACTCCTCGTAGAAGCTGTACCTAATTCATTACTCCCTCCATAAACCGATGCCCCGAAAGCTTTCATTTTTTGCTGATATGCTACACTATATGCCCCAGCTTTTTTTTTCTCTTCAATATATAATTCACGCTTTTTAACAGGGTCTTGAATTTTGTCATATTTGGAAACGAAGTTAGAGTAGTTAGATTGAACCTCCTGCTCAGCCATCATATTATCGAATTGCTCTTTTGTGGTGTATATGTTAGATACATTTTTGAGTACTTGCATAGCCCTTGGAAATTTCTCAGGGTCAGCTAACATTGTTTGGAATTTCTCAGAACTCACAACCTTTCCAATTTCCCCTGGGATTCGATACGTTGGAACCCCATTACTCGTTTTACGGAAAAGTTGGTTGACTACTGAAGCCTGCTCTAAGTCTAGGTCTAGCTCTTTATCTAAAACTTGATGTTGAGCTTCCCCTAAATCATATAACGTATTCCTACGGTCGAGCTTTACCTGGTCTTTAAAAGCCAACATTTGTTCAGGTGTCCATTCAGAATCTACTTGGGCTAAATATGAATTCTGCTTATTAGACCACGATTCATGTTTGAATTTACGAGTTGCAGCTACTGCGTCATTAGCTTGTCGTTGTGTTATATCTAGGCTTTTTTCTACTATGTGGCTATTTAATAGCTGTTTGAGAACTCCCGCCTCATTAGCCCCCATACCTTTAGAAGCTTCGTTCAATATTGGTTCTGCCGCCTTTCTGAATGAGGGTCCATCTTTTGCCGCCGCTGGATCAGACATTAACATTTCAATACCTTCAACTCCTTGCAAATATGCTTCGTTAGATTTCATAGACTTATAATCGGGTTCTATGAAATTAAGCTGATGTGCAGCTTTTTCAGCTATACTAAACATCTTATCCGAAACACCTCCATACATTTGAGCTGCGGTTTGTAAATCCTGAGGAGATACAATTCGAATTTGATCAGAGTTCGCAGCACCTACGGGGGTAGTTTGTTGAGTTACCCACCGCGGAAGTTCATTTTTGCCTACGTATCCTCTATTCATGTTTTCTATTTTTTAGATTTATATTGTGAATAACCTGCACCTGCCGAATACCCGGCAGATAATAGACCACCCGCAGCGTTAAGCATACCCATTTGCTGTGCAAAATTACCCGACGCTCGTGTTGACGCAATTTGGCGTTTCATTGAATCTAATTGTAACGCTGCATTAGAGTCTTTGGCTGATGTGTAGATACTGGTCAAGTTTTGTTCCCTTGAATACGCCGATAGATCTCGAGCTTGCATAGCTGAGAAAGACCCTCCCATTAGACCTGAAGACGCGGCTGCCACTCGTTGTTCCCTAAACAAACTGTCGAGTTGTCTTGCCCTATCCAGCCTTTGGCTAGCTTCATCTACTTGTTCTCCGGCTCTTTGGGTTTTATATGCTTGTGCTTGTATCTCCATTTCAGAAGCCTGCTGTTCTGCAGCCGCCTGTTGGAATTGCCCTTGCTTTACCGCAGAATACGCACCTACGCCTGCCCCCGCGGCTGCGACCCCGAGACTTATTAATGCTATCGTTTCTAAGCCCATAAATTCTTGTAAAATATATCTGTTTTTGTAAATTTTTCTCTCTTAAAATCTTTTCCTTTTAGGAGATTATCAAACTTATTCTCATGCGATAAGCTCATGATAACTTCAAACCCTAATTCCTTAGCCCTGGTAAATAACGTTTCGTATAAGAAATCTAAAGCTCCGGTACGGATTTCCTTAGGAGCTTCTTTATTCAAGACTACCCACTCAACCCACGCTATCTTGCTATCTGATTGGTATAGCCAACCTGAACACGCGTCTATCCCATCTTTGCTGACGATAGCTCCGTTCTCAGAAAGCATTCTACGATGTAAAGCATTCATACCCCACCCGTTCATCATGCCACATACTACTGCATAATCTTCTTCGTTAAGGCACCAACGGTAGCTAAAATCACTCATACTGTAACAGCAATAACGATTGATATTAAATCAAAATCAACTGGCTCATTCTGAACTATGTCTATTGACGCGTCCCGTGTGATACCACCTGATAAGTATACTTTCTTCCAACCATTATACTGGTCAATTGGTTTGTCAAGTAAATTTGAGCCTAAGCTACGAAAAACTGGTCTGACGATATTCCGCCCACAGTGAACTTCAAAACTTCTAGACTTGTATGTTCGTATCATAGCGTATACTATTCTACGCCAGTCTCCTGTTAAAGTCTTGACTCCGAGATTAACGTCCACGGGTAACAATCTGATGAGAACATCAAAACCTAGACCAACCTCGATAGTTTTGTAATCGAGTTCAATTTCGATAGCACCTTCACTAGATATAGTGTTGTCTGCCAATACAAATGTATCTGCTCGCACCTTAACATCTTGGTTAGCCAGTGGTAAAAAACCTTCGTGCGATATAGTAGCCTCTTCACTCTCTGATATCATACCTGCGTCTAGGTAATAATTTCGGTCTAACTTTTCTATGAATCTTTTTTCAACTCCATTTATAACGCGTTTTACCACCAAATAAACATCTCTAAGGACTACGACTAAGTCTTCTATTAAACCTTGAGTTGTAAATAGCGACCAGGCAAGGAGTTGCTCCCCGCGGAGGATACTAAGAACAGCGACTGTGCCATCTGCGTTCACAACATATACATAATCCGCCGGGTTTTCGCTTCGCGATTGGCGAATCGCCATCGAAACTGGAGATTGTATTAGCTGAGACGACAAAAGCGAAATACTCTTAGCATTGTAACTTCGCTCGAGTTCGTTGAATATAAACTCTCTCACAACCCGACCGCTTGATTCTATGAATATAGTACCCCCATCTACCGATATCGGTTTTACTTTACTTGACCCGTGGGAAGTACTTTTCTGAAGTACAATATTCTCAGGTTTAATCGGATCCGTCTCTGTTTGTGGTATGTAAAACTCTCCCCCGGTTGTAAATACCTGGAAATTTCTACCTGGGAATATATTCACGATAGCGTTAATCTTGTCATCATCGATGGTAACATCGATTGCGTCATCTGCGTTACCCCCTCCTATATCAAAATTAAAGAATAGTCCACTTTTTGAACCCCATAATGTCGATGGTCTACTGGTACTACCACCAAACCAAAGCCTACCTTGATAAAAAGAACATGTTTTAGGATACCCCCTAGATTCACTCCACACATCTTCATATCCAGTCTCAAGTTGCCATTCAGTATAATCATATTGGAGAGCGTTAGTGTCTTGGGGTATAGGAAACTCTTGCTCTATTATGCCCCTAAGTTGACTAGTAGTTAATGGGTCTCCTATAATTTCAGTAGTTTTAAATCTCCCCCCCGGGGACTCCCTCCCAAAAATATATTCTAAGAAACCAAAGGCTATGCTATTAGGAGGATCACTCATAGAACAAGTCGCAGTAACTACCCCTGACGAAATACCACTCAATGTGACCGAAGCTTGTACGCTTGAATATCTAATATCGTATTCACTCCCCGATAAACCTATCCCGCCATCCCAGTTTCCTTTACCTAACACAATACGGTTTACTACTGTAGGTGTAGATATATCTCCAGGAAATTCAACTCCTATATCTCCGATTACATTGTATGCGTCTACATACTGTGTAATATTGAATATCCCCCCAGTTTTTCCTATTATCTTCTGCTTAACATGCTCAGGTAAAAATACCGGACTTGTGGATACTATGCTGACACCAACGCCAGTTAAAGACGAAAATATAATACTTGCGTCCGGTTCGGTTACCGTTACGCCGTTGAATAAATACGTAGGAACATACTCGAAGCTTATATAGTCTACTACCCAATTTGTGTGTGATGTTCTTGTGATTTTGATAGGTTTTACACTCTCATGAACCAAGATTAATGTATCCGCAGATTGAGCGTATTTTAACTCCGATAAGATACTTTCGGAAATATTATCGATGACCAATGAAGTTACTTCTGCTACGAGTACATCATCTTTGTATACACGCATGCGTTTGTCCGAAAACACTATAAGGTATGTTTGTTCAGTATTGAATGTGAACTCCACTAACCTAGCTTTCCCCCCTTGGTATGTGCTGTCAATAAACCTCATCCCTTCTCTTTTGTATACACCGCCTAAAGGATCAACATACACATTTCGAAGCTTATCTGCACCATTAAAATAAAAATCTTTATCAGTCCTACCGAATACTTGCTGGGATAATTCCCCTGAAACAAACGAAGTTTTTACTGTTCTTATCTTTGACATAACTCAATACCTTACAGCTAATAATGCAAAATTATGAAACGCCATTTTTGAATTCCCATTACTTTGACTGTCCATCAAACCCGCTTTTCTCCGGGTACTCGCGGCTTGATCCTCATAATACGCAGCCTTTTTCTCATCCTCTAATAACGATATAGCTAAAACTTTGCACAAACTTTGCACAACATACATGTTAAATATTGGTGGAAATTTTTCTTCTGAGACTCTAAATACATAATTCACTTTGAGTTCGGAAGCATTGCAATACAAATACTGCTCTTTAATTGAATGTGGTAACCCGGGGTTTTCTTTCCCTACGAGTCTCAAGTAGTCACTTGGTAACCTGAAAGCCGAAGAATACCCAAATAATGGTATATCAGAAAGCTTATTTAGTATCACTGAATTTTGTGCAAACGTCCAATCACGTTCTGCTAAGCAGCCTCTCACAACTAATTCGTATATGCGTTTGCATATTTTAGCTTCTCTAGTTTCATCGTCAAATGTTGTTATTTCGTCAGCTCCTAGCATTAATAAAGCTGTTGAGCAGATATCAATATCATTCATCATATATGAACTAAAAAAGATTAGCCAGTAGCTTAGACATCTAAGCTACTGAGTCGAAGATTATATAATGTTCGTACCATCGACAATAGTAACGACTTTAGCAGCGTTAGCTGAAACTTTTGTGAAAGTAATAGCATTGCTGGCATGCACGCGAATAATATCCCCAATAGCTACCATATCGTATAGCGCATTAAAGTAGCCAGTACCTAGTACCGTTGAAATAGTATCCGTAGTGATATAAGCAAACTCATTCGGTGTTTTGCTTTGGTTGAAATTTACATTCGTAAAATTCGATCTGATAAAACTCATACAATTTGAAATTAAATTTTGTTACATACAATTTTGAACATACCTTTTTCATCGATAACTTTAGCACCTAAGCCAACAAGTCCGTGAATAAGAGTACTGAACCCCATATGAGCAAGTTTGCCTGTCTCAAATGTGATATCCGTGTTTACCGCTACCCCAATAGGACAAGATTCATTTCCGCTAGCGACGAAAGCGTATGCAAAAGTCTCATCATTAACGTCATCCACTGGGATACTTGCGTTAATACCTTGTGCTACTTGGAAAGACGGCATTTTTACAAACTTAAACCCGTAGAATGAATCTATTTGACCATTTACTAAAGCTTTCACAGAGTTAAAGTCCGCAGAAGTAACTTTAGTGTTTTTCATAAGGTTATGAAGTTGCCTTGGATTAACTACCATTGTCCTACCTTGGTCAGGGATATTAGCGTCATCCATCATAGCTGCAGTTTCTTGCAAAGCTTCTAATGTTAAACCCGCGTCAGCACCCGAAATATCTTTCGGAATTACATTAGAAGTTGCTGTAGAGGTAATAGCCTCTAGGATTACAGCGTCTCTACGTCTCGCCATCGCCATTTTTGCAGAGTTAATCAAATATTGCTCTTCTGAGTAATTGATCATTTTTTGTTCTACTGGATCGATGGTCAAATCAACATCGTAGAACTTAACACTCACATCAACTACTGATTTATCAACTGTCCCTAGGATAAGAGGAGAGTTAGAGATATGCTCGTGTGAATACACAATACCTTGTTTGTTAAATTTGAATGTTTGTGCGTTACCCATTTTCGTGTAAAACATATTGTACTGAAGGATCCCTTCAAATTGGTATTCATTTCTAACTCGAGTATCAAACTGGGTTAAGAAATGTTCAGGTAGATTACTAGCCATAAAAAATATTAAAATTAATAAAGATTTTGTTTTTTTTTTTAATTATCTCTAAGGTTCGTATCGAGTATTCTTTTCAGAGTCAATTTATTATACTATAATTGCTGGATCCCTTCGGGTGTGTCCTACACTAATGGTATAAACCTATTGCGATTAATTACATAATATATGTGTAATTATATTTGTCAAGATTTATTTCGTTTTTGAAAAATTTTCCAGCACACCAATACCTAACAAACTCGACCCTGAATAAACGAATGTATGGACTAAATCTAAGAGTATAACTTGGTTGGGAATCTCACTATAAAAGCTTAATCCAAATATTACCAATGATAAAAGCATAGCAAAGACCACCATGGCAAATCCAGTTAATCTCTTACTGGATTGATTGCCCTCTAAATCTTCGAAAAATCTAGCTACCATTCTGCGTATAATTTAGAGACCCTTTTTTTGTGCGTTCCCGTATTCTACCCACATAGAATTTATCC
>Ga0208133_1000063_pt1 | contig 39231 bp, 46 predicted proteins | sample ColrivemetaGS535_FD_187595 | JGI IMG/M metagenome (GOLD analysis project Ga0208133, IMG submission 187595) | Estuarine microbial communities from the Columbia River estuary, USA - metaG S.535 (SPAdes) (version 2) | ecosystem: Environmental > Aquatic > Marine > Intertidal zone > Estuary | place... | reverse complement strand
CTACAATTAATAAAATACATAAGGCTAAATTAGGTAATAATATTATTCAAGGTGAGGCTAAAAACACTAAAAATATCATTGCTATGCAAGAGGTTAAAGATGGTTTAGTTGATATTTTTGGACCACAGGCTGATCAAATTCTAAATATGTGGAAAGAGATGAGTAATTTGGCTGATAAAATGGATTGGATTATTCCTATTGAAGTTAAAGCCGATATGATGGAAAGAGCTCCTCAAGGAATGGCAGGTGCTGTTTCTGTTGATTGGAAGCCAAAACAAGAAGAAGAGAAGGAAGAAAAAGAAGAAGAAAGTGATGAAGATTTTGCTAAAAGAATTCTTGATGACTTAGCTAAAGGTGATGAGCCAGATGAAAAAGATAAAGAAGAGTTTGGAGAAGAAGTTCAAGGAGCTACTCCAAGAATTAGAGCTCGTGGTATTGACTTTCCAATGTTAATTCATGAAACTGTTAAAGGTATATATCAATTGATTGCTTCAATTCAATTTCCCGCAGAAGATGCTTCTAAAGAAGAAATTGAGATGGCTCAAACTGTTAAATTGAATATTAGTTCGTTTGAAGACGAGGCTGAAGATTTTAGAACAGGTCCAGAAATTGCGGCTGATTTTAGAGATTTTATTAATCAAAATCCAAATGCCCAACATCCAAATATGAGAGCATTTATTTTTGGTAAAATGATGGATTCAAATTACATATCAGATGTTGAATTCCTACAATTATTTAGAGGCATTCTAAATAATACTCCAGAGGCTCGTAGAAAAATTGATGAGATGATTGATGAAGTTAATCAAGAGTTAAATCAATATGAGTTAGGACAAGTTATTGATGTTGAAGAACCTAATTATGATTTTGATAATGAAGGTGAATATGATGAAGAGGAAGATACTATGATACCAGGTAAAGCTGAAGAAGAAGAAGTTCCTCAACAACAATCAGAAATAGATTACTCTGAGTTAACACAAAGAGAACTTACAGAGCTTATTGATGATGCTTTAGATAAAAAAGATTTTAAAAGAGTTGAAATGTTAGCTCAATATATGAAAGAAGGTAAAGAAATTTATCTTAAAGAATTAGAAAGAATTAATGAAGGTCATAACTTTCATACAAGAAGAAAATAATTAAAATGAAATTATTTAAGTATAACCAATTTTTAGGTGAAAAGCCATTAAATGAAAATTTAGATAAAGCTAAAAAGTTCTTAAAAGATACATATCTATTAACACAAGCCGCTACTAATTTAGGATTTGTTGAAGGTGAGTTAAAAGCTCAATTGGATCATAAAGAGAAAAGAAGTTTAGTTTTAGGCGATTTTACACCAGAACAACAAGCTGAAATCAGATTGAAGTTAAGAGAACTTAGATTAAAAGATGATGAAGTTAGAACTATTGAAAGAAATCCAGACTTCTTAAAAATTAGAGAGTTACTTGGACAACAATATATTGGTTGGACTTACCCTTTTACTTATTTCTATTTTGCTGAAATGGTTTCTTTAGAAGAGTTATTCACAGAAGAAGGAAGTATTTTAAATAAACTTGTTGAATATAAAGGTTTGTTAGATAAATTACCTAAGAAATTTGACCAAAACTTTATTGATACAAGTATTCCAAATAATGCTGAGGTTCTTATCGATGGTTTAGATTCATTAGAAGACTACAGAAAGATTAAGAAAGTAATTGATAAATTAACTCCAGTTCTAAAGAAAGATTATAATGATTCACCAGAAGTTATCAAAGAACAACTTGCTGAAGTAGCAAGAGGTTTTGACCAATTAGGTGGCACTGATGAAGCTAAAAAAGAAAAACTTTGGAAGTCATTCTTTGGTGAAGTTAGAACAATTGAGTCTGACCAAGTTATTCACGGTAAAGCTTATAAGAAAGGTGATAAAAGATATTTTGGACCACTTAGTAGATATACTAACATTAGAGAGTTTATTAAGGCGGCTCAAAACTATTTGAAGTCATCTGAGAATGAAACGATTCTTGCTTTCTATGATAAGATTAATACTTGTAATGAAAGATATGGTTTCTTAGGAGCTGATACAGTTTATGAAGAAAATGGTATCTTAATTATTGAAGTTAAATCTTTCCAAGCTAACCAATTCTTAAATGGTCACACAAGACACTGTATTAAAGATTATTCTTCTCAGTGGGAAAACTATGTGGCTTCACATAATAACAAACAATATTATATTTATAACTTTAATATTCCTCAATATGATAACTATTCAACAATTGGTATCACTATTGAACCAGGTCAAAAAATTAGAGCTTGTCACGCTAAAGATGATGCTGGTATATCTGGGTCAATCAAAGGTATTCTTAAAAAATGGGAAGGTGAGTATGATATTAAAGATGATCTTTTCGCTCAACTTAAACCTATGACTGACGAAGAAATTAGAAGAAGAGAAAGAGCTAAGGTTGCTGAAAGAGAAATCATTAAGAAGGGTCTTACAATTGATTTAATTAAACAATATGTTAAAGAAGATGGTGCTAATATCAATAAAGATAATTGTGTAGCTCTTTTACATGCTGTTGAAGAAAACAACCTTGAAAAAGCTCAAGTTATATTAGAATTAGGTGGTTCACCAAACTTGAGAAGTAAAGCAGACGCTATTATTAATAAAGCTCAAGATTTAGATATGATTAAATTATTAGTATCTAATGGTTCTGAATTAACAGGTGAAGTATTTAATAACATTTGTAATGATTTAGATGCTGTTGAATATTGTTTGAAACAAGGATTAGATCCTAACTTTGATAACTCACTTCCTATTAGAAGATGTTGTAAAGGTGGATGGAAATCTAAAGACGATATTGGAGAAGGTTACTATGATGTATTCCAATTACTTGTTAAGTATGGTGCTAAACTAGCTGACGAAGGTGGTAGAAATATGGCTATCAAATGGGCAGCTGAATATGGTAGATTAAACTTTATTGATTATATGATTGGTAAAGGTGTTAAAACTGGATTCAAAGCGGCTTTAAGTTGGTTGAAACATAGTAGAAAAATTCCAGATGATAAGAAAGCGATTACAATTGCTTATCTTGAAGATAAAATTAAAGAATTTGGAGACGTATAAAATAAAAACCCACTTAATTAAGTGGGTTTTGTTTTTCTAATACTTTATAGATTAAGTAAGCGTCATTAACATCTTCATAAGGTTTTGGTATAACCGAGATAGATAAAACATCTGCCTGTGATAACTTACAATGTTTTGCCCAGAAGTCATCTAAATCATTATTCTCAATGATTGCTCTAAACATTTCAGGTTTTTGAAACTTACCACCAGATATACCCATTGTATTTCTCCAGATAAATTCTTGTCTTGGTTTTTTACCACCAATCTCTTTAATAATAGGAGGATAAGTTAATTTGCAAGATTCTAATTTAAGTGTTGATGGTGAAAGAACTGTGATATCTTCTGATATCTTATCAAATAGTTTCTTTCTTAAAAGTGTTGAGAATGTAACTAAGTCAATAATATCACCAGCTGTAGATGAGAATGAATAACCTTCAATTCCAATCTTAGTTGGTTTAGTTGAATCAATATTATCTAAGATATCTTTAATAATTCCGTCAGTGATTTTATCATAATCTTTAAGTTTGATTAATTCTCCTTCAGAGTAATCTTCAAACTCTCTGTATTCAATAAACTTATAAGTTACATATTGTTCAGCCATTTTGAACCATTTTTTGATTCCGGTTTTACCAAATGCTGATGATTCTCTACAATAATTAAACATCTTGAAAGTGTCACCAGAAGTGACTACAAGTGCTGTAGAGATAAGTGATGGATCGATCGCAACTATATTCATAATTCTATATAGTAACAATTCATGTTTTCATCAAGACATTGATATTGTTTGAAAAAAAGCTATCTTGAATCTAATCCAAGCTCTTTTTTTCCAAGGTAATGCCTTAAATTCCTCTGTTGAAAATATATCTTCTAATTCATTCATAAAGTATATATTATTTTTGACTATTAAGATATTTTCCTTATATTTGTATTATAAATAAATCATTAAATCACTACACAATGGACGGACACAAATTAGACAATTCAGAGGCACTTAAATTTATCTTTGCTGGTAAATCAATTGTTACTTTACTTAACTCAAAAACAAGTAATCGTTTTACTTTCAAAGTGAAACAAGCCAAAGATTCTAATATGTTTTTTGTTAGTGTTTTGGCTAGACCTGAAACTTATTCATATATTGGAACTTGTGTTGAAGGTAAATTTAGACACGGTAAAAAATCTGATATTTCGGCTGATGCTCAAAGTGTTAAAGTGTTTGAGTATGTTTTGAATAAACTTATATTAGGAACTTTACCAGACTTCATCGAAGCTTGGCACGAAGGAAGATGTGGTAAATGTGGACGACCTTTAACTGTACCATCTTCTATTGAGAATGGCTTAGGACCAGAGTGTATTAAATCTCTTTCTAAGATGGAAAAGAGAGATAACTTTTTAAAATTAATTCTAGGATAATGTCACTTATATTTGCTTTAATACCATTTATTTTCATAATCTATTATATGATTATGATTAAGAATACCAAGTATGTTACTATGGATCTAAGAAATGGTGAAATGTGTTACTGTTGTAAGAGTAAGATAGAAATTGATAGAAGTTTGGTTTTACACAATATACTAAACAATGTAACAAACTATCGTATTTGTAAGTCTTGTCAACGTGATGAAAAATTAGATGAAATTGTTAATCATAGTAAATTGTCTAAATTAAACAAATTCAAATTTTTCTTACTTTCTGAGAGATATGATAAAATTGCTAGATACTTACTTTTCTCTTTAGTCATTTTAGTCACTTTAGATATTACGCTAAAAACCGTATTTGACATTAAGTGGTTTAGTCCAATTTATAATTTATATTTAGTTTGTTATTGGGTATTACTAATCTATCGACATAAACTTATATCCACTAAAAAATAAACAATTTCCGTTTTATTTGATAAAAGTAAAATGGAAAGAACAATCGCTAAAAATCAATATGGTCTTTATTCAATACCAAAAAGTGTTGAATATACATATACAGCACAACTCATATTAGAAGGTGGTGTTCATGAAGACACTACAATTGAGTACATAAAATCCATAGGTGGTGATATAATACATGCTGGTTCTGGATTTGGCGATTTTCTACCTGCTCTAAAAAACTGCAACAAAGTATGGACTTTTGAACCTAACACTTTAATGTATGAATCTTCATTAGAAACTATATCCTTAAATAATTTAGTTAATGTTGAGATATTTCCATTTGCTTTAGGTAGATATGATGGATATTCAAATCTAAAACATATAGATGAAAAAGGATTGGAAATGGGCCCAAGAAGTGAAATGGCTGATGATGGTATTAAAGTTAAAATGGTTAAGATGGATTCTATAATTCCTAAAGATACCAAAATATCACTAATACATTTAGACTTAGAAGGATATGAGTTTGCTGCTCTTAATGGTGCTAAAGAAATTATTGAAAGAGATAAACCAATAATAGTTTTAGAAATAGACACTAGAGCAGTTATTTATAATGACTTTATGTTATCTATAAACTATGTTCCTCACAAGCAATTAATATTTAATTCAAATGAAAGAATGGTATTTGTTAATACTGTTTATATTCATAAAGATAAAGAAGTAAAGAAAGATTATTGGGCTTCTGAATTACCATTACCTTTATCACCAAGTGATTCTGATGTTGATATTTATAAAGATAATATGATTCAAGGTAGTACATTAATGTTAGGCTGTACTAAAAAGTTGATTCCTATTAGTAATATTCAAATGGATATAGATCCTTGGTATGAAGCTAAAACGGTCATTAAAGGTGATTGGTTAAATAATAAAACTTATTATGGTAATATTATTGCTGATGGTTCTCTTTCATTCACTAAAGAGTTAGCAGATGGTTTAATAGAAATGGCTTCTAAACATTGTAAAGTTTTTATTGCTAGAACTTTCACAAAAAGATTACCTATTATGAGAATTGCTGACTATTTTCCACAACCAGTGGATTTCAAAATACCACCTACAAAAACTGTAGTATTTGAAGATTATTCATTTTACATATGGCAGTTCTAACACAAGAAAAGATTGACAAAGATGTTAAAGACTTATTAAATTATCTTGAGAAGTCTCAATGGATGTTTGTTCCTAACTTTATGTCTGTTTCATCTCTTAAAATAATGACCAGAGATGATTTAAGAAAGGTTGAGATGAAAGATGATGTTGGTGTTAATAAAACATCAGGGTCGACTGGTGAGCCTGTAACAGTCGGTAAATCATATGCAGATTTTGTTTGGTATACATCAACATCTATTAGAGAGTTTAGATGGATGAAATGGGATTTTACTAAAAATATAGCTGTTATTAAAGCAGGTAATCAAGAAACTGATAGTGAAGGTTGGGGAATATCTAAATCAATTGAACCTTTACAAGGTCGTAGATTTACTAGTGATTTGAAACCAATATCAGAATTACAAAAATGGTTAGAAGAAAAGAATCCACACTACATACACTGTTTGCCTTCAGTATTTAAACAAATAGATACTAGTAGAATTTCAAACTTTATAGATTGGAAAGGAACCGGTGAAGTTGGTGGTAAATCTTATTCTTCGGAAGAATGTGGTATAATTGCTCTAACTTGTCCTGATAATCCAAGTGTTTATCATGTTATGGAGAATCAAATAGTTGAAGTTGATTCTAATGGCGCTTTAATCATAACTACAACAAGTAATAAGTATATCAAAAGATATAAACACGGTGACCATATTGAGTTAGGTAAGTGTACTTGTGGTAGAAGACTACAAACTATTAAGAAGATACACGGTCGAGTAAGAAATATGATGATATTACCGAATGGTGATAAGAAATGGCCCTTGGTTGGATCATTAGAATATGAATTTTTTGGTATAAAAAGGTTTCAGATGGTTCAAACTAAGGTTGATGAACTTGAATTAAGTATAATTTGTGATTCTTTAGGTGAAAGAGAAACTGACTTAATTGATGTTGTCAATAAATGGGTTGGATTTCCAGTTAATGTTATTATCAAATATGTTGATAGTTTTCCTAATTATAAGTTTGAAGGAATTTGTATGTAATATAAAATAAAAAAACTCTAAGATTTCTCTTAGAGTTTTTTCATTAAGGGCCGACCGGGTTCGAAACCGTTCAGATTCCACCACCTTATTTTTCTAAACAAGGAAACTTATTTCTCTCGATATAATTAATTATACCTCGGATAAATAACTCTTTTATTACAGACTCACAAGTATATGTTTTGTCTGAATAAAATTCAATGTTATTTCTAACATTATCCATTCCAACTTTATATAAGATATCATCAGGAAAGTTTTTAGTTTCCATATTTCTTTCTATTAATAATTGTCTTATCATTTGTTTCATTGGAATGGATTGTTATTTTTTAATTACTTTGCTTTACCTTCTTCAGTAGAAGCTGCTCTGTAAGATGTAACTAATTTCTTAATTTCACCTAACGCTTTACGAGCTCTTGAATCAGATACTTTGCTAGTAGCATTGTGATTAGCTTCAAATTCAGCCCAAAGTTTTGTTAATTGTTCAAAAATTTCTTGTTTCATTTTATTTTATTTTATTTTTGTAATCCCTTAGTATTAAAGGGATTTATTTTTATTATCCAAAGATATCATCTGCGTCAGCCGCATCTGTAAATCCGTTTGTATCATCTTCTTCATCACCCATAACTTCACTGAATTGTTTTTCAACTTGTTCAATTTCGTCTAATGATTTGAATCTAAAGTAATCATTTACAATTGGTGCCATACTTTCAAGAACTTGTTGTGTAAATACTTCTTGAGAGAATAATTGTTTTGTTGTAACTGATTTGTTTAAGTGATTAACATACCATCTGTTTCCACCTGGAATGAAAGTCATTTCACCTGTTTTCTTATCAACTTCCATTTTACCTTTAGCGATACCAATTTGTTCCATATATTCTGGACGACAGAAAGCATCTAATCCAGTGTAAGGATTCATACCATGAGCAAAAGAGATATCAAATCTAATTTTCTTAGGTTTAGCCATACGATTCTTAGCTGTTTTGAAAAGAACTGAAATACCTGATTGACCTAAGTCCATATCATCTTCTTCACCAGTTTTCAATTTAGATTTAGACATAAATCCAATAACTGAAGCTGAGTATAACAAACCGTTACCACCTTTTAATTTTTCTTGTGGAAATAAATCCATTGTTAAGTAAGTGTGATTACAAACAATCATTGGAATATCTAAGAATCCTAAATCTGTATTTATTGAACGGAACATAGAACCTAATGCTTTTGCTTTAGTCATATCTTGTTTGATATCACCTTTTAATAAATCTGCTTTTTCTTTGTTAGACGCCATTTGACCCAATGAGTCAAGAACGATCATTAATTTAGGTAATTCAAAACCACCCATTTTTTGTTCTTTTAATTCATCAACTAATTGAGTTAATAAGATATTAACATCTTCAACTTTGTTAGATCTAATTAATCTGAACTTGTCTAGTGAATTGTCAATTCCGAATTTTGGTAAATCTTCTAAGTCAATTGCTTGTTCTGTATCAATATAGATAACTGAATATCCAGCTTTTTGTGCGTGTTTTGAAACTGAGTAAGCGATAAATGATTTACCTGCTCCAGATTCACCTGCAAATGCTGTAATTCTGTTTGAAGCTACACCACCTCCAAGTAATTTACCTGAAAGAGCTGCGTCTAACAAATAAACTCCAGTTGTAATGAATTGTTTTTCTTTAATTTCTTTTTCAATTTGAATCGGAACTGATTTTGCAATGTTATCTAAAATTGAACCAATCTTAGAGAACTCAAACTTCTTTCCTTCTTTTGCTACTTGTTTTGCCATTTTTTTGTAAGTTTTATTTTTATTTTCTATACTTTATATATTAAGAAACTCACTCCCCCTTTCAAGAAAAATTAAAAAAATGTTGAAAGAGGGTAAGGATTTTTTATATATAGTATATGAAAAGATTGGAATTTTTAGAAAAAGCGAGGAATACTCACGGTTATAAATACAATTATCTAAATTTATCAGACAAGGTTACCTTAAATGATAGAATAGAAATTGAATATAACGGTGAGATTTATAAGCAATCTATTTCCAAACACTTAATGGGTAGATGTCCTGAGAAATCTATTAAAAGAAAAACAACCGAAGATTTTATTTTAGAATCCAAAGAAATTTGGAAAGATAAATATGATTATTCTTTAACCGAATATACCGGTGCCTTAAATAATATTAAGATAATTTATAACGGTATTATTTATGAACAAAGAGCCAGTTCTCACTTATTAGGGCTTGCACCTGAATTTAGAAGTAATGAAGAAAGTTTATTAAGAGATAAAGTAAATCAATCTGATAATGAAGGTATAAAAGAAATAAAAGAGTTTTTAGACAAATATCAAATTGAATATGAAATGAATAAAAACTTAGATAATAATATATTTCAATTTTATGTACCTAATAGAAGAACTATAGTTGAATATCTAAGTAAAGAACATTATCTAATTAAAGATATAGATAAAGTGAAAAAAGATTATTGTGAAGACAATTATATTGATTCAATTAGAATTAGACATAATCAATTTGATGATATCTATCAAATACTTTGGGAAAACTTAAAGAACGTAATAGTTATTAACAATAAATCTAACTAAAGTATCACAGAACTTTTGAATACCAGCTTTCATTTCATCTGTTATTTCAAATGATTCTTTAAGATATTGTGATAAGAACTTAACTTTACCAAAATCTCTAACATCAAGTGCTTGGTCAATAAGATCATTTATCTCAGATTTAGACATATCTTCATAACCAACTTCTTTAGATTGTCTCCATTCTTCACCTTCTGACTCTTGAGCTTTTTTCATAGCATCTAAGAATTCAATTAAGAAGTTAATTGATTTGTCAACACCTTCTTTGAATGATTCTTCAATGAATATTGGTCTTGCTGATTTTAAAGCTTTATCAAATTCATTAAGAATTACATCTCTAAATTCATCATCTAAATCTTCATTACGATTTACAGAATCTACAAACATATTAAATAGAATATCAATTAAAGCGTCGGTGCCATGTTCTAGTTCTTTAGTGTTACCAGATATTCTAATTATTTTTTCCATATTAAATACAGGATTGAACATAGCATATAATGCTTTTTTTAGCACATCAACATTTTGTTTGAACTCATTGTCATCACTTAGACCTTCTAAAAATAGTTTATAATTCTTAATTTTTTTCATACTTATTCTTCTGTTTTTCCTGGTAATTCTAAATACTGATCTAAAATCTCTTTAGTTTTAATATCTGACTCTTCATATTGAATAGAATCTTTAGAAAGAGTAACTTTTTCATCAGAAATTAAACTTTGCAAAACTGGCTCACTTGTAAATAAACTAACTTCTTCTGGAGTTAATTTAATAGTTTTTGATTCCTTAATGAAATCTTCGTACTTCTTTATCATAATCTACTGTATTTTTTGGACTAATTTTATAATATAATATAACTGCTAATATTAGTATATTAGTAGCGTAGTTTAATAGTAATGGTAAATCTAATTTATCATAAACATATGCTAAAGCAAAGATTTCACCGAATGCCCAAAGAAGAACAAATCCCCAAGAAATTCCGTGAGAGTGTTTGTCTTTCATTGATTGCCAAGCTTGTGGAATACCACAGATAGCTAAACAGATTGATCCTAACCAACCCATTATTTCAAATATTGACATCCCTTTAGTTTGTTCTGATATACCTGCTGATGATAGTTCATCTAAGTTCTTTGGTTCAATCTTATAACCATATTTAGATTCAATATGAGATGATAATCTATCAAATAATTGTTTATATTCTTCTTGATTACCAGATTCTAACTTACTTTGTATTTCAGATAAGATATTGTTTAATTGCTCATCTTTTGGATTTAATTCAGATTTTCTAACATTAGAAAGTCCTTCAACTTGTTCTACTGCATCATTAATACCGTCTTTTGATGTAGGGTTAGTAAGAGCTGGTTTAACTAAACTTTGAGAACTTACAGTTGGTGAATTAGCAAATAAAGAAGCTCCTAAAGCAGCACCAAGTACGGCTGATTTAATACCTTCATTATGTTGTTCATATGTTTGTAAATATCTCATTAGTTATATATTAAAATTTATGAGGAAAAATATGTCTCCATTCATGTCCTTGAGGAACATCGGAGGCTTTCACACCAAATATCTTTTTCTCAGGACAAGTATCTTTACCATCCATTAAGAAGTTGTTATTACAAGCCCAAACTTCAGCTGTTCTGTTTAGAATTTGACCTATTGAGAAAGGAAATCTCATTCCAGTTTCATTTTCAATTTCAGTAATCCTACCATCTGGTGATTTGGTTACTACAATCTCCAATCTTGGATTTCTTTTATTAGTGAATTTAACCTCTCTTTCGTGTATAGATTCATTGAAATTTTTTAAGTGTCTCATACACTATATATTATTTTTAGAAACAAGAAAGGTATCTTTCTCCTCTATCACATAATATAGTAATGATATTGCCTTCCATATCTGGATACTTTTCTAATAATCTTTCTGATGCTAATATATTAGCACCTGAACTAATACCAACAAATAAACCTTGTTCTTTGGATAATCTTTTAGCTCTTTCTTTAGCTTCTTCAGTTGATATAATGATAATATCATCTACTTCTTTTAAGTCAACCATGAATTTAGAACCATCACCAATTCCTTGAATTCCATGAAGTCCTGGTTCACCACCTGACATAACTGGTGATTCTGCTGGTTCAACAGCTACAACTTTCATATTACCGTGATAGTTTTTTAAAACACGCGAGGTACCCATAAGAGTACCTCCAGTTCCTGTTCCATCTAAGAAAGCCGCAATTTTTTCTGTATGTTGGTGTAGAATTTCTACAGCCGTTCCTTTTTCATGTGCCTCAATATTTAGTGGATTATGAAATTGATTAGGATTAAAGTATCCATTCTCTAGAGCCATTTTATCTCTTAAAGCAATTGCGTCATCAAATTTACCATCTGGTACTTCAATAAGTTCTGCTCCGTAAAGTCTCAACATTTGTTTTCTTTCTTCACTCATATTAGCAGGCATAATGATTATACATTTGTAACCTCTTTCTGCTGCTAAGAAAGCAAAAGCAATTCCTGAGTTACCAGATGTTGCTTCGATAATAGTATCACCTTTTTTAATAAGATTATTTTTTTCAGCATCGTTAATTATGTAGGAAGCCATTCTATCTTTTATTGAACCACTTGGGTTTTGACCCTCAAACTTTGCGAAGATTCTTTCTGATATTTTTATTAAAGGAGTTTGACCAACGGTTTTAGATAGATATGACATTTAGAATAATTATTTTTATGTTTTATATATTAGTAACATGTAAGTTTATTTTAAAATAAATAAGGTTTTTAGAAAAGATTTCATATATTTGTATTAATTATGAGACATGAAAAACAAAACATATTCTTTATAAGTGACTTACACGTTGGTCATAAGAACGTTCTCAAGTTTGACGGACGACCTTTTGCTGATGTTGATGAAATGCATGTAGAGTTAATAAAAAACTGGAACTCAGTAGTAGGTCCAGAAGATACAGTTTATTTCTTAGGTGATTTATCATTTTCTCGTGATGAATTAACCAAATGGTTTATTTATTCACTACAAGGTAAGATTCACTTTATTTTGGGTAATCACGATAAAATGAGTCATATTCAGAAGTTTGGTAGATGGGAAAGTGTACACGAATCTTATACTGAGATTGGTATTTTAGATCCAGAATCTCTTGAATCAAGAGGTTCTCAAGGTTATCAAAAGATAATCCTATCACATTATCCAATTTTAAGTTGGAACAAAGCACATCACGGTTCTTGGCACTTACACGGTCACTGTCACGGTTCATTGATTAAAAGTCAACAAGAATATTACAAAAGAAAAGTAATGGATGTTGGATGTAACATGATTGATTATACACCTATCTCTTATGAGAAAGTTAAAGGTATAATGGTTAAGAAAAATATATCTGCTGTAGATCATCACGGAGACGACTAATATGAAAGATTTACATAATCGACTTTCAATGTTAAAGACTTTACTTAATTCACATTATAGTGAAGGTAAAATTGTTAATAATATTTATGAGGAATCTTATAAAATAAGAAAAAAAATTCATACTGTAAAAATTAGGAAAAGGAAAATAAAAAACTTATTCAATGGAAAATAGATTTGAAATGGGTGACAGAGTGGTTTGTGTTAAAGAACATGAGACACTTAAAATAGGTTCTCACTACTCTATTAAAGGCGGTGGTGATTTAAGTATGAATGCTGCTACTGATAAGAAAGGTTATGGATTTTGTGTTGAAGATGATCAATATGGACATTTTTCTGGTAGAAAAGATTGGTGGAATTTACCATACGCTGAGAAAATAAAGTGGTATTATTTCACTGAACAAGAAATGTCAGAGTATTTTATCACTGAAGAAGAAGATTACAAAGCTTATCGTAGAAACGAAAAAATAAAACAAGTACTAAACTAAATATGAAAGACGTAAAAGGATTTTGTAAATTAATGGATATAAGTGTTCCAGAGTATGAACACTTTGACTATTATATAAATCTATTCTCTAAGTTAGAGAAGTGGAAAAACATCAAAGACTTAATTAAACTTTATGAAGAAGCTGAAGAAAAGTATGGCGACCTTTATGAGTTTAGACTAAAGAAGTCAAATGAAATAATTGATTATCTTAAAAACACAAGAGCTTACAATGAGCTTCAAGATGATAATCTATTACCTGACTTACCAACAACTAAGAATTTTGAGTATTCAGAAGATAAAAAGTATATCTCAATTGATATTAATAAAGCCAATTGGGTAGTTCTTAAAAACTATGATCCTGAATTTGCACCAGAGCTTGGTGATTCTTATGAAGACTTTATTGCTAAGTTTGATGTTCCTGAAATATTCAATCACTCAAAACAATTAAGACAATTTATCTTTGGTAATATCAATCCAAAAAGACAAGGTAAAGCTCAGAGAGTTATTACTGAGAGATTACTAAATAGATATAAACATCTCAATTTAGAAATTGCTTGTGTCAAAAATGACGAAGTTATTTATGCTTTTGAAAGTTTTAACCAAATTGAGGAAATACTGACTACTGTTGATAGAAGTTTATTTAAAACTAAACTTTTCACTGTTAAAAGAGTACAAGACTTCCGAATAAATACATTCTTATCAGAAAGTGGTGATGAATTATATAAAGAAATGGTTGGTTGTAATGGTAATCAATTCTTTATGAATCTTAAAAATCACATCTTTGAAGAACCCTTAGATATTAGAGATTTGTATTTTAGAATGGATGGTAGTTTGGCTATTTGGAATGTTGACGGATTAAAAATAAGTTTCTAATGGATGTATTATTAAATCTATATTTAAAAGATAAAAGTAATTTATTTCAAAGTGAAGTTATTAGCTTTAATAGAAAGATAAAAACTTTAGATGATGCTAGAATTTTGATTATTAAATATTTAGGTAATAACTATTCTAGTTGTAAATACAGTATAAATATTTATAACTCATTTGATGGAACTGAGTCTTCTATAAATATCATATTTGAAGACGCTATTTTTATTAAAAGAGATATAATGTTAAAAGAATTATTAAATGATTGATATTTTTGATAAAAAACCAATTGATTTGACAAAAGTTGTTTGTCATTCTGGTGGTGCTGAAGGTTCAGACACTGCTTGGGAAAAAATTGGAGAAAAGTTTGGAGTAACAACAAAAGCTTATTCTTATAAAACTCCTAAACACATATCACCTAATAAGGTTGAAATATCTGATGAAGATTATAAAGAAGGTATTGTTGAGGTTAACAAAGCCAATAAGTATTTGAATCGCTATGGTATTCATAAATATATGAATTTATTGGCGAGAAATTGGTCTCAAGTTAAATACTCTGAGCAAATATTTGCTATTGGTACAATTATAAAACCTGGTAATAAAAATGAAAGAGGTTATTATAATAAAGGTCAATATGATATTGTTGACGGTGGAACAGGATATGCTGTTATGATGGGTATTAATAATCAAAGAGAAGTATTTGTCTTTGATCAGATTAGAGATAAATGGTTTAGGTGGTCTTATTCTACTATGTCATTTATTGAGATAAGTGAAGTTCCGAGTATAACATCACTTAATTTTGCCGGTATTGGGTCTAGAGAACTTGCGCCTAATGGATTGGAATCAATAAGACAAGTTTATGAAAAAACATTTAAGAAATAAATAAAAATGGCAAAAACGCTTTTAACCAAAGAGGGAAGGGAAAAGATTCAAGAAGAATTGAATTACCTAAGTAACACAGAAAAAAGAAGAGTTATCAATGAGTTGGCAGATGCTCGTGATAGAGGTGGAGTTGATGAAAATACCGAATATTATATTGCTAAAGAAGAATATGATAAACTACAAACTAAAATAAGTAAATTACAAGACATATTAAACAACTCAACGGTTGTTACTTCATCTGATGTTAGTTCTGACAAAGTATCAATATTAACAACTGTTAAAGTTCTTAATGTTACTAATAATAAAGAAATGACTTTTAGTATTGTACCTGAGAATGAAATTGATATTAAATCAGGTAAAATATCACCGGGTAGTCCAATTGGATCTGGTTTGATTGGTAAAAAATTAGATGAGGTTTGTATTATAAAAACACCAGCCGGATCTTTTGAATATAAAATATTAGAAATATCTATATGAGAATAAGTTTTGATTTTGACGGAACTTTAGTAGACGAGTTTGGTGGTCATCCATCAAATAGTCAAAAAGATGAAGTTCAAGGACTTGTTAAGAAGTATCTTAGTGAGGGACATGAGGTAATTATCATTACCAAAAGATTCGGACCTGAGAACTCAGATAAAGGTATTAAAAACGAACATTTAGAGGTTCAACATTTGGCTAAAAAATTAGGTATTGAAAAGATTTATTTTACCAATCGTGAAATGAAGTTTTCATATATAATTAATCTAGAGGTTGATAGACACTTTGAAAATGACGACTATGAAGTTCAATTGATTAATCAAGTTTGTCAAGAAAGAGGACATAAGTGTTTAGTAGTACCAGTAGAAGATTCTTACTGGAGAGATTTAGTTTATTAAAAAAATATAATTATTATGATATATCCATCTAAAAAAATTTATGTAAAGAAATCACCTGTTCATGGATGGGGAGTTTTCGCTAAAGAAGATATAATGGAAAATGAAGTTTTTGAAGAATGTCCTGTTCTTACTTTACCAATAGAAAAAGGTGAGGCAACTTCACTTCTAATTGACTACAGATTTAATTGGCCTCAGGGAAGTGATTGGAAAGAACAAGTATTGACTTTAGGTTATGGTAGTTTATATAACCACAGTGAGAATGCAAATGCTTTTTGGATATCTGATCTTGAAAACAAGACCTTCAAATTTGTTTCAAATAGACTTATTAAACAAGATGAAGAGATTTTTGTTTGGTATGGTGATGTTAGCTATTGGAATGATGGTCGCACCAATATCGATGTGAAGTGACAAAAGAAGATTTTATAGAATTTATTAAAGATTTAGGGTTTGCTCAAACTTGGGGAGCGGATTCTAAATCTTTTTCTTTGATTACTGATGTTGTTGGTAATCCTAATCAAAATGCGATGGCTTTTGCTGACGAATTAAAAATATCAATAGATGATAAAAGAGGATTGGTACAACTCAGTTTATCTCAAATGAGTACCCATATGATGGCTGGTAAGAATTTTGGAAATTTTCAATTATCAACATTTGGTAATGATGGTGATTTTCAATTAGAAATATTTATGAGTTTTATTAAAGGTGCTTTCAAGAAGCCACCTAAGAATATAATTCAGTATATTAGAGATAGAAAAATTAGGGACATATTAAAATAATTTTTATATTTGTAATATATAGTTAGTGATTAAATTCAGTGAAATGGTTAATGAGGAGATAAGTAATAATTCAAGTTTTAAGTTAGGATTAGATATACATGGTGTTGTAGATTCAATGCCTGAATTCTTTTCGTTTCTAACAGATTCATTTACTAAAAATGGTGGTGAAGTTCACCTTATCACTGGTGGTCATTGGAATGAAGAATTTGAAAAACAATTAAATGAGTTTGGTATTAAATGGACTCATAAATTTTCAGTTTATGATCATTTGATTGAGACTGGAGCTGGTATCACTGGTGAGATTCAATTTCCAGATGGTACTATACAAAAGAAGTTTGAAAATGGACTTTGGGATCATGTTAAAGCAGATTATTGTAAGAAACATAATATTTCATTACATATAGATGATACTTTAATTTATAATGAATTTTTCTCAACACCTTTTGCAAGATTGTGGACTCACAATAATAACCCTAAGTCCGCTCATAAAGATATAAGACACTTGGACTAATGATTAATAAGATTAATAAATTTTTTGAATTCGACCCCTTTGAAAGTAAGATGAAAAAGTCAGCAGGAGTTGTAATTATACTAAAAGGAGAAAAAGTTTTACTTTGTCATCCTTCTAACTCTCGCTGGTTTGGTACTTACTCTTTTCCAAAGGGTGGTTTAGAAGAAGGTGAAACTACATTAGATGCTGCTATTCGTGAGTTAAGAGAAGAAACATCTGTTATAGTTAATAAGAATCAAATTTCAAATCTTGAAGATCCTATTATTGTTACTTATGAAAATAAAAAAGGTACTAAATATAAAACTGTAACTTTATATAAAGTTTATATAAATGACGTGTCTGAAATTGGCTTAGAATCTGAGATAATACCAAAAGAAAAACTTCAAATTGAAGAAATTGATTGGGCTGGTTTCATTGATAAACAAGAAGCCGAGTTAAGAATTTTTCATAAGACTAGAAGTGTGTTAGAAACATTTTAATTATAAAAGGTATAATAAAGAAAAAGTTTATTATGCCTTTACCGTTTTTTACTAATCCAAATAATAGTCCACTATCATCAGCTCTTAATAGTAATATTCCTATTGCTATGAGTTATCAACCTGAACAAAAAATTGAACTGGATTTAAATAATCCTATATTTGTAGCTTATGTCGATACTGTAAACATGAGTGGACAAAGGGCAGAAGAACATTTATATAGAACAAAAAAAATGTTTGATGTTTATAAAAACATAACAATTTGGGTAATTGCCTCTAATGAAACTAAAATTGAATGTGTTTATGACGGTCAGTGTAGAACTCGTGATATAGAAATAAGTGACTTAATTAAAGAAATAAATACTAGAATAGATATAATGGCTAACTCACATTCTTTTGATGATTTCAAAATTAACATCAGAGATTGGAGATTAAGCGAAATAATAAATGGCACTGAGGAAAAATAAAATAGATATTCTTGATAGAATAATTACTAAGGCTGAACTTATTGATTATGATTATTGGAGTTATTGGAGTTATTGGGATGATGATGATTATTCATATTGTGGCAATTGTGGTAATTACTTTTGTAGAGATTATGACCATTGTATAGAATACACTTATTTACCGGATGAACTTCAACCTAAGTCGATTACACATATTAGTAAAAGAGGTATCAGAATAACTGAACATACTTGGTCACCTGGTAAGATGATTGACATGACTTCTATTTACTCTAAAGAAGTTTTAAGACAAAAAAGAATTAATCATATTTTAGGAATAGAATTAATGGAACATTCTCGACCAACTTTAGGAGATATTTTGGATATTAAAAAATAATACTTATCTTTGTATAACAAAATTAAAAGATATGGATATTACAGCAGTTGTTTCAGATGTTCTTGATAATCAAGATTTAGATGTTAGTATGGTTGGTGATTTTCTTCAGATGGCTCAAGACTATCAAAATCAACTTTTAATGGAAGAACTCAGAGAAGAGTTTAATTCCTAAAAAATATGGTCGGGTGACCGAGTGTTTAGGTAAAGGTTCGCAAAGCCTTTTACAGTGGTTAGAATCCATTCCCGACCTCTAATTTTATTTTAAATGGTACCTCCAAACTACGCAAGAAACTTTCTAACTTCTGATGAATTAAAAACAGAGTTTAGAGATTATAAATTGAAAGTACTTAACAACGAAGTTAAGTTTATGCCTTCTGAATCGGCTTTAGAAAAACATAAAGATGTTTTATCTTTTATTTCACATCATTTACCAAATGATATTATCAGTGGTTCATTAGCTTTAAATATCTTAGGCCTCTTACACAGAGACACAACTGATATTGATATGATAATTGATGATAAAAATCGTTATCCTAAATATGTAAAAGATGGATATGAAGATGATGAATTTTCAACTCCTAATAGATTAGGTTATGTTGATTTTGAATACAAAAGAGGAATTTTTACATCAAAGAAAGAATATAAAGTAGATTTCTTTCACAATGATTATGGTGCTTCTTTTACTGAATTGGATTTTAATGGTGGAAAAATTAAAATTCACAATCCTTTAGAAATTATGAATTATAAATTAAATATGGCTATTAATTCAAAAACTATTAGAACCACTTCTCAAAAACATAATGAAGATTTAACTCGAATTTTTGGTCAAACTCCTTGGTAATTAGCTTTGAAAAATGAATTAGTTTAACTATCTTTGTGTTATGGCAAAGTACCTCAATTATCGTTATATTTTTCCCCCAAGACCTAAGAACGCTATTCCTGATACGGAGTTAAGTTTTTGGGATAATGGTTCGTTAATTGCTCAACCAAAGTTGAATGGTTCAAACTGTGTTATCTTTACAAATGGTGAGAAAACTATTGTTATGAACCGTCACAATCAAAGACTTACTAACTTTAATATCTCTGATAATGAAATTAAGGACATCTATCGTGGTGAAGGTTGGATGATTTTGAATGGTGAGTATATGAATAAGTCTAAGTCAGATGAAAACTCTCAAGTGTTTAATCATAAGTTTGTAATCTTTGATATTTTAGGATTTAACGGTGAGTATCTTGTAGGTAAAACATTTGAAGAAAGAGTTATATTACTTGATGAAATTTATGGTCAAGTAGATTCTGATAAAGAATATCTTTTCAAAGTAACAGAAAATGTTTATCGAGTAAAATCTTATACGGTTGATTTCAAAAATATTTTTGATAAATTAACTCCGATTGACATGCTTGAAGGTTTGGTGATGAAACGTAAGAACGCTCGTTTAGAATTAGGAACCTCAGAGAATAACAATACTAGAAGTCAATTGAAATGTCGTAAGGCTACCAAAAACTACAAGTATTAATTTAATATATAAGAAAAACAATTAAATTACCGTGGAAAAGTTTTCAAAATTAAAACCAACAGATGAATTTGCAGAAGGAAAAGAAAAAGTACTTTACAAAGATGATCATTTTAATGTAGTTCAATTTGAAGACTGGTCTATTCTAAAAGAAAGAGATTGTGTTGTTTGTATTCCTTATTTAATTGAAACAAATCAAATTATTTTGAGATATGAATATATTCCTACTTTCAAATTTGTAGATGGTAGAGAATATCATGTTACTTTAGTGTGTGGTGGTATTGAAAATGGAGAAAGTCCAGAAAAAGCTATTAGAAGAGAATTAGAAGAAGAAGCTGGTATTGTTTTAAGAGAAGATTTTCAATTAGAAGATATGAGACCTTTGTTTGTTAATAAGGCGGTTGCTAATAAATACTATCCTTATTTAATTCCTTTGAATGAAAGAGACTATCATGAAGTAGTTGCTAAAGGAGACGGATCTAAAATAGAAGAAATGAGTAAGTCTGTTAAGGTTGATATTAAGTTTATTGACTCACTGAATCCTTCTGATTTAATTACCGACTATATGTTAATGAAAGTAAAAGAATATCTTAGACCATAAAACTAAAAATCCACTCTAAAGTGGATTTTTTTATTTCTTTAAGTATCTTTCTAAATCTGATTTTAAATCTTGATTAAGAGCTTTTGAATCAACATCACCATAATCAGAGAAATAAGGATTCATTTCATAAGTAAAGTATTGCTCACCACACCATTGCTTGAATATATCAACTAAACTATTACCTTTTAATCTATCACCATCTTCATTTTCTATCCAATCATTGTTATAAGGTATTTTATAAAATGTATCAAGTTCTTGATACTCTCTTCTAGTTTGATTTCCTTCAGCATCTTTTGATGTGTAGTATTTAGTTACTTCTCTTTTATCTTTTGTGAATGTAAATTCTTTTTCAACTATCTCATCAAATTCATCAAGTATTGTTTGATAGTTAGCATCAACATGAGCATTCAATTCCCAATCACCAATAGTTTGTCTAATTTCTTGACATATTTCAGAATTTTTACATAGTTGTTTTAATGTGTTATAGAATCTTTCTTTTAATAAGTAGTTAATAACTTCTTCTTCAGATTTACCTTTAACACTTTCATAAGCTTCATCTGAACATTCATCACCAATATGATTAATCATATTTTCTAATCCACCGACTTCTTTAATCATAGCTTTAATTAGAAGATGATTATTCACACTATCTAAAGTATATTGAATCATTGATGGAATATCTGGTTGATAATCAGAACCATAGTAATTATCATACATATCTTCTTGACCTTTTAATAAAATATCTTTATAACTGGAATTTCTTGAAAGCATTATATCAGACATATCTTCAATATCCAATTCAACATAAACATGACCATCTTCTTTTACAATAGCATCTGACCAGTCGTAATATTCAACAAGGTCTTTTTCTGTGAATGTAACTGTTTCTTTTGACTTGGCAAAAATAGCGATATTATCAACTTCTAATAATTCTGGTTCAGATGAATTCCAATTGTCTGTATAAAATAAACCACCTTTAATTTCTATTCCATCTGGATCTCCAAGATTACCGTCAGAATCATTAACTGATATTTCAGCATTGGCTTCTTCTGCTATAATTGAACAAGCAAATTGAAATGTAGAAGTGACATCATCATTTTTAATTCTATCACCTTTGATTATACTGATCCAATATGCTGGTGTAACTTTATCTCCAGCTTTTACTTTATCAGTAAAAATATCTTTCTCAGTTTCTACTCGTTTCCCATCTTTATAACTATATTGTTTGGCTTTTTCTGAAAAGCCAAATTCTACTGATATAGAATAACCAGCATCTGTTATTTCTAACATATAATCAGTGATATCATCTTCAGATAATTTCCAAAGAGTTCCTTCTTCTATATCTTCTTTAATAGATTCTGAAATAAATTGTAGATACTTTTTAATCATACTCTATATATAAAAAAAAGAGAGTCATTTTGACTCTCTTTCTTTAAGCTGTTCACTTATTTATTTTATATTTTACTTAGTAATTCTGATTTCTTTTCAGAGAATTCATCATCTGTTAAGATACCGGCTGAGTGTAAGTCTGCTAACTTTTTAATTAGAGTAATTACTTCATCAGACTCTCTTATTAGGATATCTTTAGCATTTATCTTATTTTTAATTTCTTTTGTTTCAACTGGCTTTCTACTTTCAGGTAAGATTTGAATAATAGTTGAAGAGATATAATTCTTTTCAAAGTCCATTTCTATCTCAGTGAATTTTTGTTTTGAAACTTCACCCTTTTCAACTCTTCCAGTTTCTAAACTATTAGAAAATAAATTATTAACTGTAGTTCCACCATATGGTACATTAACATCAGATGTATAACTACAATTTATTAGATTATTACTTGAGTAAGTATTTGTAGTTGTTGTTCCGATAATACTATTATTTAGATTTGTAGTTACACAACTACCACCAATAGTAGGTGAATTTGTACCATACCAAATAGATGGTCTATTATAATAAGGATAGACTGGATAGCTTGGGTAATAAACCGGATACCACTTTTCAACAATGATTCTATCGAACTTTGATTTCCAGTTATCTAAAGTGATAACATCTTCTTTATAGAAGAAAACTTCTAAAAGACCATTGTTCTGAGTAGCATCTAATGCTTCTCCAGAATTTTCAATTTCATAGGTTGAAAACTTGAACTTCTTTTTATCGTCAATAAAACAATCGAGATAAACCCTTTGTCCTGGTTTTACTACTAATCCTGTTTTTGATATTGATTGACCGTTTAATTTAATATCAGCGAGAACTGAAACGGTTAGTGGGTTAAATAATTCGATTTCGAATTCGTCTCCATCATTTAAGAAGACTTTTCCACTTTTAATTGATTTTCTCCCTTTGTCGTTAGGAGATACGATCCAAGCACTTGGTTTAGCGCTGGCTTGTGCAATTTGTTTTGCCATAGTTATTCTTTTTTATTTTATCCTATATCTTTGATTCATTTCTAAATCTCAATGGCATCCTGATGATACCCGACATAAGTGTAGCGAACAGCTAAATTATATATTGAAAAAGTTTATGTTTGTTTTAAACTTGTTCCACACGATGGACAAAATTTATAATTATTATTTTCTGATCCACAATTAAAACAAAATTTTATATTAACTGGTGATCCAATAACTACTGAATCAACAACTTTATTTACAGGTGATTCAACAACCACTTCCTCAACACCTCTAGTCATGTGTATAAAGTTTGTATTTGTTTGTATATGATTTCTATTACCCTCAATAGTTATTATTGGATTTGAAATAACTTCATATTTCCATGGTGATTTTATCCATCTAGTGAATATTTTTGTCTTTTGGTCAATTTCATTCCTATCAGAACCGGCTATATAAACTATAAGAGTATTTATTCCTCTTTCATCTAAAAAATCAGAAGTATTATCGCCTAAAAATTTCATAGTTTTAAATATTTCTGACCTCAGTGGTTCACCAGATGATAATTGAAAATCAAGTGTCCATATACCTTCTGAAACTTCATCAAATTTAGCAATGTATTTAGTACCCGAATCTGTTGTAAAAATAAAAAGGTTATTCCAAATTAAACTATTATCTATATTATATGACATATTTTATATATTAAAACATCTGTTTTCTTGTTTTTTATTAAAAAAGTTCGTATATTTGTATCCAATAAATAAACCAAACTGTGAAAAAGAAAGATAATATTATATTAGAAACATTCTTACGACTTACTAATAAGACGTATCCATATGGTACTGAAGATGGTTTAGTTGAGAATATGATTGCTTGTGGATTATTTCCAGATGATTTGAAAAAAGACAAAAACGGAAATTATTTTTATAAGATTGGAGAGTCTAGAACTGTATTTGCATCTCACTTAGATACAGTTTGTAGAGAACAAACTTCAGTTACACATACTTTTGATGGTGATTTAATTAAAACAGATGGTAAAACTACTTTAGGTGCTGATGATAAAGCAGGTGTTACCGTTTTATTACATTTAATGAGAAATAAAATTCCTGGACTTTACTATTTTTTCATTGGTGAAGAAGTTGGTTGTATTGGTTCTGGATTAGCCGCTAAGAGTGGTGACTTCAATGGTAAATATGATAGAATTATTTCATTTGATAGAAGAGACGTTGGTTCTGTAATTACTTACCAATCATCTTCAAGATGTTGTTCAGATGCTTTCGCAGATGCTTTAGCACTTCAGTTGAATAGAGCCGGATATGGATTATCTTATAAAAAAGATGAAGGTGGTGTTTATACTGACTCAGCCGAGTTTGTTGATATTATTCCAGAATGTACTAACCTTTCAGTTGGTTATTATAAAGAACACACGGTAAATGAATCACAAGATATTAAACACTTAGAGAATCTTGCTGAGGCTTGTTTGAAAGTTGATTGGGAAAATCTTCCAACTAAAAGAGACCCTTCTAAAACAGAGTATAAGTCTTATAATTATGGTTCTTATGGATCTAAAACAAAAACTTATGGTTCTAGTCACACTGGTAGATCATCTAACTGGAGAAACAGGGATTATGGATACCACGATGATTGGTATGACCAAACTGATGTAACTACTGATGGTTGGGATGGTTGGGATAAAAGTCCTAGTTCTTGGCCTGGTGAAGAAGAATATGGTCAGTTTAAGAAAAGCCGTAGAAGTAAAAAGAGAGGTAAATCTTATATGGATAGTGGTGGTGAATTGGTTCCTTTTAAAGAAAGTCAAAAGGTTTATAGCACTGATACCTTATCTAAGAATAACCAAAATTATTACGACAGTGTAATTGATAAAATTATTGATGAAAAAATGTCTAAAGAAGAAGTTGAAGTTGTTAAAGATCAGTATTTAGATATGACTAATGACAATGATAGATTATTTTATCAATATCTTTTAGGAAACATTATCGACTAAAATCAATAATATCAGTAGACTTAATTATTTCATCAGGAGCATTAGAAATTTTAGAATTAGGAACATTATGACTAACTTTATAAGAAACTTTAGACAATTTCTCAAGTATTTTAACTGGAGTAACCATGTCATTGTACCAATATTCTACAAGAACGATGTCACCTTCTTTATAAAACGATTTAAACTCTAATAAAAACTTCATAAACTATATATAAAAATGTCAATGCTTATTTTTAACGATGAAATGTACAGCTTTCTGCAATTCGCTCAAAGAGACTCTATTATAGCTGCCTTGTTCCTACAAGGAGACTCATCACATATTAATGATGAGGGTAACTATATTAAAAGAGTTGAAGATGAAATAGATGTTGTTTCATTTTTACCAAAATCTAAATATGAAAAGGTTGAAGACAACTGGGAAAATGGTCGAGTTAAAATTAAAATTGGAAGATTTGTTAGAAAGTTTTTAACAGAGTTTTCGTTTAAGAACTTTAAAGTGACTGATAAGCTTATTGAAAAATTTGTAAATCTTTATAAGTCTTATTTTTCAAGAGATACTTCTAAATTGAAAATTTTTGAAGGTGAAGAAGTTCTAAAGTATTATTTAGAGGACAACTATCATACGGTTAATGGTAGTAGATTTGGCACTCTTTGGAATTCTTGTATGAGACAAAGAGAAAGAAATAAGTTTATGAAACTTTATGCTAAAAATTTAGATAAGGTTAAATTACTAGTGTTCTTTTCAGATGATGATAAAGTAAGAGCAAGAGCTTTACTGTGGGAAGGTGTTAAAGACCATAAGGACTCTACCAAAGAGTATAAGTTTATGGATAGAATCTATTATGTTTATGATCATGACATTAACTTTTTCAAAGATTGGGCTAAAGAAAATGGTTACATTTCTAAATGGGAACAAAGTGCTAAAACTGAACTTTTATTTGATATTGAAGGTGAGGTAAAAAGATTACAACTTTATGTGAATCTAGACCACGGTGGATTATCTTATTTTCCTTATTTAGATACATTTAAGAATTTCTATGTTAGTAAAAGTAGATTTTCAAATAGTCAAAATTACAACTTTGATTATGTATTAGTACAAAGCAATGGTCAAGTTGAGAGAGAACCTGAACCTGAAGAATACTTTGACGAAGATGATAATTAAATAAAAAACCCACCAATTGGTGGGTTTCTTTTTATATATCTTTTTGTTCTGATCGATACTTGTCATATCGATTAGCAATCTGTATTAAGAATTTATTTCTAACAATATCTTCGTTGTTAAATTCGAACAAACAAAGGTCATTCATTCCATCAACCATTTTAATAAAGTCGTTATATCCTGAGTCTCTTTTTCTAACATCATATTGTGATGTATCTCCCATCATAACTGCTCTAGAGTCATTTCCTAAACGAGTAACCCATAACATTATTTGTTTAATAGAAGCGTTTTGACACTCATCTAGTAACATTATACAGTTATCATAAGTAGATCCTCTCATATAAGCTAACGGTTCAAATACTATCTCTTCTGTTGAGAATAAAAAATCAACAGTTGTTTTTCCTATAATTTTACAAAATGTTGTGTAGTAAGATTGTTTGTATGGGTGTAATTTATCTTCCATACTTCCTGGTAAGAAACCTAGATTTTCTCCAGATTCTTGGATAGGTTTTGTAATAATAATTTTTTCAATTTTCTTGTCAGCTAAAAGTGCTAAAGCTGCATAACAAGTAGTGTAAGTTTTTGATGTTCCTGCTGGCCCGTGAACAACTGTTAATATATTGTTTCTAATACCTTTGTACAATTCTTGTTGTTTATCACTAAGATGTACATTTGATTTTTGAAATTCTTCTTTAGTTAAAGAATTTTTCTTTCTTAGATTCTTTTTGTATTCAAAATCTTGAACACCTTCTTGAATCTGACCACTGACTTCGTTTTTATATTTACTCATCAAAAAGTTATTATTTTTAATTATATATTGGTATTATCTGCTTACCTTTTATTGATGACATAGAGATATAAACTTTTAATATATAAGTCAAACCATAACCTTAAAGATTGTGAAAAAGGAAGATGATTTAATTTATGATTTAATATTCTCAGATGTAGACTCTTTTATAATAGATGTTTCCGAGTATTCGGAGGATATCTATAAGTATGAAGAGTTTATTTCTAAAATAAAAAAAGTTCTTAAAAAATCAAAAGTATCAATTTCTAAAAGTTCAGTTAATGTGGATAGTAAAACCGTAATTTGGAAATTAAAAGTTAAAAAATAAATATGTGGACATACAATAGTACTTATAACAAATGGTCATCGACTGATGATAAACTTACTAAAAGTGATTTTGATTTATTAAAACAAGAATTAAAAGCTACAAGATTTTATGCTAAATCTCTTAGTGGCGCCACTTATTTACCTATTAATGGAACTGATGATGTTTATGACATATTAGGAAAATATCAACCAAGAAATTGGTATATTAGTATACTGGGTTCTCCATATAGTATAACAACAATACCTTCACAACATGCTTCTTCAATAGATGTTGAATCTTCTTATAATTATTATACTAAATATTTATCTGAATATGGATTAACACTTAAAAACCTATTTACTCCAAATAGATTAATAAAAGATTCAATGAGTAATTATAACTATGTTGATGTTGCTACAACTGATTTATTAGACCTTTCAATAACTGACATAAATCTTACCATAGATGGTGTTAGATTAGTTAATGGTCAAAAAGTTTTAGTTAAAGATCAAGTAAGTAATGTTACCCTATTAAATACAACTAATCCATCTACTTATTTTATAGGAAATTATATAGTTATTCAAGATTTAGGCGGAACTGTTGAATATCAATATTATAATGAGGAAAATGGAATTTATAGTTATTCAAACGGTAGTTTAATTAGAGATGTTGATTTAGATGATTATAAAAAATGTATTAGATATAGTGTTTCTGTTAAATTAGGAAATAATAATAAAGGTAAACAATTTCATTTATCTAGACTTTTAGATGGTTATTATCCAACTACTTCATTAAATCAACCAATTGAATTTAAAGAAAAACACAATTGGATATTAAGAAATAGAGTTGATTATAATAATTTATTTGAAATAAACTATTATGATGTAATTAAACACGGAACTCAATCTTATTTATTTGATACTGTTACATATAGTATACCAACCAGAACAATATCTGTTGGTGAGTTTGGTATTATATTAAATACACAAGAAGGTAAATCTAATATTATACCAAATAAGTATAAAGTTAATCTTAGAGGTATCTCAGAAACTACCAATTACTATTGGATATGTGGTGATGAAAATACAGTTTTAAAGGTTAGAAAACATGATTTTAATATTGAAAGAATATTGACTGAAAATGTTCCTTCTATACAACCGCTTATGGTTAAAACAAATCTTAAATCAATATCATTTTTTAATGATTTAAGAGGAGTTGTTGTTGGTGAGTTAAATACAATTTTATACACTAAAAATGGTGGATATAAATGGGAAAGAATTGAACTTGATGATTTTAACACATTCAACTACAATAAAGTTTTATATACTACAAATAGTAATTTCTTTATTGCTGGTAATACTGGTGTTTTGATTGAAATGGTTGAAACCATAGCTGGATGGTCAGCTTATAAAAGAAGAGTTTCTAGAAAAATTGATGATGATGATGAGTATTTATTAGTTGATAATATAAATGACTTATATAAAACAACCATTTCTACCTGGGGGTTAAGTTATTCATATAGTACACAATCCATTTCAACTAATAAGGAATTACTTTTCTTGGCTTGTAATAATAATATCATATCAGCATATGATATAAATAACTCTTTTAGTTCATTGGGTACTGATTTTATTTATTTTGATTTTGGAAAAGACTATGGAGATATTAAAAATATAACAAGAAGAAAAGGAACAAACCATTTTTACTTTACTGGAACTGATAAATTAAGTGGTAATGATGGCGTTTTCTCATTTAATATTAGCAATTTTAGTCATTTAGGAACAGGTAGTTCTTATTCTAACACTACTGTTTCTTCAAATCCTGCTTCTTTTGAATATGCTGTTTATCCAAATGAAATTTTTGATTATAATGGAGATGAAATATTAATATGTGGTAATATTTCTTTATTAAAATCATCTGGATATAGTCCAATTAATTTTACAACATTAGATTCAACATTTGAAGATAAGTTAAAATCTAAACTTTTAATTTTAGATTATGATATAGCAAGTAAGTTAAATTTCTTTACAGATGCTGGTGAATATAGATTACCAAATTCTTTGACTTTTAATAGTGATAATATTACCACAACTGGATCTTATATAGGATTCAAACCTATTGAACATTCTCTCACATCAACCAATAATGGAACTTATTCTGAGAAAAACTGGATAGAGTATTGGAGAGACAGAGAGAAAACTTTTGAATTTTATAGTAATGATCCACTTAGTGAATCTAGTAAAGTTTTAATTTCTACAACATTCTCTCATGTTTTTTACGGATCTTCTTTTAGCTTTGCTGGTTCTAATATAACTGGTTCTGCTTCACAAATGTTATATTTAGCGCCTAAAATATTAGATGAGAATTCAAGTAGATATAATGGATATGGTTTGACAGCAATATCAGCACCTACATCAAATCATAATATTTTCTTATATGATTATTTAATGGTTGTTAGATTATTATCAAGTACATTCTCTGCTAATGTTGGTGATGTTATAAGACTTGAATCATCTGTTGTTGATGGTGAGTTTGTTATTAACAAAATAAAAACATTTGGTAGTTATAAATACGCTTATATGTTTACTGATTTTAATCAAAATATAATAACTGACTTACAATCAACAACCCATAGTGTTGTTTTAACTAACTTGAATAAATATACAACATCTGATGAGTTAAAGTATAGATTTAATGAACATCCAATATCAACTGGTTATAAATTGGATACCGTTACATATGTTTCAACAAGTTCAACTAAATGGACTTGGGGTAATAATCCAACTATTTCCGGTAATATTTTTCCTTCAAGTGGATCTTCTTTTCCTTCTACATATTTTATTTTAAATATAAGTTGTTTATCGAACTCCGGAACTAATTATAGTTCAGACTTTGCTTCTATTCCAGTAAATACCTTATGGAAATTTAGTGATATATTGGGAAATTCTATTTATTACACACAGACATATCTTGGATCTAATAACACATCATATTATGAGTTTGGACTTACTTATGTTAGTGGTACTCCTTGGACTCCTTTATTGGGTGACCTTATATCAGTTGAAGCTATAGGTCTTGGTGGTTATTTAGGATCAAGTTTATTTGAAATAAGTGCTAGATTTAATAGCGATACTTCTTACTACAACTTACAAACTTCATTTGATGTAGGATCTGTATTACCATTATTAACTAGTGGATTTACTTATAGTTTCTCAGGTGGTGTTTCAGCTTCTTCTGCAATTACAAGTTTAACTTATAGTTTCGCAGGTGGTCTTTCATCAAGTAATGTTCCGGTAGTAATTGCTGGTAAAGGAACAATTGGATTTAGTGGTGATGGTGGTACTGCTTCAGATGCTGAATTAGACCGTCCAATGGGATTAGCATATGATATGGGTGGTAATTTGTATATAGCAGATACTAATAATGGTCGTCTTAGGGTGGTTGATACTGGTAATATAATTAATACTATTTCTGGTAATACGCCAGGTTTTTACGGACCAGATTCAGTTTTTGCTTTCGCTAGTGATTTATACGAACCTAGTGATGTTGCTGTTGATATGGCTGGTAGAATCTATATATCTACAATTTCTGGAACTGGATCAGATCCATACAATGTTGTTAGAAGAATAGACCCAAGTGGAATAATAGATCTTTACGCAGGAACTCTTGGTGTTGGTGGAATATATTCTGGTAATGGAGTTGTTGCAAATGCTTCCAGATTAAATTCACCACAAGCTATTTGTATCGACCAATCTAATAATATACTTTATATATGTGATACTTATAATAATAGAATTAGAAAAGTGGACTTAAATATAGATATTATAAGTGATTTTGCTGGTAATGGTGCTTTAGGATTTGGAGGAGATGGTGGTCCTGCTATAAATGCTAGATTAAATCTTCCAACTGGAGTTTCTGTCGATTTAATTGGCAATGTTTATATTGCTGATAGTGGTAATAATAGAATAAGAAAAGTAGATATAACTGGTAAAATATTCACTGTTGCTGGAAACGGCGGACCGGGATATAGTGGTGATGGTATGCCTGCTATATTAACTAGATTGAATAATCCAACTGGAGTTGCTGTTGATATGGCCGGTAATATGTATATTGCTGATAAAGATAATAATAGAATAAGATTGGTTAAACCAAATGGTATAATATCAACATTTACATTAACTCCTGGTATTGAAAAACCTAATAAGGTAATAATTACACCAACACAAGATATAGCTTATTCAACTTCGTTTAATAATTTAGGTGGATCTGTTTATTTTCTTGAAAAACCAGAAACCCCAGCTACTTTATCAGCTCAGTTAACATTCTTACCACTTGATGGGGATATTTCTACTTTGGAATTAGATGGTGTCTCATATGTTTATACTTTTAGAAATAGTCCTTCATTACCGGGTGAGATACAAACTAGTACTACAATCAATAATGTGTTAAACAATCTTTTAACTGGTATAACATCATCATTTTCATCGTCAAGTGTTTTGGGTGATTTTATTAATTTAGGCGCACCTGCTGGATATGGATCGATTCCTAATTCAAATTCAAATTGGTTTTTAAATTTCTATCAAATTATTACAGTGACTGAAGTTTTATCAACTTTAAGTGGATCAATGAGTTTTCTTCCATTAGATGGAGATACTTCTGTATTGACATTAAATGGAACATCAAGTACATACACTTTTAGAAACTCTCCATCATTATCAAATGAAATTCAAATAGTTAGTACAATTAACGGATGTTTGAGTAATCTTATGCTTGGTATAACATCATCTGCTATTTCAACATACTTATCATCAGTTTCTTCTTCCTCCTCAAACTTTAATTTAACAGTTGTTTCTGGATATGGATCAATTCCTAATTCAACAGGATCTACATTGAATCCATCTTGGTCATTATCTTTGTTCTCAACTACTGGTGGTGCTTTTGCTAATGTTTCAAATGATATGGTCTATACTAGTGGTTTCTTGAAATTTGGATATTCACCAACATATAACTTAATGGATTACTTAACAAATATAAATAATATTGGTGATCCAAATCCAACATTCTATGCTAGTAAAGAATATTTAGCAATGCCAGAATATAGAGGAATACCACTAGGTAGTTTAACATCATCAACAGCTTATATAGATACTAATGGAATGACATATTCCGGTGGTACTATGTATATGAATGGTAATAAAATACTATTTGGAAGTGACTTAAAATTAGAATGGGATAGTATATTCATAAATACATTTGTTGATGTTAATATTTATGGATCAGCTACATACTCAACTAGTAAACTATTAGTTCTTAATAAATATTATGATGCTAATAATTTATCATATGTTATTGAGTTTCACAAAAAGTTAAACTTTACACTTGGTGATCCTAATATACTATCTGGTGGATCATTGGATATTGTTTCAAGAAGACATTTATATCAAATAAGTAATGACTTACAATATCTAAATAATATACAAAGATCAGAGGGTAAAATAACTGAAGTATATCAAGGTTATACATTTTCAAATTATGAAAATGAACTAAACTTTAAGATACCAACTGATTCTTACGCTAAGATTTTATTATCTGATGCTGAAACTATTCAATCACTGAGTTCGATAATATATGTAGATGATAAAAATGAACTAGCTCTTAATATAACTAAATTATCTAAAGAGTATATTGTTCCGATATCTAATACTTCTAATTTTGGAGGAAAGTTATATATTTCTTGTTCAGAAAAACATGATTTATTTACTGGGGATTCAGTTGTTTTAGAATTTAATGGTGGAAGTCAGTCATCACAAAGTCTTAATCAACAATATTTTGGATACCATGTTATTACAAAAATAACAGATTATGATTTTGTAACAAGTATTGATTATGGTTCTTCTGTTTTAGTTGGTAATGATACCGGATTTGCTAAATATATTAAACAAGATCCTTTCTTTAACTATCAACCAGTTGATATAATAGATTATGGTGTTGACCATAAAGGTGAACAATCAATTGAATTATCTGTTGAAAATATTGAATTATCAGGAGCTAAATACAGTTTAATAAATGTAGATTATGAAAAGTATAGATTTAGATTAATTGATGGATTAAACTTTGAAACTTTAAATCTTTCTTATCAGTGGTTACTTGAAGCTGAAATATCAGGAGCTGTTATTGGATTAAATGGTAGTGATATTGTTTGGTATAAAGGAACTTGGGAATCTGGAAGATGGTTTGGTGGAACTTGGCAATCTGGTGTTTGGATGTCAGGTGATTGGTATGGTGGTGTTTGGAATTCAAACATAACAACCGATAAAATATTATCTGTTAAAGTTGATACAAAAACCAATGATGTAGAGCAATCACTATGGTTTGATGGTAGATGGTATGATGGTACTTGGAATAACGGTACTTGGAATAACGGTAGGTGGTATGGTGGTACTTGGAATGATGGTATGTGGCATAAAGGTATCTGGAATGATGGTACTTGGAATAAAGGATTATTTGAAGGAGGTATCTGGGTATTAGGTACTTGGAATTCAGGTACTTTTAATACTAATAGTGAACCTGCTTACTGGTTAGATGGTCAGTGGAAAGGTGGTGACTTTGAAAATGGTATGTGGTATAACGGAAACTGGGAACAAAAAAATGGTCTATCTAGATTCGGAACAAATGCTTTCAATAGCAGAACAGCAACTTGGCATGGTGGTAAATGGATAAGTGGTAGTTTTTATTCTAAATTGTTAACTGATATTAATGGAAATCCAGATGTTTCAGAAACTCACAAATATTCTATTTGGAAAACAGGTCAATGGTCTTCCGGAGAATGGTATGGTGGTATTGCTTATAATATGGATTTCAAAACTGGAACATGGTATGGTGGTATATTAGAAGATATTCAAATAATTGGTATTGATACTACTGAAAATACATTTATTCTAAATGGTATATTTAAGTTTAACTTAGGAGATACTATAACTATAATTGATAATCAAGTTAATAACAGTAACTCGGTATTTGGTTCTAATTCTAATCCAAGTAAATATATAGTTTTGAAACAAGATGAAGATAGTGTAAATGAAAGAACTATTATTTATGTTAATAGAAATTTATCATCTATTGGATCAGCAGTTACCCCACCAGTAAATACTGGATTAAGAGTTGTTAGTATATTTAAGAATCTAAACTGGAAATCAGGTATTTGGACAAATGGTATATTTGAGAACGGACTTTGGGAAGGTGGTATCTGGTATAATGGTATATTTGAAGCTACTTGGTCATAAATTATAATTTAAATTTAATATATACAATATGATAAAAAAGTATTTACAATTCATAAAAGAAGCTGATGAGGTAGAAACACCCGAAACAGAAAACAAAGAAGTAACTCCTCAATCTGATAATAAATATTCAGAGTTAAAAGAGGAAGTTAAATCTATGATTGAAAAAACCATTGAAAAAAGTGGTGGTGAATTCAAATCATTTGTAGATAAATTTATCAAATCACCAGAAGATGTTAAAATTGAAGGATTTATAAATGATTCTGATATCTACGAATTTTACTTAAAATTCAGAAATGACATTGATGAGTTATTGAATAATGTTAAATACTTTGATGAAGTACCGAGTGAATCTAATACCTTTGGATTATATGATTATATCATAAGTGGTACTGAGAGAGCTGTTATTGAAGCAGTTAAGACACTTTAGTTCTTATTTTCTTTTTTGGTCCTTTTCCTCTTAATTCTAAGAAATCTATATTATTAGTTTTAACTAAGATAACATCTTCAAGTTTATTTAATCTTTCTTCTGGGAAATGAAATAAATCATTCATAACTAGAATGATTTCTACTTTATAAATATCTTCTATACTTCTTAGTTTTTCAATAATATCAATAATACTTTCTTTTCCTTTTCTTATAATAAAGTTTATAGGATCTATTACTACTTGTGAAACAGGATTTTTAATCATTCCACCATTTGACATTAGTTCATATTCAATGTCTATTTGAAAACAATCTGTGATGAATCTTATATCTAGATTTTCTATTTTTAGTTTTAAAATAGATTTATCAGAGTCTAGTACAAAGTACATAGACTTTCTTTTCTTATTAAGAAGGCTTAACGCTTTTGATGTTTTGCCTGAACGACATTCTCCGTGAACTATTACCATATATGTTGTGTAATAATAAACCAAGTATCTAGATGTAGATGGAAGTGATTTATTATTAAATACAAATATACGGAAAATTTAAATATTAAAAAAGATAATGATATGTATTTATGAAGAAATGTGAATTTTATTGGTCTAATAATAAGATTTAGTAAAAATGAAATTACCAAAAGTAATCCAAATACATACCAACTATTTGTTATAAATCCTCCAATTATCCATACAATTTCTATTGAGGATAAAATACTTGATGTTTCTGAAGCCGAGTATTCTTCCTTACTTCTGTAATCCTTCCTAATTGGTTTTTTACCTGTTACTTTTTCATATTTTTCAATCCACTCTTTAGTAGAGTATATTTTTCTAAATCTTAGAATAATTGAAAGTATTGAAAAGGTAACTAATAAACCAATTGCATAATATATATGTCCTATCATAATTATTATATTTATTAAATATTGTTTGTTTGCTTTTCAAAGAAACAGAAGATGTAAATAATTATATATAGATTATAAAATAATTGATTAATAAATGGCGTCTACACCTCTTTATAAGTTTCTAAAAGCAAATGGTACTTCGTTTTATGCGTTCCCAGGTGCAGCTGAGGATATATCAGCAGCTTACCAAAATTCAAACTATAGAATGTATTTTTCGAAGTTTGTTCTATTGGATTTACCTAAACAAAATTTAACAGCTGGAACAATGTCAAATCCAATTTTATTTGATTTTGATAATAGTTTTAGTAAATCACCAGTTGCAACTGCTCCAGCAGATTATAAAGAACAATTAATAGAATCATTAAGAAACTATGTAGCCAATCAAGAAGTTGTTATTAGAGAAAGTAGACTAAATAACACTAAATATTATTATGATACAAATGCTTTAGAAACTCCAACTGAAAAAATATTCTTCAAATGGGCTAAAAAGTTAGGTATTATTGATTTTGAACCAGCTATTCCTGAAGACGAATACTTTAGTAGTATGACTGAGTTTCAAAGAAATAATATTAATGATGATAATTATTTTCCAGAGTATTTATGGAAAGAAAGAGAGATTATTCCCTGGGACACTATCTCATATGACTCAAGCGCTGTTCCTAACTATTCATCATATCTTGAAATAGAATTTTCAGGTAAAACTAACTTCAGAGTTGGTGATAAAATTAAGATATATGATGTTAGTAATTCTACAATAAACACTAACGGTGGATATAACACAGATATGGATGGTTCTGACACATCAGATGGTATCAATGCTAATATATTATACATAACTCCTGATAACGGAACAACTGGTCAAAAAGTCGTAGTTGATATTCTTACAACAATTTCACAAGAATTTGAAACTACGGGACAAGCTGAATTAGTTTATCACAGATTAGTTCAATATATTGGTGAAGTAACTGGTGTTAGTAATGTTCAAGAAGCTAATAGAAATTATACTGAGGTTTATGCTCATATTCCAGATCACACTGGACAAACACCTGATATTTTATTTAGAACGATGTTGGATGTTAATTATAAACCAAATTTAACATTCCCTATATTACCAAGTCAATATCAATCAGAAGTTATGGGTGCTGAACTATTTAACTCACCGTTAGTAAGTTCTCCTCAAAATTATCCAGGTTCTTATTTTGCACAATTTGATACTCCTGATTTTACATATGAAACAGCTACCGGTGATTCAATTAGAAGAAGTGGTGATTACTATGGTGTTAATGGTGATATTAATAATCCAATTGTTAATGGTTCTACAATAGATGGTATTTCATTAGACTTTGATAACAGTCATTATGTTAAGATGAATATTTTTAATAATATTTTAACTAATTTTGACCAGTTCAATGCTTTAGAAGTTAGTAATAATCCACCTGATGATTTTGAATTCAATGCTATTTTATGGTATTATACGGTTCAAAAACCAGATGCTAATGGTAATCAAGTTTCTAAAAGTAACTTATATGGTATATCTTTCTTAGATAATCCAGATAATAATCCAATTGATGCTGAAATTGGAGTTAGATTTCCAGCTTATAAAAAATTGGTTTCTAATGGATTACAAGATGGTACCTCATATGCTTTCAGTTTGAATTTGAATTTTAATATATCAAACGATAATCCACAACAATCATATAATCCAGAAGCAATTAATTCATTATTTAGTATGAATTTATTTAATCAAGCTATGAGTAGATTATCTTCTACCAATGATAGTTTCTTAAATATAATTGCTGAACAAGGTAATGTAAAAGATGAGATTACTTCACTAAAACAATTACTTTATACTCAAACAGATTTGGCTACTATAAATGCTAAGATTTCAAATTTAGAAGGTTTATTAAAATTATATTCTACTATGCAATTTGTTAGTAGTGATAGTATTTCGGTTGTTACTAATCCTGGTACACCAAACACTGTTTCTATGTTTAACCAAGAAACATCTTATAATAGAATTGATAATATTAAAACTACTAGTTTATATCAATCTACTGGTGTTATTCCATTAAACTTATCAGTTCCAACTAATAAAAATTTCTTATTAATTATTGATAATAATGATGAGGTTGATTTAACTTTACCAAATAATGACAGATTAACTGTTGTTCTTGATAGAGATTTAGATTATAGACAGAAATTAGATATTTATATTAAAGGTTCTAATTTAGCTTCTCAAAATAAAAAATTAGATATTTATATAAATAGTGAAATTTCATCAGTTGCTCCAAGTTCTATAAATACTTCAGAAGTTTTATTATTAGGAGATATTGATTTACCTGTATTTTTTAATACAACTAATTCACTTCCTAACTCTGCTTATTTATGGAAAGATTTCAATTTTGATATTGATTTTAGTAAAACTATTCAATATACAACTGGTGATATACTTGAAGTTCCATTGGTAGGAAATACTACAATTATAAATAACTCAATAAAACCAGGTGATGTATTCACACTTAATAATTTTTATGTAGGAACATCTTCTATATTTGATTTCTCTGGACAATATAAGGTTGATTCACTAGGTGGTTCAACTAGTTCATATATCTACTTAAATGCTGATAGTAATCCTGATTTAGTTGCTTATGGATCTTCAGCCTCTTTACCATTTTATTTACATGGTACTTCTTCTACTTTACTATCAAATACTCCTTATTTCAGTTTGAATAAAGGTAAAAAAATTAGTATTACTAGAATTTCTACTTCAAATACTTCTTTATCTGAAAAATATCACATTGACATCGAAGATATAAAATAATGCGTCTTTTGATTTTAATATATAAGTTAAAATAAAAGATACATTATGTCAATAGGATGTGGAGCAAATTTATTTGGTACAAGAAGTCAGTTTATCAAAACTAATGGTGGAGATTTTATTGCTGTTGATGGTTCAAACACCAGAGAGAGACTAATATTATCTGATTTAAGAATACCTTATAAGCAAATATTAAAGAGCAGAATAATACTTAAAAC
>Ga0208133_1000062_pt1 | contig 39532 bp, 73 predicted proteins | sample ColrivemetaGS535_FD_187595 | JGI IMG/M metagenome (GOLD analysis project Ga0208133, IMG submission 187595) | Estuarine microbial communities from the Columbia River estuary, USA - metaG S.535 (SPAdes) (version 2) | ecosystem: Environmental > Aquatic > Marine > Intertidal zone > Estuary | place... | reverse complement strand
TCGATATTGCGGTATAAAGTCTGAGTATTGCCAATCACGATAGGAGCGTCAATTTCAAATCTACCACTACCTATGATGCCAGGTTCAAAACCATAGACTTTCTTTACTTCTTTTGCCCACTGATTTCGCAGAGGGACAGTGTGGGTAATAACGAGAGTCTTTTGACCTAGCTTGCCTGCGATTGCAAGACCTGTAAATGTCTTACCCCAACTGACCCATGCGTTAATTATACTATTGTCTTCGATTTCATCATAGACCTTCTTTTGGCTTGGTCGTAACTCAAACTTAAATTCAGGAAAGTCCACAGGTTTGTTCACCCGCTTATCGACTATTTCGTAGTGCGCCGGTATTAAATCCGTGCGTCCTATTGGTAGTGATACTAACCCGTTACGAATAATGCCCATATTCTTAATGATCTGGGGCGGATCTAAGGGGTTGTGCGTAGGAATTGAATATGTCAGCTCTTTGTCGATCTTCTCTTGGAGATCAGCACCGCATTCCATATAAATTCTGTGGCTTATGACTGCCTTCATAGTTCAAGTTCGTTCTTAGCAATAATATAAGTTTTAACAAACTCGGATCGCACAATGTCTTCGACCTCAAATTCTACAAAGGTGAATAGACCCATACGTTTCAATACTTGAAAGAAATCTTTAATACCATTACCTCTCAAGTCAGCTTGTCGGAAGTCCCCACAAAATATAACTCTACAGTTTTCTCCCATACGGGTAATAATAGAGTCTAGCTCATGGAAGGACATATTTTGGCACTCATCGATAAGAATCACCGCATCTCGTAGTGTTATACCTCGAATAAACGAAGTAGTCATAAACTCTACTAAACTTTTCTGTTTAAGAATCTCATAAGCATCGCCACGACCAAATAAGTCGTTTGCAATATCTTTATAAGGCTCTTCATATACAGAGGCTTTCTCTTTCTCAGTGCCGGGCAGAAACCCAATATCTCTAGTAGGTACTGCGCTTCGTATAATTACTAGCTTTTGATAGTCTCCCTTTGCCATATCATCAAACGCTAGGTATGATGATATAAAGGTTTTACCTGTTCCTGCTAATCCATGCAGTACCAAGTTGTTGTTTGCATCAAATGCTTTTAGTTGGTTACGTGTTAAAGGTTCGATCTCTCTCAAGTCAAAGTTTACACCTGATAAAGTTTTACGTCTTTTAGCCATATTATACTTTTCTTCTAGTGTCTTTGAGTTTCTCATCTGAGTACTCATAAAGCATCCACGGTATTCCATGTAGATGCAAAACCCCTGCCCATGTGTTGCCATCTTCGGGAGGGCGTGGTACGGTGAAAGGAGCATTGTGCCCCTTTACCCATATTAGTGTAGCATAAGACTTACGCTCCACTTTCTTAATCTTCATATACTTTAGAGGTACTAGCTTTGTCTTTTCATAGATAAAAGGTTTACCCTTACTATCTACAAAGTACTTAGTACTCTGCTTCATTAATCCGTTCGGGGCAGATACTGCTTTCTTTAACTCATACTTATCTTTGAAAGGAGTTTGCATACGTCTAGCACCGATGGTAGTTCCCATCTGATTATAGTCGTCTACTAACTTGCCTTCACAGAAGAACAACCCGTCACTGATTTCCCAGTTGCCTGAATCCATTAAGAAAGTAGGAAAAGTAATCTTTGTAAAATCTCTAAAAGTAAGTACCATAATTACTCAGCTAAACCTAGTTTCCAGTCTGTATCTAGTATTTGCTGAGATGCTTTAACCCAGTTTTCAACTGTAGGATTATAATCAACCCTATCTTGAAAGTTATCTACAACCCACTGAGCCATATTCTTGCTCTTTCCGTGAGGGGATAATAACCATATTAAATCTGTATCTGTCATATTCTATCTCCATACATTTTATCAAACTTACCGCCAGAGTAATCTTCGTGAACAATCTCAAAGTCACAACCTACTGGAGCGCCAGGAATAGATAAACCTCTGTCCATTTGTATGTACTTGGCTAACTGCTCCATGTACTCTTCCACTTCATCTTCTGGCACTTCTGCAAGAATTGAATCGTGTACGAGTGCAAAGATACGAGCCTTCTTATTGTTGGCCTTAATCCATGCGTTCATGTCTATAGCACCTAAGAGGTTAATATCAGAAGCAGCAGACTGCACCAGAAAATTAAGACCACTCCTAATGCTATGACTCTGTATGCCTTTGTCCGTCGAAGCGACATTGGGTAGTCTCCTTTTTCTTCCGAAGAAGCTGTAAATGAATCCATTTTGTTTAATGAACATTTGGTTTTCTTCAATCCAAGACTTTAGCTTGTGGAAAGCATTGAAGTATTCATCAATAACATCCTGAGCATCTGCCCTAGTAAAAGGTTTACCACTATCTTTTGACACTTGTTCACTGATCTTGTTAGCACCTGCACCGTACATGATGCCGAATGTTACGGCTTTTGCCGCCTGTCTTTGTGTACTAAATTTCTCAGCTACTTCTTCTACAGGGCAAGGTAGTCTAAATACTTTCTTAGCAATCGTACTGTGGAAGTTGCCTCCCGACTTAAATACATCCATCAATGCTTTGTCTTTTGCCAAGATAGCTGCTACATATACCTCTGCTGTTGTTAAATCCATTGCAACGATTTTGTTGCCTGGCGCTGCTTTGATACACCCTTTTACAATGGGATTATCTCTAGGCAATTGTTGCATGTTAAGTTTACCGCTAGAGCTAAGCCTGCCACTAGTAGTACCATGGAGGTTGAAACCTGTACGGAGTCTGCTATCTCTATCCAACTGTGGTAAGATTTTGTCCAAATAAGTATTTTTAATCTTGGACTTTTGTCGAATGTTGAGGATAAGTCCTGGGATGTGGGATTGGTCACCGAGTGCTTCAAGAACTTCCGCATCTGTAGAATGTGCTCCAGTGCCAGTCTTTTTGCCAGTAGGATTGAGACCAACAAAGTCGAACAACAAGCTACGAAGCTGAACAGTAGAGTTAGGATTAAAATCTTTTCCATTAATTTTCTCGAATTTACTAATGGCAGGGTCTTTGTATAGTTCTACAACTGCTTCATCTATCTGCTCTTGCATAAGAGACTGAGACTTAACTAGTCGTAATTTATCAAAGGGTACGCCATTGTCTTGGATGTCCGTTAAGAAACGGCAACCAGGTATTAATATGTTGTCATATACTTTTGCTAGACGTTTATTCTGTTTGATCTTGATAAACTTCTCGTAAAGCAAGTATGTAACAGCGGCGTCCATACCAGCATATAGCTTCATAATCTCAAAGGGAATATCGCCCCAGTTAAAATCATTTTTAAGAATGCCATGCTGTTTACGATAGTCCGCAATCCAGTCATACATTGGCTTCTCATAGTCCCCGTACTTTGTATACTTGATAGCTAACTGCTTCAAGCCGTGCGTACCAGGATTCTCATCAATTAGATAATGTAGTAGCATTGTATCCTCGAAGTGAGGAAACTTAAAGTTGAAATGATACTCGAAGAATGCCAAATCAAACTTTGCGTTATGGAATACTACTGCTTTTTTGTCAAAGAGTTCTTGCAATAGACGCTCAGACTCTTCGTCTAAGCACTCTGTGTCTATGTATGCACCGCGATCTTGCTCATAGGATAGAGATAGGCCAAGCATATGCCCATCACGTGGATATAGTCCTGTAGTCTCTGAATCGAGGGCAACATAAGGGCTGGGAGCATCGATAGCTGCTTGAAAGAAAGCATTGGCTTCTGCAGTATCTTGAATACCCCAAGCATTATGTGTTGTAATAATAGTATCTTCGATCTCACCTTTAATGTAACCGATGATACTTGCTTTAGAATCTTCCCACGTTCTTTTAGCCTCTGGCTTAAAAGCAAGCATGGCAGGGTTAATGACAGGTAAGAACTTCTCTTCTACTTTCTTACCAGAATATTCTGTAACTGAGTTAATGGGGGTGAAGTATTTAAGAGCATCACTTCCCACAAGTATTAGCCAATCGTACGCATCTACATCAATCTCGATGTCGCAGTCTCGTTTTAATACTTTTTTAAGAGTAGGGTCAGAGCAAAGCTGATACTGGTCAAACTCAAACGCTTCATCAAACTCTTTTTTATAATTGGTTCTACTTTTCTTAGTTTCTACTAATGCAACTTTAGGCATATAATTTACTCTTTAGTTTCTGTACTGTTTGTAAGGGTAGAGCTCCTGGATCACGATCCTTAAGGCTCACATTTCTACTAGCCAAGCCTACTCGCTCAGCCATCTCTTGAACTTGTTTGGAGGCGTTCTGTCCTGCCTCATCTCCGTCAAAGAATACAATTACTTCATCTACACCTTGTATAGAAAGCATACGTAATAGCCATCTCTTGAACTTGTTTGGAGGCGTTCTGTCCTGCCTCATCTCCGTCAAAGAATACAATTACTTCATCTACACCTTGTATAGAAAGCATACGTAATTTATCCTCATTAATGTTCTTTGTGCCAAAGCAACAAACTGCATTGTCTAGTCCTTTATCATGCAGGTTTACCATATCATAGATACCTTCTACTAATACGACAGAACCTTGTATCGGCTCTACTACAGGGAATAGAGGCATCTTCGCACCCGCAGGCGAGATCATATACTTAGGCGTTCCGCCTGTGGTATGACGACCATTGAATGCTACTATACGACCAGATATATCTCTTACAGGAAATACAATCCTGCCGATATGATCAGGGTCATGATGCTGAAACGCTTCAAACTTCTTGTATGTTTCAGGCTTAATGTCTCTCCAATTGCCGAGATAGGGTGTAATATTTCGAGGAAAAGACAAACCAACCGACTCAGACCTCTTAGCTTTAATAGTCTTTTTTAGTAATTCTCGTCTAAGTTGTAGTTGATTTGCCTTTTCGCCGAAATGAGTAAAAAGGTTTCCTTTATGCCCACAGGAAAAGCACTGAAATACTCCAGTAATACGATCAATACGCATACTAGGATTTCTGTCATCATGCTCAGGATTGAGACAGCGTACTAACGCATCTGCACCTTTGGGTATAAAATAAACATCTTTACTGGTTAATAGTTCTTCTACTGTCATACTATATTAGTCTCTGTGAGTGTGCGTACAATAAAAATATTCACCATATTCATCTATTATCTTCTCTGGGTATCCATTCTCTATAAACCATGCCTTACGTTCTTCCCACTCCATTGTAGAGAACCAACCTTCTGGCACTGCTTTTGGGAAGCCATAGAGGTATCCTTGAGGAGGGTCTACTAACATCATCTTACAATATCCTTAATCTACTGTTACCACAAAACCTTGGTCGGTACTGCGAATATGGTTGACTACTCTACCTTCTACTGTGTCCCCTATTTTTACACGAGGGCCTCCAGTCGCTTCAAACACGCCTAGATCGTTGGGCATAATTGCCAGGCTGGGTGGGTGTCCTCCCATTCTTGGTCTGTTGTCTGATTCTGAATTTAATAAGAACTCATTTTCACCTTTAGGTGTCCACCAATACTCGTTATTCATACTGTTTCTATATCTAGTTGGTTCTGTCATCTTCCTATATCCTTAATGTTTTCTTTACTGATTACTTGGTACGCGCCTTTATTATAGGCGGGAGCCACTGTGAACGTTGCATCTTCTGTATAACTACGATCTGGAGCTACACACATACCTGCACCACTACCTGCGGATTTATACTCTGCAGTATCTCTGCGATAGGTATTAGAAACCTGTAAAGGTTCAAACTTGGGGGTGTAAGACTTGGTCTTCGGCAAAGGCTTACGCTTTCTACCTGAAGCTGTGTGTCGTAAACTGCCGAATGTAAGTGCCATTTGCTTCTCTCCTCTTATTTATCCGTATATTATACGCAAAAGAAGCTAAGATGTCAAGAACTATTTTTAGATATCATCAATGTCTTCACCTGTTTTGTGTGAAGAATCTTCTCTTTCTTGGGGAGTGAGTGCAGACTCAGGGCCAATCTTTAAGCTGTCCCAATCTACTTCTGATGTGAATGACTTCATAGAGGCTGATCGCATTTTTACACAGTTGAGTGTAATACAAGCATCTTCATGATCCCACGTTTCCAACGTGTAAGCGGCATCTGCCGCATCAAGAATACCTTTAGCGAATCTAGCTTCTCCACTAGCATCTGTTTGATATGGTGAGAATACTGTGCAGTCGTATTCTTGAGCCATAGATTTTAAGGCTTTACTAACTTCAATCTGCTCTGTCCAATCATATTGCCCACCTGCACGAGATGGTAGACTCGACCGCTTTACCTGATTAATATAGTCAACAATAATGACACCAACATTCAGAGGCTTGACTTTTTTGTCAAGCTCTGCACGAATCTTGGATAATGTCAAAGAAGGCTCATATACTACATCTAACTGCTGAGTCGGGAGGAGCTCATGGTTAGCTTTCAGTACATTATGCAACTTATCAAAGTCACGATGTTCTCTATACTCCTTCAAGCGGTCTTGTCCATCAACATAGCGATTTGCCCACCAATTAGCTACAAGCTCCCACTCAGTAATATTTAAATTCTGAGTACGCAGACGCGCAAAAGGGATTTTAGTAGCTATGGAGCAACATCTCTGGAGGATAGATCGGCTATCCATCTCAATAGTGAAATAAATAGCCGACTTACCACTTTCGTACACATTGTTAGCAATGTTTGCACAAATAACAGACTTACCTGCACCACGTCGTCCACCGACCATAACCAAATCTCTGGGGGAGAACTGGATTTCATGATCGTACTCTTCATTGAGTCCGAACTTCATGTAACGGGCTAAATCTTCTTCTGGCTCGAACAGTTCAATACGTTGCATACTTTCCTGCGGATCTTGAAGATCAACCTTACCCTCAATGTCTAAGACAATTTGGTGTAGGTGGTTTACTGACTCTTCTGCATCCTCGAATGCAACAGAGTGTTCTACATAATCTTCTAGCGAGTCCAGAATTTCTTTCTGAGTATATTCGTTCTTTAGATACTGAAGAAGCATCTCGGCGTCGGCATCGACTTCGACAGCTTCAATCGCAAAAAGTTTTTCACGAGTAGCAGAATCACGAATCTCATACTTGAGATCTTCAACTGTGGGCATTTTATGAAAGGATTCGCAGTGCTTATCAATAACCTTATAAAGACTATGATACTCACTAGGCAGATAATGCTTATGCGTTACACTCCAGGTCTGAAAGTCCTGTAGCTCTAGCACTTGCTTTATAAGAGCCGATGCGATATTCAATTATAAACCCTCCCAAGTTTAAAGATGTGGGCAGACCCCGAAGAGCCTGCCCGTAATAGTACTAAGTTAGATTAAGCTGATGCTTTTTCTTTCTTAGCTGCGCCATCATAGTCAGAAGCGGTTAAGCCACGACGAGTTAGCATAGTCTTAACGCCACGAGCAGTTTTACCAATTGACTCAGCAATTGCTTCAACAGTCATGTCGCCGACTGAAAGGTCAGCCAAAGGATCTTCTTTAGAAGCGCCTTTAGTTACTTCTTGCTTAGGAATAGCATTGATGTCACCAGAACGTAACAAGCTAAGAGCTTTACCACGTACTGAGTTGACCGAACGGCCTAGAGCTTCAGCAATTGCTTCAACGAACGCACCGTCATTTACTAATGAAACGAAAGTTTGCTCTTCTTCTGGGCTATAAGTACGTACAGCTTCTACCTTAGGGGCAGGCTTAACGTGACCAGTTAATTCCATAGAAAGAATTTTACCTTGAATAGACTTAGGAGAGAACGCGCCATCTTCGAAATGACCTGCGATTTCTGCATAAGTATATTGACCGCTGTTGTCAGAAACAAAAGAGGCTAGAGTAGCTTCTTGAGCGTCTGTAAACGCACGGCTTGCTGATGCTGAAGCTAGTTCAACATCAAAACCCATTTTACGTAGTTTGCTAGAAACTGAACGGGTTGAAGTTTCAAGCTGGTCTGCTGCTTCTGCAACAGTTGCTTGGCTCACAGGTGACTCGTCACCTACGAAATTTGTAAGAGCGTCTGTACGCTCGTCTGTCCACTTAGGAAGTGCCATATTTTATTCTCCAATAAAATCTAATAAATTAGTTATGATTTCTACGCCAGATTCTCTGGCTTTAGTTGTTTTTGCGGATTCAACTCCGCTCTCGTTTACCAAATGTGTTACGTTTTTTGTTAAACTTGATTTGGTCAAGTAACCGAGCTCTTCTAGTATAGCGTTTGCTTCTGATTTAGTTTTGAAACTTTTTAGTTTACCACTAATGCAGACCACACCCTTTGTAGCTTGGACAGCACGAGGCTGACTAAACTGAAAAGTAAAGGGTAGAAGGCTAACAAAATAGAACTCTTCTTCGATCCATGCAGTAAGATTACTACTTGCCTTATCACCAAGTCCTGCGGAGCGGCACAAATCATAGTCTATTTCTTCAATATCTTTGCAGACCTTTGATAGCTTTTCCGAAGCAGTTTTGCCGATAAGCGGGATACTAAATGCAGGTAATAATACATTTAGGGGTGCGGAGCGAGAGTTCCCAAGTTCTTCTAGTAACTTTACAGCCAAGCGTTTTGAGCCAATGCTATCTTCCATCTCCTCAAGTGTAAGGTTATACAACTCTTCGAGAGTTACAATACCCAATTTCTTGATGGTTGCTGGACCAAGCCCTTTGATCTTCAAAGTCTTAGCGAAGTGTTCGATCAACTTGAGAGATCTCTCTCCGCAGTTGGGGTTTCTACAATACAAAAGAGAGTTGACGTCCTCAAGAACCGAATCACAGCTAGGGCAATTACTTGGCGCTTCAATGAATGTCATGGTCTCTCCTTTGAAATTGAATATGTATTATACGGGATTTTAACGTTTCTGTCAACAATTATTTTTTCACAGGTCACGAAGGTTCAACCCGTCTGACAATGCGAGGTATAATCTCACCAGAACGTATAACTTCTACTTGACACCCAATCTCAAGATCTAGGTCACGTATGTACTCAATGTTGTGCAATGTGGCTCTAGACACTGTCGCTCCGCCTATCTCAATGGGATTAAGAATCCCAACTGGACTGACTACACCACTTTTGCCTAGCTGCCACACCACATCAATCAAAGTTGTAAGTTCACCCATCTTCTGCTCTTTCAGAGCAAAAGCGCCTCGTGGGTGATTCGAGGTGTGTCCTAACTTCTCAAACTCAAAGTTATCTCGTAGACGATATACTATACCATCTGTAGGATAATCAGTGCAATCAAAAGAAAGTGCTGTATTGAAACCCATACGCTCAAGACCTTCAAGGGTCGCGTCAAAGTTTCTGTTTACCACTTTCTCTTGTCCGTAGGCTACGAAAGCTAAAGGACGTGTTGCAAACTCTTCAAGATCATTCAAACCGAGTGACCCCGAAGCGAAATTACGAGAATTAGGAACACTACTAGGAGCTACGACCTCACCAGTAATCTGAACCATAGCTTTAACACTAATTACTTCAGGTACTAGTAGTCGCATTTTATCAGTAATATCTCTTCCTTGTATGCCGTCGCCTCTTGTGAGAGCCAACTGGAGAAGCCCCTCAACGTACAGGAGAGATACTGCTGCTCCATCAAGTTTAGGAGTCTCGATACAATCCTCTACTGAAAGAGGTGCATCGTTAAGATCAAAACATTTTTTAAGCGAGTACATACGATAGGTATGAGGAATAGCATCAGTAACTTTATACCCTACGGCATTGTACTGGTGTTTCTCCGCTAGAAGATCAAACTCTTCGTCCGTCATAAACGGAACACCTTCATAGTATGCTTCACACGCTCTATCTAAAAATTCTTTCACTTATAGTTCTCCTAAAATTGAAATACTATTATACGGAATTTCAACTAAACTGTCAAGAACTATTTATAGAGGTCCTGGATTAAATCGGAAAAATGTTCTTCAATTAAACTTTTAGACTCGGCTAGAGATAGTATCTCAATTAAGCCTGCAAAAAGCTCTCTTGAGTTTGTCAAGTCAAGTGGCATTGCTACACCTTCAGGAGTAGGCTTCCACTCTTCATCAAAGTCCATATAATACTTACGCAAGTGCATATACTCTATACCACGAAAAGTATTTATAGTCAGACGTATCTGCTGTTCTTTTACTTGGTCATAGTGTATAACACGAGAGTATGCTTCAGGTGCTTGATGTAAGTCCACTACCGCCTACCTTCATTCTTTAATATAGACGAAAGAGGTACTACACTCTGCACATTAGAAGGGCGTAATAAACGATAGGAATCAGTATCCCAACAGAAAAACAATAAAGTTTGATCTGTTTCTTTTGCTCTATTCTTTTTAGTTTGAATATAGGGTGTGCTAAAATCCAAAGTACATACATTGTATTTTAGTTTTCTTGATTGTTCACTACGATAAGTAATGATTGCATCTCCGTACTCATGTACGAGATCAGCTAGTGCTTGCTTTTTCACTTTAGCTCCTTTGTAGTAATTCAGCAATAATTATTGTGATGTTACATACTGTTTGGTGCTTTCTGTGAATACAAAAACACCCCACTAGCCGAAACTAGCAGGGTGGGTATTTTAGCCTTCGTTAATCGCAGTGATTACTTTGGTGAAATACTGTGATGCTTTACCAGTCAACTTACCAATGATTTCCTCATCGACTTCTTGACCTGCATCACCAAGTGCTGCAATGAGTGCTTCTGCAGCTGCTGCTTTAGATACTCTTGTGCTACCACCTGTAGAACCGCCACTAGATTTAGTAGCAGGTGTTTTCTTAACATAAACGCCAGCTTTGGTTAAGATCATACGGACACCATTAGGTGACTCGTCTAATTCTTCTGCAATATCTTTTACAATCTCCATACTGGTCTCTGGAGTTGGTTGTGCTTCTTCATACATTGATACTGCTTGTGCTTTCTTATCGTCGTCCCACGCCATTTTGCGCTTCCTCTTGTTAGGTTGTTTATATCCTGGGCAAGTACCCAGAGCTTTAAGTTGTGAAAGGTAGAATCGTTCCGACATTGGTTATTCCCCTAAATTTGAAATGATATTATACGGCAATTTAAGGACTTCTGTCAAGAAGTATTTTTTATAACCTGTCAATTCTTACCCCGTACTGTTTCAAATGTTCTAGCTTACATAATTCATATGCAGGAACATATGCAGAGAAACCTCCTGCGTTTACATTTGAAAAGAAAGTATCTTCGCTATCAACCTTCTGTCGAATGTATACAGCGTAAGCAGGACACCCGTACTTACTTTCATAGTCAAACTGTGTCATACCCTTTTTACTTTCTAGAAATTCAGGAGTTAGTTTGTGTTTTACTTCTACAGCTGCATGATAAGTTGCTGACCAAGCTATCTCCCCAGAAGCATAGTCATCCGCCATGAGTTCATCGGGATAGTAGTGAGAGCCGAGTTTTTCCTCTTTACTCGCAGGGCGTTGGGGTACACCGACTGTTTCAAGTAGAGATCGTACAAAGGCTGGTGATCGAAACAAGGACTTAGAAATCTCTGATACCGCCCCACCTTGAAGGTAGCTCTCGCAAGCCTCTGCGATCTCAGCAGATGACGCGGGTCTGCCCCGCAATTTCTTTTTACGAGCTGCAGTATACGCCTTCCTGTCATGATAATCCTCTATAATCTTGTTAAGCCTAGTAGTATTGTAAGCTATGTTAAGAATGTCACAGGCTTCTTTTTTAGTTATTGCCTTTGTTGTAGTGGGGGCTGAAGAACTCGGGTTTAGCAGTGCTATTACCTTTTCGATGTTTTGTGTCGATAAGTTCTCGTAGTCCTTCTTTTTTACTACTTTTCGCGCCATATTCTAACTCCAATAATAGTTCGCAATAATGAATGATTTTCTTTACGTCCTCTGCACCGTTCTTAGCTTTGTGCCGAGTCGCATACTTTATGATGTTTCCTTCGATGTATCCTAAACCATTTGCGTGTATGTACTCTAATGGTTGTATAGGCAGATCGTAATGCGAGCCACCTTCTTGCCGATCTAACGGTCTTTGTTCTTCTTCGTGATCTTCTGCTACCCACACTGGTAATTCTCCGCTTGCTGCTATGTTTTTGAGTCTAGTAGTTGGTTTGCTGTTGTCTTTCATTTATTTGGCTGTGATCCGTTTTTCGTAGTCTGCATAGTCATCGCTCCACCAGGGTGGTCTTTCTCGATATTTCCACTCTGCAAACGTACCCTTGTCGAGGTGATAATAATCACGATACGACTGGATTGGATTGTCATAGTCTTTCAACTCGTCAGGCATAGCTAGACCGAAAGTAGTAAACCCCTTGCGAGGCATATTCTCAGGCTCAGGTAGTTTATTTACTACTTGTGCAATCGACTTGTGGTCTTTACCATAGCGGTAACGATACTCTTCATTGAGTGCATTGCCATAGCAATGTGTCCACTCAAAGTTGTCTAATGATGAACGTACCCAGATTGTGCAAGGGTGGTTGTACATCATTGGTAAATAAGGTGTTAAGGGTCGCTCTTCTGGTGGGAGATGTTTGATCTCTTTCTTGAGAGCGTTAAGGTGGTCTCGTTCGTCTTTCTCAAGCGCACGAGGAATAAAGCCTAGATGTTTGTCAATCCAGATAGCAGTGCATAGCAACTGTGCTACCTCGAGAGGCATCTTGACGATATGTTTATCTACATGGTACTCGGCACATTTGTCGAGGTCTTGGTCTAAATAAAATAAGTTCATGTACTTTCCCTAAAATTTGAACAACTATTATATCAACTTTCAGCATCTGTGTCAAGAACTTTTTCTATTGTACCAGCCACTGACGGCTAGTCGAGGTCCTGGTGCAAGCTGACTTACTTCGCTAACATAGTGCTCAACCCCGTCGGGTTGTAAAAATATAAGCACTAGACTGTTAAATTTTGGCAACAGGACTGTAGGACGCTCGTCTTCAAATACTGTGAGACACCCACCATATTCATACTTCCAATCTTCTGATAGATTCAATATGTATGCTACATCATATTTGGGATCTTTGTGTATGCTTAGGAAATCTCCTACAGCATAAATACTGGCAAAGTGTGATATTAAATCCAAGTCTTGTAGACCTGACAAGGCTTCAACATATTGTACGAAATCTGGACTGAGTAGTGTATCATATATCAAAGAGCAGTAAGCACATCTGCAAGTGTCTGGATGTCTGCTCATTCTTTTCTGTCGAAAAGTAAACTCATTCTCTATTAAACTATTTTGTAGAAACCCTTGTTGCTTTATTCTTTCCTTTTTATCTGTAAAAGAATGTGATAGCTGAACTGGATTATGTTCTTGGTTACTTTTATACACATGAATCCACTCTTTATCATTTTTAATTATTTCTGCAACTTTTTTGGCGTGGTCTATGTCTAAGAAGTCTTCTATTACTAGTACTTTACTCAACCTCTACACCAACCGCACCCGCAGGTTCGTCGTTAATGGTTACGTTTCTGTAGTAGACGATTACTTCGCCTAACTGATTAATATATCTTTTAAGTTCTTGTGTGTTGTAAGCCATTAGTTCGTAGTCGGCAACACTCATGGCTACAAAGACGATGTCTCCGCCATGTTTCTTTTTAATATCTTCTATGAATTTGTCAAGATAGGTACGGTCTTCGTTTGCTATCTTTTTATCTGATACGACATACCATCGAGGCTCTTTCAACTCGACAGGTCGTGGTAGGGTAGGTTGTGTGATGTTTATCTGCACAGGTTTTGTGATAATCTCTACTTCTCTAGCTTCTTGCTGTAGAAGAGAACAACCACTAATTGTTAAGATTGCTAATGCGCTTACTATCGGCTTCAATCGCATTAAATACCTCCTGGGTTCCGTTATTAACTCGTTTTTCTACGAGTCCAGGTTTCGCACTAGCAAGTTTGGCTAAGCTGTGTCTACGAAATATATCTAGATACTCTGCCTGTTCCTGCTCGTACTGTTGATTCTTTTTTGTGAGAGTATTCAGACTCTCCTGAGTTTTCTTAATGTTTTCCTCAATTCTGCGTATAGTCTCTACTTGTTCTTTTACGGCAAGGTCAAGAGCGGTATTCTCTTCAAACAACTCTTTATTTTCTACTTTGAGAGGTACTACGCTGAGGTAATAAAAGGCGTAACCGGAAACTGCCATAGCTCCGATTACACCTAATAGTACTTTAGACATTTTCTAGGCGCTCCATAAGTCGTTCTGCTCTATTACCTACTTGGCGGAACCAACGTGAATCACGTCCTTCCACTGCTGCAGTAGCCCAGTCCTCGTTATCGATTGCTGTTCTCATGTTCTTAAATTTAGATAAGCGGGTTCGTCCAAGATTAAACATCATATTGACTAGTATCTCTTGTACTTCTCCCGGAAAGCCGTCCCATTGGTCATAGAGAGCTTGACACTCGCTAATCGCAATATCTAAGTCTGCTTGAAAGGCTTCTGTAACACGCTCTTCGGATATGGGTGTATCAACATCTAATCCGAACTCTGGATCATCATCTAAAATGAGGTGTCCTATCCCGAAGGTTGGATACCCCAAATGGTCTAGGTATACTGCGTGTACTATACCTTCATCTATTGCTAATTGGCTTTGAACTTGTTCTCTATTCATGGGATCTCCTTATTAAATTCCGTATTGTAAACTGGCGAAATAAATCACTGGTATTGGAAGCATTGCGGCTATTAATGCTGATGCTACGTTGCAAAATAAGCACACACGCTCGTCGTCTCGAAATCGCATTCAAGTTCTCCTATAATTTTTGACTCTTGTTAATCTATATTAACGTATTTAGGTAATTCAGATTCTGGAATGTGTTGCTTTAGACTGATACATAGGAGACCTCGCTCCATGAATGCTTTGTCTAACTCAATGTACTCTCCAACTTTGAAGGTTCGTGTAAAGCATTTACCACTCAAGCCTTTATGAAGATACACTTCATCACTTGGTGACTGTTGCTTACGCTTGCCCTGAATCTGTAATACGTTCTTGTGTAGGCTAATCTCTACATCTTCCTTGTCCCAACCTGGTATAGCAAGCTCAATTAAGTAACCTGTTTCACCGGTCTTTACAATATTATATCGTGGGTAGCCATTGTCAAAAGTATTATTAAGGAACTGGTCATGCATTCGGTCAAACCCTAGAAAAAATTTCGGCAGGTCTGCCATTGATAACTGCTGTGTAGTAGTCATTTTATATCTCCGTACGCCCTTTCGGCACGTTCTGTGTCTCCTCTCGGTAGACGTTTAAAAACAACGCACAGTTACCTGTGCGCTGGTAAAGTTGTAATACCTGCAGAATCCGCCTCTGCGTACCCTCAACAAGGAGGGAAGTTAGTCTATTTGTAGCCTTTGCCACTTCTACTTCAAAGTATTACTTATTATTTTGAGGTTTTCTTTACACCACTCGCAGGTTGTACTGCTTTAACGTATTTTACACCTCTGTAAGTTAGTTCTATATTCATCGTATTTTTCTCCGTTGTCCCCGAAGGGAGTCTGATTTCTTTTACGACTCTTTTAACGCATGAACCAATGCGAGCCCTTATAAGTGTGCTAGACTAGTAACTAAGTACGCCTCGCTTTACAAGCTCATTCTTATACTTGTTCTTTAGCTTAGGTTTTGTATTATCGTTCTCGTATGCTTTCACGATCTCCTCTGTAGAAGTAGCGTGAAGATAGAAGTGTCTCTTACCTACGATTTTACGATTTACAATTCTGTTTTCTGACTGTTTAAATTTAGCTGGCATTTTGTTTTCCTTGATTATATTCGTTTTTGAGTAAATCGTATGCGTGTTCTGCCACACTACGATTATCTGTTATCATGTATACTGTGTATGAGTCTTTTACTTTATATTTTGTATCTGCTACTAGTCCATCATTAAATTCTACAATTTCTAGTTTATTCTTCACTTTCTACCTCTAGCATTCCTTGATCGACTAAATGTTCGATCGTTGTTTCGATACCTTCTTGTCTACCTAAGTTGTAGCTTGACATGCCACAACCGATGAGACAGAATATAAATATAGCAATTTCCATCATAGTTCATCTCCGTTCTTGGATTTGTATTTCCATCTCAGAATGAGTATTATACGCACAAATAAGCACACAGTCAAGAACTTTTTCTCAAATCCTGAATAAATTTCCAGTCTTTAAGCTGGGATTATACACCAAAATAGCTCATCTGTCAACAACTATTTTTGAGGAGTTAGAAAATAATACTTGACAAAAGACCTTTCATACTTTATAATACTCCAATGAAAAAATATAAAAAGCAACCTTGGACAGTAGACGAACGCAGAGTATTGTCTGAGTACTATTTTATATTGAATTTAGAGGATATGGCTTTCATGCTCCCCAATCGGACGGAGCAGGCTATAAAGAATCAAGTTACTTACTTGCGTAAGAGAGGATACAGGTTTAAGAATGGGAACAAATGACATAGTCGCAATAACACTATTGTGTGTATTTTTATGGTGGTATGTACATGAAGATTGATGTACGCAATGGAAAAGTAGATCAAGCTCTACGCAAATTCAAACGCAAGATTATGGACGACAATCGCCTATTTGATTACCGAGAACGCGAATACTACGAGAAGCCTGCTCAAAAGAAGAAAAGCAAGAAGAAAGCCGCGATTATGCGTGAGAAGAAAAGGCAGGAAAAGTTTTGGAAAGAGCGTAAATAGGACTTGACAACCTGCCCAAAGAGGCGTATAATACTTTTATAAATCGGAGAAAACACAATGATGAATTTAAGCATTAGCAAAAACGTACCAGACCAATACATAGATTTTATTGATAACTGCGTGAACGCCTTGTTTCCCAACTGGGACAAGCCTTATGATATTTTTATTAATTTTGATAAATTTGTAGATGATGATGGAAGTCATGCAGGGTTTTGCATGGGTGATGAAGAAGAGTCAGTAGTAGACATTGCTACACACTACACCTATGAGTGCGGTGAAGAAGCTCGCTATACACCCGTAGAGATTGCACAGGCTCTAGCACATGAACTGGTACACGCAAAACAATTCGCAAAAGGTCAGATCAATATGGTAGACCATGTATGGAAACACAACAAAGAAACTATTGACTGTACTGGACTAGAGTACGCTGACACGCCTTGGGAAGTAGAGGCTTATGCTTATGAAACTATACTAACTGACCTATTCTGGGAGGAATTATAATGATAGAATTTGCTGGCAGTACTTTTTTAATACTTATTATGGTTTCTGGGGCTTACTGTCTCTGGGAACACACAAAATACGAACAGAAAGAGTGGGAGAAACGCAGAGATGAGCGAAAGAGAAACCACTAAAGAATGCCCGAACTGTGGCAATACACACTTAATTTTATTAACCAGCTTACAACTAAAGCTGTGTACAGACTGTCGCACCGAGATACCTTGGTACTTAGACAAGGGGCAGAAACCTTTATTATGACACCACAAGAAATCGTAGATTACAAAAGAAAATGGCTAGGAACTGCACGTCATGAGACGAAAATTCATAGCGACTATCATCGTGCCACACGAACATGGTTAAAGGATCATGTACCAAAGCATCAGTATCACGTACAAAAATGGACAAACGTATACGAGTCAACAGTAATTTTTGAAGATAAAAAACATCAAGAGTCGTACTTACACTGGTATGGTGACAAACGTGCGTAAGAAAATAAAACTAAAAGGCGGTGATGAATATGATGTTCACACTAGCTGGAGAAAACTTATTGCTGCGCCGAAGAGTATGATTAAACGTGCTAAGAAATCATACAACAAAAGATTTCGGAAGGAAGGTAAGCGTGAAACTAAAGATATTGAATAAGTGGTGGCGTATCTGGGCTAAATCACTTGGTGAGAAGGTAGGAGAAACAGACAAACAAGCGAACGTAGTTGCTGGAATTAGAACATTTTGGTGGCTCGTTCATATTTTTACTTGCTTTATGATTATACTAGGCAATGCAACGAACTTAGGGTGGATAAATTGAGACAGCTAGTAGTTGATACTATTAACGGCTATAAACCTTTGCCAACAAATTGGGTTTACATGAATGATGAACAGAAGAATGAATGGCTAGAGGAGCAAGGAGCCGACAGTACAGTACCTGTCGACTTATTTATTAAAGAGGTAGCATGAACCATACACTCGTAACAAGTTCAGAAGGTTTATGGTATTATAGAAACTGGCTAGGTCTCGTACAAAGTCCTTATTTTGAAACTCGTAAGCAAGCTGAAAAGTGGAAGGAGAAGTTTAAATGAAACTAATACAATACACACATGACGATGGTCAAACTGTTTGGTTTTGGATTAATGACAAGGAAGTAACTCTCAGTCCTCAATTTGATAGCAAGGCACGTGCCGAAGAATGGTATGGATTGCACGATTGCTGGCTAGAACGCCCAGCTATACTTTTATAGTTCTTGACACTCTAGGTGATTTGGCGTATAATACTCTTATAAATTGAAAAACAAAGGATAACTTATGCAACGAATCAAAAATATCTTACTCCGAAACAGCGGATCAATTACTCTTGGCTTAGGTGTATGCAACCTGTCCATCTGGACTCTTGCAGACCCTGCCGTTTACTTCCTTGTTACTGGTCTACTGCTTACTGCTGTAGGCATGATACAAATACTTTCGGAGGGTTTCGATGAGGCTCAATAATAAAATGACTTGGAAGCAACAACTACTTATTATTCTTATGGAAGAGTGTGGAGAGCTTACTCAAGCTGCAAGCAAGGTTGCTCGGTTCGGCTTCGAACCAGAAAAGATAGACGAACTTGCAAAGGAAGCAGGTGATGTACTTTGTATGATAGATTTGATGGTGGAGTTTGGTTGGGTAACTCAAGAGCAGTTAGATAACCGCATTCCAATTAAGAGAAATAAACTAAAGATATACTCGGACATATTAAGATAGTGCTAAGATTTTATGTTTTAACTAGCCGTAAGTTTGGGTGTTTAAAAAGACATTTTCGTAGCTTACCCAAAGAACATACGACTGTGGTAATTAATACTACAGATAAAGAGTATGAGCAAAAAGCCTTTCAGTGGTGCTATGATAACAAAATTACTGCTGTAATCACAGAAAGTAATGGTAATGCAGGAAAAGGTAAAAACTCAGTTATTGATCATTTTCTCGAATCTGAGTATGATCACATGGTGCAGATAGATGGAGACGATTTTCTACAACCGCACGGAGTTAATGTATACAATTGGGTTTCAGAGAACAACCCTCCAGACGGCATACAACTTGTGTACGGTAACTGGTGGAGTAGTTTACCTTCTGACCAAACGCATAAAATGTATGGATCAAAGCCGTGGTATCCCGAGTTCTTAGAGTGGGTTGAAGATAATACTGACCCCGCAAAGCGTGAACACTTTTACAAAATGTATGAGAGCAGAGAGCTTTATAGAAAAGAATTTCTTAGGCATCAAAACTTTTGTATGAGATGGAACTACCCCATAGATTCTATAGCTCCTGGAGATTGTGCTAGACTTATATTCTATAGTAGAAAATTAGCATCTTTGGTAAGGTTTGACGAAGAACTTCTTATAGGAGAAGACTCGTTACTCAACTACGAAGTTAGGGACATGGCTTATAAAAAGCAAATTGTTCTTAAAAAGATAAAGGACTCGCGTGAAAGAACTTATAGTTACGACTTGGATCATTCTGGTATAGTAAAAGCATCAGAACTAGAAGGGCAGTACGACTGGATAAAAGAGTTAAATGATGCAGTGGAAGAAACATCAAAAAACTGGACAGTGCCTATGCACTTTGTTTTGGAAGAGATAAAACATAACATTGAAAAAGTACCATATATTGAGGATTTAGGAGTAAAAGAATGAAGATTAAACCACTGGGCGAGAGACTGCTCGTCCTTCGAGAAGAAGTAGAAGAAAAAAGTAGCGGAGGTATATTACTTACCCACTCTCATCAAGAAAGACCAAATCAAGGTGAAGTGAAAGCAATTGGTGATGATGTTACTACTGTCAAAGTAGGGGATACAATTGTGTTTGGTAAGTACTCTGGTAACGAAACATTACAAGTTGACGATGATGAACTTATTATCATGGAACTGAAAGATGTAAAGGCGGTGATCTATGAGTAGAACACATGGCGGTAAAGGAAGCAAAGCAAGACCTAAATCTGTAGACGGAGAACAGTTTGCAGACAATTGGGAAAGAATTTTTAACAGATCAGCAGTAGATGATGCTGCTGATGTGATGAGTGGCAATGACCCCATAATAGAAGACCCTGACCCCGCAGCGATATTTAATCGTGATCACTGGTCATTAATTACAGGAAACTATGAAATGAACGGAACAAATTTTGAACTGGCTGGGGATTTCATGAACTCCTTCGGTCAAGAAGTACTTATAGAACCTACTTTGCCTGAACAGAATTTAGCAAAACTACGACTCGAACTGATACGAGAAGAAGTCGAAGAGCTAAATGTAGGCATTGAAGGAATGGATATTGTAGAGATAGCAGACGCACTTACTGACATTCTCTACGTTGTATATGGAGCGGGTCATGCATTTGGTATAGATCTTGACGCCTGCTACCAAGAAGTGCATCGCAGTAACATGAGTAAGCTAGGAGCAGATGGTAAACCTATCTATCGTGAAGATGGAAAGATACTAAAAGGCCCAGACTACTTTCACCCTAACCTAACGAGCTTATTAAAAGGAGCAATATAATGAAATATTACGTTGTAGAAACGAAAATGGATCATACTGCTACATATATTGTAGCGGTTGAAGATGGTAAGACGATCACAGATGAGTATGAATTAGTCTCTGGTCAAGACTGGGTCAGTAATGGCTTCGGACAAGAGAGCGTTGTATCTGTTACAGAAGCGTCTGATTCTGATTTGAAAAAAGCAGTACAATACACTGCACTCGATGGCAGTTCAATTGATGAAATTAAAGCTAACACAGCAGTAGCTGATTCAGGCATTGAGTGATATACAAAGATCAGTATAGTGAAGTCGTAGAAGCACTTAATAAGGTGTTTCAAGTCTTACCTAAAGGCATAAGTCTTGCAAAAGGTGGTGTGGGGGAGCTAGCTATAGCTCATCACCTACACCACCAACTTGTAGACGGAGATAAGGGAGCAGATGGTTACGACAGCGAAGGTCTGTTGTATGAATATAAAGTTTCAGAAACCAACTGCTTCAATTTTCATCATGGCACTCGTCAACCTACTTGGGAAGCAACTCAGGCTAGAATAGAAAAGCATTGGGTAGGTATAGAAGGTGCATGGGTTGCCAACAGAGTAGGCATGGAGATTGTAGAGAAAGCATATATTTCTACAGATATACTACTTCCTTACTTACTAGCATATTTTAAGAGAACAAAAGGTTCTCAACTTAACAAATCATTCACACTTAAAAAATTCAAGGAATTAACAAATGTTTGACAATTATGAAGAAATCGATAACACCTTTGAAGTTACCGTTGCTGACAACGGATACGTACTTAAATTTAACGCTAAAGAAGTCGGTAAAGACGACTCATGGAATCGTGATGTTAGCTTCGTGTTTGGCAATCTCGATCAGCTTAGTACAGCCATTGACGCAATCAAGGAATCTATGTAATGAAATTCTACATGGTAGAAACGCAGTCTATCGTGAACTACAAATATCTAATCCCCGTAGCTGATGAAGGCTACGGAGCGCAGGCAGGGAAGCTTGCACTAGCGAACTCATACGATGACATCGCTCAGGAACATGGCGAAGAAGAGATTATGAACATATCACTCGTTGAAGATGAAGATATTGAGGTAGCTGTTGAAGGTTCGTACATGGAAGGTTGGACTGCTAGAAGTATTAAAGAGCTGTTCTGCGTAGCAAGCAAGGCAGTTAAGTAATGCAACAACTGTTCAATGTATTTACACCTAGCGAGCAGAAGTATATTCAAGAAAATATACTTACATCACACACTGAGTGGATGAATGCTCGCCATCTCGGAACTGATGGTGGATCTGAGAGAAAATGGACTTTGTACAATCAAGAGGAAGAAGGCGTAGAGTATGACTTTCCTATGATGTGTCTACGTCTTGTACAGAGAGATAATGATAAGGAAGGGACTCCTATTTCTCCTGAATGGAACTTCTTTGAACCCATCTTTCATCGTGTTCGAGAGAGCATGAGCCTACCTTTTGCTCATATCAAAAGAGCAAGTGTCAATCTTACCTTTCACTCTCCTGATCTACATGGTGATATACACCTTGATCACTACTCTAGAATGCACCACAACATGATCTTTCAACTTAGTAAGATTAGCACTGGCGGTACTTTCATCTTTGACGATGAACACAATATGCTGATTGAGAGTGATGTAGCACAATGGTCTGCCACTTCTTTTGGAGGTTTGTGGCACGCTCAAGGTTTCTGTGCTCCAAACGAAATACGTGCAGTACTTGTAGTCACTTGGGAATAATCGATACCTCAGAAAAATAAATTATGATAGACAGCACAATAAATCTACTTTTCCAACCAAGTAAAGCCAACTCACCTACTCAAAAATTAGACCTTTACAAGTTTCAAAAAGTGTGATAAAATATACTCTATATTGATAGACACTAAGATCAATTACAATTCTTCACAACTAACTGCTAGTGATGTAACATAGTGATATTTATGCAATTGTCTTCTCTCGGAATTAAAGGAGAGAGAATGACGAATCCATAATATTATTACGTTGTTGTTACAAACTAGCAATAACCGCACAATGATTTCACATCAACCAAGTGATTATCTGATCAATTGCTAATGACTATGATAATTTACTATCACCAAATGAGGTCAAAGAGACCTTAAACATCTTTACTAAAACTTCGTTCAACACATTCAATTCGTACTATGCCCACAATTATGCCCAATCGCAAATTTTTTGTTTCTTAAACTGTACAATGTATATTATATGAAACACTTTTCCATAATTGTACTAGATTGGTCTTTGGCATCGTGGTTTTCACTAGATATAAAAAAGCCTCAACCAGTTTCCTAGTCAAGGCTATTACGTATTACACCCGCAGCGGGGTCAAACTTGGTAAGATAAACCTCTATAATCTGGATAAGGCATTTCACCACTTTCCCACCATTTCTTCAACTCTTCTGGATCACCTTTCGCTCTTACAACCCAAAACAGAATATCAGATAAGTGTAGGTAGATGTCGCCATCATTATCAATCCACGCTGTTCTCATGTATTGTTCTCATGTATTGTCTCCGTCTCTGTACTCTATCTTGCTTTTATCGAATATCTTATACTCTGTTGTGCCAGGGTTCTCTTGTTCTTTGGTCTTGCATTGCACCCGTAGCTTGTTCAAGTTCTTTAAGAGCCGACTTTGGGCTTTTGTCGAGACCCAGTAAATTCTCAACTTCAATTCCCAAATTCTCAGCAATGTTATTAACGAGCTCCACTTTTGTGACAGGAGCTTCCCCACTCTTGTTAGTATAGACCGCACGTTGATATACTCCTTCTCTACTTAACTTGCCGATGATCGACTTTACTGTTTTGTCATACTTTTCTGCTAGTAATACTACTGTCTCCATGCACGGGTTCTCAGTGTACTTCTCCACTAGAAAAGCAGTTATTTCTTCTGTATAATTCATTCCCAAATCCCCAATATTCTCATAATATCAATAGGTTCGCAACTGTACTTCTTTGCTATAACGTGTACTGATACGCCACGATATACTCCTTCTCTACTTAACTTGCCGATGATCGACTTTACTGTTTTGTCATACTTTTCTGCTAGTAATACTACTGTCTCCATGCAAGGGTTCTCAGTGTACTTCTCCACTAGAAAAGTTGTTACTTCTTCTGTATAATTCATTCCCATATCCCCAATATTCTCATAATATCAATAGGTTCACAACTGTACTTCTTTGCTATAACGTGTACAGATACGCCACGTTCCCACATTGTTTGTATATCTTCTTTAATTCTCATCGCTTTCACCTAACCACATTAGCTGAAACCCTTCTTCTGTTTCTAAAACTTTCACATTGTTACTATATGTTAGAAACATAGGATCTACACTATCAATACCTACTAGAGGTACATACTGTTTTAGAAGGATATCTAGTTCTGCTTCCCACTCTGTAGCAGTTTGCTCAGAAGCGTGTAGATCAGCATGAAGTGCATCAAGCTCGGAGTATTTAACCTCTAGCCCATCAATTAAGGACTTTAGTCTATCATGCAGGCTCGCTGCCTGTAATTCTTGTGTTGGAAACTGGGTTACGTTGCTCATTTACATACTCCTTTTTAGAATTTATACGAGTATTATACGGAGGTTTGGGGAAATTGTCAAGAATTTTTTAAGGAGGGGTTAAAAAAATGCCCTCGGCTGACTAGGCACAAGGGCAAGGACTTTTTAATTATAGTTGGAAAATAGACCGCCTCGCTATTAACCTCTGGATCACTCTCCAGCACCTCGGTTTTGCTTTTTAAGGGAATAAAGGAAACAAACAAAATACCTACCTAAAACAAACCTTGATAAGTTCGGTACTATCAAACCCCCACCAGCCATACGCTTTATACTGCCACTAGGTGGGTTGGCAGTTAGGGATATGGAGTCAGCTTTATCAGTGCTGTCCATTCCCTTAACTTTGAAACGATATTATACTAACATTTAACCAAATCGTCAAGAATTATTTTTCAACTGGTTACGGCATTCCTACTTTATCTTTACCAGATAACCAATCTGCATTCTCTCTTCGCAGATCATTATACTCTGCGGGTGTGAGCGTATCTTCAGCACTTTCTTCTTCCTTGAGAGCCATCTTGGTTACATCATTAAGTTCCATACACACATGCTCAATAAACGTAGGTGAAGGATCGTCCCAAGCTAGATCAACAGCTTCTTCTTCACTCTCAGCTTCTACTGTGTAAGTTTGTATTTCTACTACTCGCATTTCTACTTCGTATACTGGCATTACTGTACTCCTGCTAATAGGGCGAAAACTATCAGTGCCGTAGGTAACAGCACTGCAGTTTCATGGTCGCGAATAAACTCTCGTATCATTATCGTGCTTGTACTAGAGCAAGAAGGTTTTGTAGGTCTGCTTTACTAGCTTTCTCCAATGAGGGGAAACCTGCCTGAGCACCAAGTTCTGTCTGTAGCTGTGCTACGATTTCTGACTTGCGTACTACTGGAGCTCCAGTCTTGGTAGTCCTAGGTTGAGCTTGATACACACCTTCGCGTACTAGTTTTGCAACTATTGAACGAGTGCTTTTGTTGAGTTCTTTAGCAAGAGCAGATACAGTGTCTTTGCTTGGGTTAGAGGTGTACTCTGCTACCATAGCGTCTACTTGCTCTGCTGTGTAGTTTGGGGTTCTGGTTACTTCTGTCATATTTTTTCTCCCGAAAAATTTGGTTAACTGCGATTTAATATAGATATTATACGTGTCTTTGAGCATATTGTCAAGAACTATTCAACAGGTCCTGGCATCCAGTCCCAAAAGACCTCGTCACCAAGTGCCATAGATAGTACATCATCAACGTCTAAGCCTTCGTCAGACTCTACTAGTCCGTCTTCTACTAGCTCATTACGTAGGTTATCAACATATTCCTCGAACTGATCTTTCTTGTAGAAAGAGAACGAGCCATCAGCTACATCAAATGTAACCACATCGGGGTATCCTGGTGCTTTGCTAAGGTAGTTAGTCATAAAATTTGTCCTTTAAATGTTTGGTTATTTGTTTTGAATATGGGTATATTATACACGCACTTTGAGCTCTTGTCAACCGTAAATCGCAAAAAGATGGTACCAAGACGCAATTTAATTCCGGGGGGCCGCACACGACCTCAGCGTGTCAAGTTTAATTTGCTCGCTCCTGCCAAAATTATCTCGAATTATAACGCACCCGCCCCAGCTTGTCAAGACTAGACTTAATTATCTCAAATCTGGCAAAAGTCACAAAAAGGACTTGACAAGATGGTGGTAGATTTGGTACAATCGGCGCAGTTTGGCACCTGTAAAAACAAATAGTTTATTTACTACTTGCTTCGGCGCCTGCAGACTATGAGCAATCGGCATTTAATTGCTTCCGGTCACAAAAAAGACTTGACAATCGGTTTCGCACATGCTAAAATCGGCGCAAGCAACGAGCAGAATAGAATCGTTACTTTACTACTGGCGCCCCCGCGCCAAAATATAGACTATGACCAATTTTGAGCAATTGGTCACACGTTTTCGAGGCCCATACAAAAACAATCGTTGACTTACTACTGGCTACTGCCCCCGCGCCGTTCCGGTAAAAAAATCTGGAACGACGCGTTTCTTTATTTGATGTAATCATTATAGACCTGGCCCGCATATTTGTCAAGCTTTTTTATAAAAAAATCGCATTTATTTTTTCTATAACCAGGGTCAAATCGGTGCGGCCAAATGAGAATCATTCTCATTTAGCCTGTTTCCTAAAATATCTGGGTTAAAATAATTATCTGCAAAATTATAGCGACAATCGGGCAGATCGTGCGGATTATTTCAAGTTTAAATTTGAGGCGGAAAAGCTCCGCCTCTGTTTCTATTTTGTTCATTGTCCTAGCTCCAAAATTTGTTTGCGGGTAGTATCGCGCAAAATGTAGGTGAGGATCATAGCCTCATAATCACGCGCATCTTCTAGCGCGGTATGTGGTTCATCAGCAAGCGAACCCGAATATTCAGTGTCCGCAATATATTTTGCCATAGCATCAGCAGTCATAGATGGCTTGCGAAGTTTAGCAGTTAGCAAACCGCGCGCCTTGCAGAAATCTTGGTAAGAAGCCAAAACGCCAATTTTGCGTTTAGCAGATTTCATAAGGCAAAACCGAGAACCGAAAATCCCCAAGTTAATGCGCGTATTTCTGCATTTGCCAAGATCAAAAGCCAAATTATAAGCGGTTAGCGTGGGATTATATCGCGCCTTGATACCAGCCAGCCATTGATTAATTAGAGCGGGTGAGGAGATTGAGCGTTCGCCCGACTCAAGCATATCATCATAATTTTTTGCCCGTCTGTAGGCGGATTGTTCCGACCAAAACGCATCAGCATCAGCAGATGGATCAGAGAAAAGCGGTAATTTTCCAAAGTGACCGAGAACCATAGCCCCGAATTGTTCGACAATTTCGCCCTGTTTGGTAACAATAACCGCACCAAAATCAGCAACAGTTTGTTTTTTAGTGGTTTCTGTATCCACAATTAGATAGTAGTGCTTTTTCATTTTATAGAGCCTTTTGAAATTTATAGTTTAATTCTACCGCATCACGCGCGGTAATTCCTAGATCCTGAGCCATTGCCAAAACCGCCTTATTATCATCATAAAAAACCGCATCACGAGTCCACCTAGCCAAAGGAATATTTTTAGATGCAAAATAATTAATCAATAAATCGCGTTTCATTTCAGCATCACCGCGATTATCACCCATCGCCCGCGATAGAATATAATCAGCGCGCAATTTGTGAGTAGCTAGAAAGCGGTGATCGTGAGCCGATAAAACGCGCGCTGTACAAATCACAACATGATGCCCCTGAGAATAAGCCGAACGCATCAAGCGCGCCAGTGGTAGCAGTTTATCTTGATTAATTTTTTCTGCCGTACAATTGGCAATCCAGTTATCAAGGTCGAGTGTACCATCAGCGCGGGTCAATTGGCGGTGGCTTGAGTCTATAACAGTGTGATCCAAATCAAAAATATAATTCATAATTAAGCACCTAAAAGGTTAGAGGTAAAGCCGACAATGCTAACAGCATTAAGGGCAATTAGGTTGTAGGTTCTATTTGCTATCGCTTGAACAGTCAAGAGAGACAACCCAAGCAAGGCGAACGGCACAACCAAAGTGAAAGAAAAGGCGACCATTACAACCGAGCCAACCCAACCTAAAAAATCAAATCTATTCATTATCAAAATCTCCAATGGTTAAGCCCCTATTATACAGGGGCTTTCCCATTAATGCAAGCGTTTATTTTATCGCGCTAAGTAGTTTAGAAAGTGCCGAACCAGTAGCTTTTTCTAAGCCGTTTAGATCGTCAATATCTAAGCCCGAACAAATCGCGCTTACAATGTCTGCCTTAGTAGGGGCAGATTTTTTGCGGGCGGGAGCGGGTTTTGAAATGTATTCAATGCCCTCTCTTTTTGCCTTAGCAATGATGGATTTAGCAGAGCGTCCCATTTCTTTTCCTAGAGCCTGGGCTTTAGTGTAGTTAAGAGGCGCGTTTGCGGTGAGTGTTGCAACCATTTCTGGCGTGTAATTAATAGTAGTCATAATAAAAAGTCCTAAAAAAGTTAAGTAGTTAATTGTTTAATACCTGAGTATTATAGTTTATATTGCGCGATTAGTCAAGCATTTTCGTCTCAAATAAAGTCCCTTTCGTCGCACCATTCCACCCCTGTATATGCCTATATTATACCCTAAAAATGCGACCCGATGCAAAGTTAGGGCGACCCGATGCGCCTATGTGGTCATTGCAAATGAGAATCATTATCATTTGGGGGCGGTTATTAGACGCACCAAAATGGTGCGCGGCGGCGGTCCCCCACACGTAAACCTTGAGGTATTTTCACCCCCACACGTAAACCTCAAGTAATTTTGAGAAACCAATATAAGCGCAAAAGACTTGCCCAAAGCACAACGCCTATACCCCAACTCAAAAAAATTTCTTGACAATTTTCGTGAACTTCGATATACTTTGCAAATGGAGGAAATCATATGACAGCAGCACGCTACGACTTAATCATCGACCAAGGCTCCGACTTTAGCCTTGAACTCACTGTAAAGGAATCGGGATCGCTTAAAAATCTATCAGGCTGGCACGGTAGGGCAACGCTTCGAAAAACCTTAGAAGGGGGCATCGATAAAACTTTCACAGTATCTACGCACGTTGGTACAGATTCTACCGACTCAAGCACTTACGGTGTTCAACCTGCAGATAAAGTGGGAAAAGTTACAATGTCCATGCCTTTTGGATCGTCCCAGATTACAGGCGCAGGAACATACCACTATGATCTAGAGATTTTTTATAATAATAGTGGAGATTCTACTGTAACTGCCACGCAGGTTAAACGACTTATCGGCGGTACGGCAACGGTTAGACGCGAAGTTACACGATGAGTGATAAAGTTACGGTCGACATTGCGGAAGATGTTACAGATGTATCTGTGACAGAAATACCTACGTCTGTAACTATATCAGACCCTACCAATACTATAACAGTAGAAGAAACCACAACTACGGTAAATATAGCACCCGTAGTTACTACTGTAACTGCAACAGAACAAGTAACTACTGTAGACATATCAGAGAACCTTACAACAGTCGGAATTGGAGACGCCTCTATAACTGCGTCAAATCTTGCCTCCACCATACAAACTAGTCACGATTCCGGATCTTGGGTTACAGGTGCTTCCGTACAGGCCTCCTTTGATAATTTAGCAACTACTGCTGACTCACGTTATGTAAATGTTACTGGTGATACAATCACCTTTAACGGTGGTACAACTTCAGCAAATCTAGATTTTGCAACCAATGCAAGAGCACGTTTTGGAGATGGTCAACAACTACAAATCTACTCTAATGGCACTACAAGCTACATTGATGAAAGTGGTTCAGGTAACCTTTTAATCAGAGGTAATAACATATATCTCCAAAAGTATACAGGAGAAACTTATTTAACTGGTGCCGCAGATGGTGCAGTAACTTTAAACCATGATAATTCAGAAAGGCTTGCGACAACTGCCAACGGTATAGACGTAACGGGTACAATCACCTTTGACGGCGGTACAACTTCGGCAAATCTAAACTTTGGAGACGGTGATAAAGCAGTATTCGGAAATAGTAGTGATTTACAAATGTATCATGACGGATCAAACTCTTTTATTACAGATGTAGGCACAGGTAATCTTTACATAGATGCACGAGAATTTTATGTAAGAAATGATGCCGGCGTACTCTTCCAATCAACTTCTGCAGGAAGCTCTCAGCTGAAGTTCGCAGATAATACAAAACTAGCAACAACCGTTAATGGTGTAGATGTAACTGGCAATTTATCAGTTAGTGGACAACTTGGCATAGGTACTATTACCACCGGTCGACAACTTCATATAAAAGGTTCGGGTGCTACAGTTGCTGCAAAAATAGAAGCAACAGATGGGCAACAGTCTTCATTAGACTTAACAAATACCGAAGGATCCTTCCGAATAATTAATGATTCAGGAGAACTTAGCGTCTACGACGATACAGACAATGCTGAAAGATTGCGTATTGATACTACAGGCAAAGTAGGTATTGGTACTAATGATCCCTACCACACTCTTCATGTAACTGGAACTCAAAGAATTAACGGCCAATTAATGGTTGGTGATAGTTTAGATAACAATAGTATTGCATCTAATGTAGCCCTGCACATAAAAAATAGTGGACTTGGTGCAAGAATAAGAATTGAAGATAAAGACGGCAATCCAAACTCATATTGGGATATGCTAGTTGATCGCGGAGACTCTTTTGCTATTTACGAAGGTACACACGAAAGATTTACATTTAAAGAGGGCGGGAATGCTGGTTTCGGTAATACTGATCCAACTGAAAAACTAGATGTAAGTGGTAATGTAAAAGCAACTCAATTTAAAGGTGATTTGTTAGGTACAATCAATACCGCCTCTACTGCAACAACTCAAGCAGCAACTGATAATAGTACAAAAGTTGCAACAACTGCTTATGTAAAAACAGCTGTAAGTAATCTTGTAGACGGCGCTCCAGAAGCTCTCGATACTTTGCATGAACTTGCAACTGCACTTGAAGACGATGCAGCCTTTTCCACTACTGTAACAAATAGTATTGGCACAAAACTTGCCCAAGCATCAAACCTATCAGATCTTGCCGATGCAGGAACTGCAAGAACGAATTTAGGATTAGGCACTGCGGCTACAATTAATTTTGATGGCGCATACTCAAGTCTCACAAGTAAACCAGCACTCTTTAGTGGAGACTACACTGACCTTAGTAACAAACCTAGCCTACTACAGATAGGTACCAGCTCTACAACAGCATTAGCAGGTGATACAGCACTCTTTAGTGGAGACTACACTGACCTTAGTAACAAACCTAGCCTACTACAGATAGGTACCAGCTCTACAACTGCATTGGCGGGTGACTCTTTAGTGGAGACTACACTGACCTTAGTAACAAACCTAGCCTACTACAGATAGGCACCAGCTCTACAACTGCATTGGCGGGTGATACAGCATTACTACAGATAGGTACCAGCTCTACAACTGCATTGGCGGGTGATACAGCATTACTACAAATAGGTAGCAGCTCTACAACTGCATTGGCGGGTGATACAGCATTACTACAGATAGGTACCAGCTCTACAACTGCATTGGCAGGTGATACAGCATTACTACAGATAGGTACCAGCTCTACAACTGCATTGGCAGGTGATACAGCATTACTAGCATTAGGCACAAGTTCTACAACAGCATTAGCAGGTAATACACCTGTGATAAAGATTGGAGACACTATTGTTTCTACAAGTGCAGCTGACATAGAATTAGATCCAAATGCTGGAGGTAAAGTAGTATTTAAAGGAAATGCTAGTAGAGGTGCAGGACAATTTGTATTAAACTGTGAGAATAACTCACATGGTATAACCATAAAAGGCCCTCCACACAGTGCAAATGCAGATTATAGTTTAGTATTACCAAACACTGATGGAGAGGCAAATCAAGTACTTAAAACAGATGGTTCAGGTAATTTAGACTGGGTAGGTCAAACAGCTGCATATACTGACTCAAGTGTAAATACTCATTTAAATACTAGTACTGCAAATGCTAATGAAATACTATCATGGACAGGCAATGATTTTGCGTGGGTAGCAGACCAAACAGGTGGAGGCGGCAGTGTTAGAACTGTCTCTGTTGATACAAATGGCGACGGATCTGTTAATAATACTCTTGAATCCGGCGAGACTCTAGTTCTTAAGGCAGGTACAAATGTTACCTTAGCAGAAGCAGGCGGTGTAGTAACAGTTAATTCATCTGCCGGCGGTGGTAGTGCTAGAACTGTCTCTGTTGATACAAATGGCGACGGATCTGTTAATAATACTCTTGACTCAAACGAAACTCTAGTTATTAAGGCAGGAGACAATGTAACACTATCCGAAAGCGGAGGTGTAATAACTGTAAACAGTAATCCACCCTTACCAGAAGTACATAGAATGCTTTGGACTGCTGGAGGCCCTTTGTCCACCTCATCCTCGGTTACATCGAGTGCTGTAGTAACAACTTCCTATACAACAGGTTATTACGTAAATGTTGTTTCAAAAGTGCAGGCCACAGTAGGAGGAGTAAAAAAAGCAAGAACCATGAACACTAGTATAGAATATAACCAGTCTCTTATCAATGGAAGCACTGCGACACATAACAACTTATATCAAAGATTACAACTAAAAGCGCCTGGTTATAGTGTAAGTGAAATAAGTTTAGGAACTGCCACTAATCGCGGAACAGATGGTAGTGGTTATTCGATCATGGCTCTTATAAGTGTGCCTGGAGATGTAACTCATCTTTTTGGTAACGGTAGTATGGGCAGTACGATGGGAACTATTGCTACGGTATCAGGAGGTAACAGTTCTAATAGAACTTTATATTCGGTTTACTATAACCCAACCTTTAACTATACAGAAATTCGTACTCCAGCATATCCAAGCCACCCTATATCAGGAGGAACCGGAGCTACTTCAAGTCTCTACTATGATGTCTTTGCGTATACAAGCACAGGAACTTGGACAACTATATCTGAAAATAGAACAACTAAATATATTACCAACAATGGTATGTATGATACTTTCGTGGTCACTAGTCCTCTTCCTTATGGAAACTACACACTAGACTATAGACTTCATTATAGGAAAAGCAGCTCCGGTTCAACCAACATAGACGATTTTAATGGAACAATTACCTCATTACCATTAGATAATGATTAAGGAGAATATATGAATTTTATAGCAGGAAAAACACTTTTAGTACAAACAGGCGATCAACACGATTATTTAAATGTGGCTGTTTCTTTTCATGAAACTTTACAAGAAGCTGAAGCGGCAATCCCTGCTTTAATGCAAAATTTAAGTTCAGATACAAATGTTCAAGAGTTTTTTACAGGAGTAAAACGTTTTAAGTCAGAGACCAACATTAATGACTATGAGATAAGAACTCTTGGAATATACTTAAACACACCAGACCAATAAAATACTTCTTGACAATTTTGCTCAATTCTGGTATAGTGGTCGTATTAAAAATTAACCAAAACTTATAGGCTACAAATGAAATTAAGGTACTTAATACTTCTCTGCTTACCTTTAGCGGCACTAGGTGCAGAAGATACAATAATTACAGAGTCGACTTCTACGAGTGACGTAAGCACTACTACTAAGTTAGAGTCTCCTCCCCCGTCAGCAATCACGCCGACAATGAATATATCCAACTCTGACCTATGTACGGTTGGAGTTGCGGGTGCAGTGCAAACCCAGATACTTGGTATCAGCATGGGTACAACTGTACGAGACATGAACTGCGAAAAATTAAAGAATGCGAAGACTTTGTACGATATGGGTATGAAAGTCGCTGCTGTGTCTATTATGTGTCAAGACCAGCGCGTATTTGATGCAATGATGAATGCAGGCACTCCATGTCCTTATGAAGGTCTTATTGGAGAAGCCGCAAAAGCAGCATGGGATGCAAATGTAGAAGAAACACCTGTAGAAATTGAAGCAGAGGAGATACTTGATGAAAAGACAAAACAAACTCTTATGGGTCTTGGCAGCATCTTTGCTTTGCTCCTCATCTTACTCTGATAATATAGTTTACGGACAATCAAATGTAAATGCTCGTAATTGGGCAATGCAGAACGTATTACCACAGCAAGCAGGGCTTACAATCTCTCACATTGTGTATGAATACAGTGTAGAGAAAGAAACACAGGATAGAATGTTGGTGCATGTTTCGAATGAAAATGCAATCAACGGAGGATATATCTTTCGATCTACAGATGATTGGACAGGGCAACCTTCCAACACAGTGAAGAAGATAAAGCCTACGTCTCAGCTTCCCATACAATACTGGGGAAATGGATCGATAGAAACAGAAGGTTTCGGTACAGTTTCAAACTCTTCTGTAAAGTATAACTGGAGGTACGAACCTTGTTTCGATCCTCAGTCTGATCCAACATGTCCAGGGTACATGATACCTTACGACTTAGAAGATATACTAGTAGATGCTGTTGATCCCCTTGAAGATCAATATATTCAAGAACAATTAGAAAGGCAGGCACTACTCGAAGAAGAAGAAGAGTTTGAAAGAAAAGAACGTTTAAAAAAGAATAAGCGTGATATGGAAAAACTCTTAGGCGGAATTAATACTAAACTTATGTCAGATCTTGCAATGGTTCAAGAAGCAGCATACTTTAGTATAAACTTATTTCCTACTTCATATTATAGTCCTTTAGAGGGCGGAACATATGAAGACGCCTTGCAACTGATTGATGCAGAGTTGCCAGACAACAAAGAGGGAAGACGAGTGAACTACACTCAACAAAAACTGCATGAAGAAATGATACAATCACAATATGATAATTGATTATCAAGAGTGCTTCGGCACTTAAGAGATATACTATGAAGAAATCTTTGTTAGCAGCCGGACTTTTACTTTCTAGCGCAGCTTTTGCAAATGTTCCTATTACAGGTTCAGTAGCATCAAAGTGCGTAATTAATGTAGATACTCCTGGCGTTTATGGTAACCCTTCTGCAAATCTACTAAGCACTGACCCTTCAGACGGTGGAGTTGTACCTGTAGTTCGTTACGATATTATTAGCGCAGAGCTTTACAAGGCCAAAATTAGTTATCCTGACGAGTTTACAAGCAGTCCTTCTTTGAATGACGTTGTAAATTGGACAGGCAGTGTAACAGTAAGTCAAACTTCTGACGAGTCAATGGCATCATTTGAGACAAACAAAGTAGAGTATAATAACACTACTGAGTATGACTTAGATGTGCAGGGCAGCGTTTGGTTTGATATTACTTCATCTGCAGACTATGGTTATGATAAATCCTTCCCTGGTGGAGACTATCAAGCAACCGTAACTGCGGAGTGTATTGCACTGTAATGCGATTCTGGGTTGTATTACTTGGTGTGTTAACTCATGGCTTCACTTGGGGTCATGAGTTAACTCCCACTTATCCTACATTAGAGACTTCTTATATGTCAGGAGTTCTTAAAGCAGAAATGCATCTATTTAATAGTCGAAAGGACGTCAACTATTATTCAGTATCAGTCTATGATAAAGACTGGAATCCTGTAAAATTTGCTACGGAAAGCAAAATTATTCAAATGGACTATCTAGATCATAAAGATATAGAGGTCTATGTTCGTACAAAAGATCAAGAAAAGGCACACTATATTTGCACTAAATCGAAAATCCTGAAAGGTAAGAGTGCACCGACACTACTCGCATCAAGGATTTGTTCAAAAATAAAATAAGAGGCAAGCGTGAAAAAACTAATATTATCGACACTCTTAATGAGTCATGTGGCGTGGGGACAAGGATCATTGAATCTGAATATCCCTCAGGCGTCTCAATCTCATGGAACCGATAAAATTAGAGCAGGCAACGTTGACTGTCAGAACTCTATAGGTTCTGGCACGAATTTTGAGTTTGGCGTAGTAGGCATTATTGAGCAAGGTGATACTCCTTATACTACTCAAATACAAACATTCGAAGATCAAGAAATGAAAGACGTAGGAGTATACGCACGCATAAATATTCCTATCGGCGGACCAAAAGAACGTATCAACTGTAACACTCTGTATCAGTTAGAGCTAACAAAGAAACGTCTAGAAGTAGAGAAGCTACAGCGTGAGGTTATGCAACTACGTCAGCTTCAATTTACAGATGATGTTGAGGAAAATAAGGAAGACTAAAAATGGCAGAATTTGAAATTGCAGGAATGACTTTTAAAGGTGGAAAGATGGCGGTAATACTAACTGCTCTTTCTACATTAGGCGGTGCTAGCTGGGCTGGCTTTGAGTTTTACAAAGATTACATGGATATGAAAGAAATCGTACAAAATATTGATGTAGATGCGATAGACGCAAAAAATGTTCAGATAGTTCAAAAACTAGATGATGCCATTGAGTATACACGAGATATTAAATCCGGACTACGAGACGATATTCTTAGTATCGAAAAACAAGCAGATAGAGTAGAAGACAAAACTCGAAATATGGAAGAAAAAGTACGAGATATGATCGACAAAGCAAGTGAACGTTTTGAAACAAGACGAGATTCTTTAATGTCAGACAACGCTAGAGACTTAAAAGAACTAGAAAAACGATTTAGCGACAAGCTACAAAAAGCACTTGATAATCCGCTTGCAGACTAGACCTAAGAAAAATATCTCTTGACAATATAACCCTAACTTAGTATAATACGAAACATGACAAAAGAACTCACTACAATTTCACCTGAAGGACTGGAAATAGCAAACAGTTACCTACAGTTCGGTAACATACGTGGAGTGTGTGAGTATCTTCAAGTACCAGAAACACAGGTAGTAGAAGTACTAAATAAGCGCGAAGTAAAAAAGTATATTGATACTGTTTACTTAGACTTAGGATACCGCAATAAGAATAACATTGGATCTTTACTAGATAATATGATTGCTGCTAAATTAGAAGAAGCAGAAGAATCAGGCGTATACTCTAGCAAGGATCTAGCTGACTTATTGCAAATGGCTCATAAAATGCGTATGGATGAAATCAAGGCGCAGGCAGACTTAGCAAAAGCCGAAAGCGGCAATATCAAAAACCAAACCAATGTACAGATTAATGAAGCTGTTCCGTTTGGTCAAGGTAACTATGGTAAGCTGATGGAGAAACTTCTTAAAGATGGAAACGAATGAAAAAGTAGCAGGTCTTGAGAAAGGTCTCTATGCTCACGAAATACAATGCGAAGAACGTTGGAAAACTTGTTTTCAGCGTTTGGAAGATGTAGAAACGTCTCTTAATAGAATAGAGACGCGTATGGTTAGTATAGGCGGAACAGTTATTATGTTCCTGGCGGGGGTCATTATTACACTGATCACCCAATTGGGGTAAAATTATGCACTGTGGAACTAAAGCAAAAAAACGTAAAAAGAAAAAGGGCGGTAAAAAACGTCCGAGCTACTAATGAAGTATAAGACTAAAAGAGCTGCGAGAAAAGCGGCAAAACGTATTGGTCTCAAAGGTATTCACTCACATGGTAGAGGAAAAACTAAAGTCTATATGGCAGGCAGTACTCATAAAGCATATGAGAATGCTAAACGTAGGAGAAAATAATGGCAGTTCGTAAAAAGAAACGAAAGGCTGCAAAGAAAAAGCCTGTTCCTACAAATAAAAGACTATATGCTACTGTTAAAGCCGCAACAAAAAGAAAATTTAAAGTATACCCTTCTGCTTACGCAAATGCTTTTCTAGTAAAAGAATACAAGAAAAGAGGAGGCAGATACCGTATGGGGGTTAAGAAATGAAACCTCGTAAAAGCGGACTTAGTAAATGGTTTAAAGAAAAATGGGTAGATATATCTCGTCCTAAAAAGGGTGGAGGGTACAAATCTTGCGGTCGAAAGAAGGCAAAAGGAAAGGGATACCCTAAATGTGTGCCAGCAGCAAAAGCTGCTCGTATGACAGCAGCCCAGAAAAGATCAGCTATTCGTAGAAAACGAAAAGCAGGCAATCCAGGGGGCAAGCCACGCAATGTTAGTACATTCGTGAAAAAGAAGCGTAAAGCTACTATGAAGCGAAGAAAGAAATAAAGTGTCAAGTGGCACTTTTCAGCAAGGCCCTTTCCCCCAAATCGGATACATTTTGACCAAGGGCAGGACAATACGGAGAAACAAATGAAGTATTTAGTTATAGTATCTGCACTACTACTAGGAGCTTGTGGAACCATGAATGCAGCCATTGACGGCACGCAGGCAATGGTAAACAATACTCTAGGCGGAGTAGGCAACACAGTAGCAGATATTACGATAGCAGTCGGACAAGATGTCAAAGGTGTCGTCGATTCCGGCAAGAAAGACAAGGAGTAAACTTTATGCCAGCAAAGCGAAAAGCGAGGAAGAAAAAAGACTCAAGGTTAAAACGGGCAGGCGTTAGTGGTTATAATAAACCAAAACGTACTCCAGGCCATGCTAAGAAGTCTCATATCGTTGTAGCTAAGTCTGGCGGTAAAGTAAAAACGATTCGCTTCGGCCAGCAGGGAGCTAAAACGGCAGGGAAGCCGAAGGCTGGAGAGTCTGATAGAATGAAAAAGAAACGTGCATCTTTCAAAGCAAGACATGCTAAGAATATAGCAAAAGGTAAGATGTCCGCAGCATATTGGGCAGATAAGGTAAAATGGTAGAAGAAACACTCTGTACTATACAGGAAAGGATACAAGAAGTATTAGATGCTAGAAGTAGATTAGAGATTGATAATCGCACAGCAATACAAAAAAGTGTAGAAATATTCAAAGATAAACATGAGTATAATAGCTTTAGCGATATTAAACTATGTAAGGCATTAGAAACCTCACTAGATAAAATTTTAATAGATACCTCTTTTCATAGGAACTTAAATTTTGTATGGGTTTTAAGGTTATTGCAAAAATTTGAAGCATTAGAGGTACGCCCTCTAATGGTATACGAATGTACAGATAACTCCGGACACTATGTTGCGTTTGATGGGCAGCACACAGCTGTTCTTTTATACGTTCTTGTTACCGAAGTTTTTAAAGAAAATTTAGAGGGCTGTATCATACCTATCATAAAGTATGACGCATCCCAAGTAAAAGAGCAGCAAGCTGTTCTTTTAGGGAGTACAACTTAAAATGTCAGAAACTAAAACATTTCATCCAGCAGATACAAACGGCGATGGTAGCGTATCAAAAGAAGAAGAGGCATTATACCTCGAATTTAAACGTAAAGAGTTAGAAGATGCAGACGCTATGCGAGATGCACAGCGTAACATGACATGGTTTGCATTGGGCGGTCTATTACTGTACCCCTTCGCAGTTGTTCTTGCATCACTAGCTGGCTTAGATCAAGCACAGGATACCTTAGGGGATATGGCACCTACATATTTTGTAGCCGTTGCCGGTATAGTTGCAGCCTTCTTTGGTACACAAGCAATGAAAGGTAAAAAATAATGGAAACAATACTAGATTTAGCAGTAACATTTTGGCAGTGGACAATAGTAATCGCAGTAATTGCAGTTAGCTACATCATTAATAAACTAGATAAACCAGACTTGAAACGAGTTGGATTTGAGTTTAATGATATGCCAAAAATGCAACCAGTACCAATTGCAACAGCAAGTAAAGGTTTCTGGGGAGCTATCTTAATGTGGTTAATGGGTAGTCGTCAGTGGAAAATTGTAGAAGATTTTCACTATAGTATTGACGGAGTAGGGTATAAGATTCCTGCAGGTTTTCAATTTGATGGCGCATCGGTTCCCAAGTTCTTAGCAACCTTCCTGTCTCCAGTAGGAGTTTTATTGATGGGTGGCTTAGTACACGACTACGGTTATAAGTATGCTACTCTTATGAAGAAAGACGGTA
>Ga0208133_1000061_pt1 | contig 40024 bp, 47 predicted proteins | sample ColrivemetaGS535_FD_187595 | JGI IMG/M metagenome (GOLD analysis project Ga0208133, IMG submission 187595) | Estuarine microbial communities from the Columbia River estuary, USA - metaG S.535 (SPAdes) (version 2) | ecosystem: Environmental > Aquatic > Marine > Intertidal zone > Estuary | place... | reverse complement strand
AACGTACAATAAAGTTTACAGTTAAATCTGGCATTGACTTTATTGGTTGTGGAAGTTTAGCAATTGCAACTAAATCACAATTATCATCGTATAATCCGATTGTTGTAATCATAGGTGCTAAGAATGAACCAGTAGAATCTACTGAGCCACTTATATCATAGTGTTCAAATCCAGCTTTTTTATTACCAATTGAACCACTAAATCTATAATCTAATATATCGCCTGTTTCTAATGTTGTTAATTTTTTAATATATTTAACACCTGGAGTTGTAGTTGTTTTATAAATTTTACCATCTGAGCCTGATACAAATCCATTTTCTCTTCCAATCTCTACTACTGCCGTTGGATTTTGGGATACATTGAATTCATCATCATTTGCAATTAAAAGATACTCATGCTCATAAATTGTTTTTGTAGATTTAAATGATAATTCCCAATTTGTATTTAATTTTGCGGCTGCATCTCTAGTTAATACAATCAATCCTTGTGTGTAAAATATGTTACCAATTTTATCACTACCAGCTGCTCCTTCTAAAAATGGTATATTTTCTACAACCATAACACCCGTATTTATATTAAAACTCACTACGTTTAAGTTATAATTAGTTCCATTGTAAATTATATCAAATGTACCATCTGATAAATCGAATCCAACATATGGTATAGTATGAAATGTTCCAGAATATGCATTTGAAGCTATATCTAAAAAATTTAAACTATGTTCTTGTAAATCAATTTTACCAAAAGTAATACTATCTCCACCTGCTCCAATTATATTTCCAAACTTATCATCTATAAATGATGTAGTTACTCCATTTTTATCAATTAATAAAACAGACCCCTTTTTGATTCCTTCGCCTACATATATTTGTGGAATAGAAATTACTTTAGCCGAACCGCTTAGATATCTATCACGAGTAGATTCTTGTATATTATAATCAGATGATTTATCACCATATCTTACAAATGGATTATCTTCATGTCCATTATAAAATTGAGCTCTTAGTTGTCCATATAATGAGTTTTTATTAATCGATAATCCACCATCAGTTGTTACACTATTTGATGTATAATTTCCATCTTCAGCTTCCAATAAAGCAATTTCAGATGAAGCCTGATTAAAATCCCATTGTTTATAGGCTTTAAATGGACGTATACTAATATCTGATTTTGGTATTCTTTTTAACATATCACTAATAAATATCTTATTAAACAAAAACCCAACTTTTTAGGGTTGGGTTCAATCTATGGTTTTAATCATAGATAGTTATTTGGCTATTCTCCTCTAAAAATCTAATTTAACCTTAATTGCCACTTCTTTATCAAATGATTTCTCAATTGGTTTAGAAGTTTTTGCTACTGCTAATAATTCATTAGAATCATCATATAATCCTACACTTGTAATATACACATGCGGGTCTCTTTCAAATAATGATTGAACAAACTGACCAGTAGAACCGGTTACGAATGTTGGGTTGTTTGAGAAGTTAAATTCTCTATTGTTTGCTCTTACAAAATAATGAGATGTTGAAACGTTTTCAGTTCTTCTTACTTGGAAGTCAGCGCCACCTTGTAAAGAACGTAATAACATTACTGAGCCAGAGTTTGCACTATATGTAGAACCACTTAAAGAAAGGTTATGATAAACACTTTTTTGTGAATCATATGCTGGTGCTAATTTGGTATCAACCGAAGAAGATAATGCTGCTGGGTTTAATAAAATGATTCCCATATCTGGATAGAATAAACCCCATCCTTGTCCATTAGATGCCGTTGCACTATTTACTGAAGAAGTAGCTGCAGTTCCAATGTTTAATGAACCACTAACTAAATTATAAACTCTTCCTGCGGTTGTAACGTTTTCATCAGTTCCACCACTATCATCGATTAACGTAATACTTCTTAATGAACCAGATAAATCAATTGATATATTACCTGGGTCTAATCTTTCTTTGTATCTAGCTCTATTGATATTGATTGCGTAGAATGATGTCATATCAGCACCACCTGCCGTTGTACCACTATATATGCTAAAATACGGGTCAGCTGAATCTAATAATACGTTTTTATACTGATTATAAGTTGCTTTTGTTGGAGAAGTTGAATCATCATTTTGAGCCAATGTTGGTGAACCATATCCGAATGCATCGCCATAAGCAACTGAGAATTGAACCTGAGATGCATCAGATGATGTTAATCCATTATAAACATCGATATAGTATTTACCACTTACAGATGTTACTTGTGCAGAAGATGTATATGTTGCGTTTACATCCAATGAACCTGTATCACCACTCCATATTCCAGAAGTTACAATTTCAGTTCTATTAGTTACTTTATCAATAGCTCCGAACTTTTTATAAATACCATTTGTGATGGTAGTTATATCCGAGCTGATTTGTTCACCTTGACCTAAAAATTGGTTTACGATTCTAACTAATTCGTTAGTATCAACGGGAGTTCCTGCGGTGTTCGCTGCACCGGCTAAGTATTGTGATAAATTACTTGCTAATAGGCTTCCTCTATTGTCTCTTATTAATGCCATAGTTTAAATTATTGAACGTATGTTACGGTTACTGGAATTGTTTGTGAACCACCTGTTTCGTTACCATAAACAGTTATAGTTGTTCTGATAGTTGAAGTTAAGGATGGGTTTGGAATAAATTTAAATGATAATCCTTTTGCAATTGCTGCAGTTGCAGATACATCATCTCCGATAAATACAGGCACTGTTCCTACATCAGATGTTACACCTTCTCCCACAATATCACCTGCTGTTTTATTAGAAAGGATAATTGTATATCCTAAGCTTCTATTTCCGGCTGGAGATGTTGTTGGTGATAATGAAACTTCACCACTTTTTTGATTTACTGCAATATTAGGAACACCAAATTCTACAACCGGAATACGAGTTGTGTTTTTTGGTAAAGTTACTAATTTGTATTTCATTACTTGTGTTTCATCAGGATTAGCTTCTAAAACTGGCATATTTTTAATTGCCGCATCGTAGTAAGATGACCCTAATGGATGTGCCGGTTCGTATAAAGAGTAATCAATCTCATCATCTGCTAAAGCAAATTGAGTTATGTTTAAACCCTGTCCAGCTGCCAGTTTTTCTCTACCCTTTTTTGTAAGGATTGCATCGACTGTTAATTCTGTATTACTTAAATATCCCATAGTGTTGTATTATATCGTTTGTTAATAAATATAGTTTTTATAAAAATTATTACTCAACTTCTAAAATTGGTTCAGAACTATCTCTACCAGTCTTATTAACTCTTAGAGTATTTGGATTAGATACAAATGTTTCAATAGGAGAACTACCATCTAAAGTAGTAGCTGCAGTGTTTTTTGAACCTCTAAAGAAACTATTTTCTAATCCTCTTGTTAAATCCGAAGTATTTCTATAATGTGTTGGTAAATATCCGTTTACTTTTGTTACTTCAACTATACTACCCGTTCCAGCGTTTATTACTTTGGAACCGGAATATGGTTGTATATTTAATTTCGTTTCATAATAAATAGAAGATGTTATGTGGTATCCACCACGTGGGTCACCTTTTCCATTTATTACTATATTATACGCAACTACATCTCTTTGTTTTTGTTCTTTAATTAAATCTACTTTAATTCTTTCCTTAACACGTCTACCATTTGTATCAAAGTATGTTCTAATAGCATGTCCATTTTCTGCATATACACCAAATCCTACATTTTCATAATCACTTTGTCCAACAAATGTGTTCGTATCATAAATATCAATCTCCGATAAAATAGTAGCTTCACCCAACCCAGCATCTATTGTAACTTCATTTTGAAAAGATTCTGCTATTTGATTTAAATTATCATTTGGATTGATTAAACTATATAATTGATATGATTCTGCAAATGTTTTATCTATTGAAGCAGTATATATTATACCATCATATTGATTATTTTCTCCAAATAAATTTTCAGATAAATTACCATCAATAATAGTTTCATATTGTTGATTTTCTGCTAAAAATATAGTTGTATCAGCAAAATGAATCGATGTTTCTTGTTGATATTCTTCTCCTGATGGTTTTTTATGAGGAACTTTACTTCTTTCCAAAAAGTGTGGTTCAATTAATAAACCCGTAGTAGCCTTAACTCTCGCTGGTAGCATTTTTTTAATATCATCAAACATTGATTTTTCATATAGTTTGATTAAATTAATATATGCGTAAATATCTCTACCATCAAATCTTTGGAAATAATAATTTCTTAAAGAATCTAATTTTGAATAGTTTGGTTTATAATCATCCGATGGGTCTCCAATGTAATCATCTATATTTAATCCACCAAATGATTTTGCAATATCCAAATTCAATTCCTTAGTAGGCGAGAAAAATAATCCCACTCTATTAGAATCAGTTGGCGATTGGTCGAATGCTTTTTTAGTTGCTCTTTGTTTTACTGATAAATCAACGCCAACACTTCCACTTATTTTTGTTCCATCAAATGTATATTGGTCTTCAAATCTAATTTTATTAGTTGAATATCTACTTGCACCGCCATCCGGTACTTCCATTACAATTGTTCTATCAATTGCTTCGAACTGATAAGGATATGATGTTATTGGTGTAAATCCACTAGCGCTTACATATAATAGTGGAGAACTATTTAATGAATATAATGGGATTAATGAACCACTTTCATAATCATTACGAGTTTTACCTGTTTGGAAATAAACGTTGGTATCAATATTAATCATTGATTGCGTTACTGCCAAATTCTTTGGATATTCAAAATCTAAACGGAAATATAAATCCGATGTAGATGCCGAAATACTATTACCATTTACCATTTCAGGAAATGAAACGTGTTGATTGAATACATTAGTATCCAATTGCTCACTCCATAAACGGAATTCATCCAATGAACCGGAATATTTTTCTCCAACTTTGATTTTACTTCCGTTATTCCAATTTGTATAATTAGATGAAGATACCGAATTACTGAATAAGGTTCTTTCTTTATCAGCTTGTCTAATATCTAATTGTAATCCATTAGAGCCACTACTTACAGATATACCAAAGAACTTATCATTGAATATTGGTAATAATGATGATGAAATCGTATTTATTAAAGTGTTTGAACCTGAATATGTAAATTTAACCTGTCCGTATGTAGAATCGGTTGAGCCACTAAGATATACTCCCCAACTACTTCCTGAAACTAATTGGTATTCTCTTGCATATGCTGGCTTTACAAACATTTCAATTGTGTTTGGAACTCTACTTTTATCGGTAATTTTCCAATCCATCTCTAAATAAGAACCACTATTCATTTTAAGAGCAGTTGTAACGTTATCCATTACTAATTTACTCTTAGTTTCATTGTTATTTATTTCCGGTCCACCAAATTCTAAAATTGAAAGATTTGATGCAGGGATACCATAACAACTTAATAAAGCGTATACACCTCTTCTAGTTCCTTTATGTTTTAATAAGTAAGGTAAATTATTTACAATTCTTCTCCAAACTTCGTATGTTCTTTGTTTAGCTGGATTAGTTTCTTTGGTATTACCATTTGAGTCTAATCCAAATGTATATTCCCATAATTGTTCATCAGCTGCAAGGTTCTTTGCATCCCAATTAAATGATTTTAATACATCAAATAATAATTTATCAGAAATACCATCTTTTGCTTTATATCCCAATCCTCTACTTTTTTCAATAGATTTAGTATGATAATATATGTTATCAAAATGCTGCCCAACCATTGTAAAGAATAATAAATAACTTGCATTATTTTCATCGTTTACAATATATTGTGGAATATTATTTTTAATAAAATTTGGATTGTTATTATCCCAAACTTCTGCTAATTCTATAATATTATTATACCAAGGAACTACACTGCCCGTATCGGTAGATAATAATCTAACACTACCACTATATGGCCAAGTTATAGATGTACTATTATTTGTTGTATATAATGAAGATGATGTGTATAAGAATTTTTCAAATCCATCAAATGCATTTACTAATTGATTTTTTTTCAACTCTTGTCTTACTGCTTCTTGTGTAGATGCAATAGAACCACTATGTGCTTGTGATGCATTTGAAGCAGATATAGCCGTTTCGTAGGTTTCTATCAATTGTACTTTATATGCAAAATTATCTACTCTTTCTTTTGCTGAACTAAAGTGTACAAAATTATTCCACAAATAAGTTGAACCACTTACATACTCTATATTTAATTCATCTGTATTATTCAAAGATGAACTTAAATATGTTGAAACTAATTGATTTGATGTGGTAGACCCACTTAATATTAAATTATCTAAAGATTCATAGTTAGTAGATTGCCCACTAACAAAATCAACATCAATATTGAAATTAGGTCCTTTTATAGTAGGACAACTTAAATTATCTTGTTCGCTTAATACAACCGTTTCAATAAGAGGATTACTCATTAATTTAGTAATCCAAAATGTTGAATTAGATGTTACATTAGCAGGTAGTGGTGAATATAATTTTAATATAGTAGATTCTACCACATCACCATCTTTAACAATTTCATTTCCTAAATCATCAGTAGATTTTTTAGATAATGTCCAATCATCCTTTTCCCAAGATGATATTATAATTTGCTCATCATTTCCAAAATTGGCAAGATGTGTTAAATACTTACTATCTCTTTCAGGTTCTATAAATTTAAGATTTCCAATAAAAGCATCGTAAATAGATTTTCTAATAATATCTTCATCCAGTCTAATTGTAGGATACGATATATTTGTAATAATAGTATATTCGTTTCCAACTAATTCTTCTTCGCCACCTCTATTAAATGGTTTAAATATTAATGTTACAGTACTATTACCATTCCATTGAGAAAATCTATCGGCTAATTGCCTTAGGTTTATATTAAAAGCACCATTGGGTGGTAAATTTTTAAATAATCCAATTCTACTATTATCTTTTGCTAATAATTCTACATCAATAGAACTTACTGCAAATGAATTATATTGTACTTCATAATCAATTTGTAAATCAGAAAACGAAGGTACATCTATTGAATCTGGATAAATAATCTGAGTTATTGATGGAAAATCATTTATTGCAATAAAGTTTACTAATACTTCAACTCTATCACCCGTTCCAAATAAATCACTAACAGGTACTAAGTATATTTTTTTAGTACCATATTCACTTGCAAAATCTTTATTGAAAAATAAACTAATGTACCCTTGATTTGCAGATACTCTTAATGGATTATCAGCGTTTACATATGCGTATACATAATCAGCATTTGTTGTACTAAATGTAACATTTACGACTTTATCTACATCGGATTCTTTTATTTCCGCATCGTATTTAAAATTAGATACACTTATTTCTGGCTTAGCTACTTTAACATCTTTTTCTAAAATAGCAGCAACTACAATTCCACCCGATAATTCAGATGATTGTATTTTGAAAAACTGACCTACTTTATTCCAAGAAGAAAAATCAGTTGAATTTCTTTCTCCATTACCACGAGATGTGTAATATATAGAACTATATGTGTATCCTTCTGGTAATTCTCCCTTTACTTCTAAATTTACATAACTATTTTTTAATAGTTCAGAATTTATTACCTTATCATTGGTATTGGCATTTTTTAATAGTATAGTTGAACCATCTACTATATTTAAACTGTTATCAACTATTTCATATTTTAAAGATAATATATCTCCTAATTCTGATTGGAAGTTGGAAGCAAATGCTATTTCATACGCAATATTCGTTGGGGGAAGTAGGTCTATTGGATTACCATCACCAACACTTATTGGTTTAAATTTAAAACGTAAATCAATAACACCACTTGTAGATGGTAAAGAACGTTCAGTACCAATTGTATATCCACCACCTATATTTAACTCATACTCTCTTACTAAAATATTTTCAGCGTATCTAATATCATTTCTAGTAGGTTCTACGCTAGTTTTGATTCTAGACGTATATTGAAAGTTATAATTCCAATTATAATTGTTATTGTAACTAAATCCATTATTGTTGTTAAACCCATTGCCAAAATTACTATTATTAAAATATCCGTAATTATAATCGTTAGAATTATATGTTGGGTAAAAATAATCTTGATAATTTACAGTAGGAGCTGGTTCGTTAAGTGGTTCTTTATATGTTTTTTCTACCGATACAACAAAGTAGTTAGTAGTTGTTTTACCATTAACGTTAGCTTTATATGTTCTACTACTTCCAAATTGTAATGCCGGTGAAAATATTACATCGCTTGATACACCTATTCCAACATTAACATCATCTTGTAAAAATTCAGCAGCTTCATCTGATATTAAAGCTATTTTTAATCTATTATTATCAGAATCTAAGTACGATGGTGGTACGAATGTAGGATTTGGTGTTGTAGGTGGAACGTATGAACTACCACCTCCGCCGCCTCCGCCACCATCTATAAATGACGTATACTCACCATTACCATCGTATGGTCGGTTCATATTCATTTCATCTCTATTATTTACTGATTGCACGTGTGTCTTTTAGTTATAAATATTTTAATATTATTTTATTGGAAAGCTTGTAGCTGTGTATCGTTCCCACGATTATCATCATTTCCACCATACCCATATCTATCTCTATCCCTATCAATAAATTCTCTACCACCTCCGCCGCCTCCGCCGCCTCCGCCGCCATATGATGGGGGAGCTGGTTCAACTGATTCAGTTGGAGGCATTTTAATAACAACAGGCTCAGCTGGTGTTATAGTAATTGGTGGTTCTGGAACCGGCAATGGCTTTATAACATCAACAGGTGGCTCTTCTCTAGGAGGTGGAGGTAGTATTGGTGTATCTTGTATTTTTTCAACATCATCAAATGTTGCACTAATATTTTGAGGATTATATACATTTCTCTTAATAGTAGTGGGTGTACCAAATGCTTCTAAGTTATTTTTAATTTCTTTTCTTATTTCAGTTATAGCAAACTCTTTTGGTAATGATTTTACTGTAATATTTCTTCTCTTTAAAAATGAAGAATTTGCATCAATACATTCGAATAAAATTGTTTGAATTTCATTTGTTAATCTTTCAAAATCATATTGCTCACAAGCTTCAAATCTAATACTTGAATTTTGTCCAAAATTAGATTCTTTTATATTATAGTTTTTATTATTAAGATAATATGTTACAGACGTTTTAAAATCTTCATATATCTTTTTTCTAAAATTATCAAATCTACTTAATCCAAAATCTTTTTTAAGTACACTAAAAAAATCATTTCCAAATTTAGAACTCAATGCTGTATCTATTGATTCTAAAAATGTTCCTTCAAATGAATTTAATGAATCTAATATACTTTTTTTATAGTATTTAAAATCTCTTCTTAAATTACCTAAATTACTAAATTCATTATTGGTTTTATTATTAATTGTAGCATTCTTTGTTTTTAAAGGTAATATACGAATCTCTTCTCTTGATGGGGAAATTTCATGTATCCAAACTTTTTCTAAATCATTTTCTGAACCTACTCTATATCTAACAAAGTTCATATTGATTTTAAGAATACCATTTGTAAATCCTAAATCATTAAGAAGTTTTTCTGCATCAATTGCAAGTTCTTTTTGTCCACCTGCATTTGTTACATTATACATATAATTTTTAATATCACCCGTTTTGATATAAGCAACATTGTTACCTGTTTTATTTGGTAATAATAAATTATTTACATCATATATAGATACTTCCATTACATCGTATCTACATTCACCGAAATCAGCTTCCTCTATTTCATTTTTTGATACAATAAATAAATCATCCGCTTGAAGAAATTGTCCTTCATTAGTGGAGTTTGAATTTATACCATCAAAGTTTGTATATTTCTTTATAGCCATTATTATTCGTTTTTCTCGTAATTATTTGGATGGTTTTTTACTAAATCCGCTGGATAAGATTTTTTATCGGTTTTTCCATCAGCCATAGTTACAACCACTTCAACATTACCGCCTTTATATCTAGCATCACCCGTAAACTTTTTCTTGTTTGGTTTTGAATCTAATCCACCAGTTTGTGATGTTGATATTATTAAATTAATATCTTTAGATTGTCCTGCTGCGATTGTAAAATCGGTTTCAGCTGCCGATAGCCAATTTATATTAGGAGGATTAGTTATTTTTATACTAACTTTTATATCTTTTTTATCATTATTAATAATATTGATAGCCTCACCATTAGCCCAACGTTTATCGGTATTATTTGCATTTATTTTACCAACTATCGCCGTATCGTTTTTAGCATTTTTAGTTTTAATTTTAACTAATACATTTCCAGCTAATACATCTGCTCCACTTGCAATTGCTTGTGATTGTGTACCTTGCTGAATTGCCTGTTGTTGTTGAACTGCTCCCAATTGAGATTGTAAACCTTCAATGATTGAGTTTAATGAATCAATTTGTTTAATTAGAGCCTCAATTTGTGCTTTAAACCCCTGATTTTGTGATTGTAAAGATGCTCTTAAAATAGATTCTTCAACTGATTTTTGTACAGCTGATTGAATTTGGTTTGAGAAATCTTGTATAGTTCCAGTTAAAGTACTTATCTGATTACTCAATGCATCATTAACTTGCTCAACTGCAAGTTTATTATTTATTTCAGTTTGAACTTCTGCTTCTAATCCGGCAACTTCTGAGGTTAATGTTTCTACTTTTTTAGTTAAATCTTCTACTTGCTTTGTTAAATCTGCATTAGTTACAACTTGTTCATCGTATAATGACTTTGGAACTAATTCTTTATTTGGTACAGGTATAGACGGTTTTAATTCTTTAACTTCAACATCAATTGCTTTTAATAACTCTACATTATCGATTTTTGTTTTGGTTAATGGCTTGAATACCAACGATGATGCTACGTTTTGTTCATCAATTATTGTAACCCCATATTCATTTTTTGAAACAGCCGCAGAACCTGATATCCTTAGAATCGATTCTAAATCTTCTTTACGTTTATCAGCTAACTTTTGTGCAATTGTTTCTAAAGGTGTTAATGCCATTATTCTACTATTTCAAATATTAATTTATCATCAATTAGTGTTGTTATTCCACCTTCGACTATTTTTAGTTTTATTTCATACATCCTATTAGCCGGTAATGTATTTAAGTTCATATTAAAATAATTAGAAGTACTATCACAACTAATTTTAGTATATGTTCCAAATGGATATATTACTTCGCCAGTAACATAATCTTCCAATTGATAATAAGTAGTAGTTGGTAAGTATTTATTTTGGTCTAATTCATATATTGTTCCAAATGATTTTAATGGAAACATATCTCTACCCTTAACTCTTAATTTAATTAAACTATCTTTTTGGTAGTTTGTTTTTAAATTAGTAAATACTACTTTATAACCTTCTTCAGCTGAACCCGTTACAGGTGCTAAACTTCCTGTTGCTACTATTGAATCATTCCAAACTATTTCTAATTTAGGTTCGTATATTGTATTTGTTTCTTTTGAAAAGAATTTAAGTACACCATAATCATTTGAGTCAATTGATGCTGATGTGTGGTGATGTAATATAAACCCATTATTTGGTAAAGAACCACTAACCCATAAATTTATAATACTCGTAACATCCATTCTCACATCATCTGGCTCATTACTAAATGATTGAGATGCCATAGATGCCGTATACCAAGTACCGCCACCCCCATTTGAAATTGAACCCGTATCAGAACCACTTACATATGAATTTGGTATTGCAACGTAATCCATCCATTTATCAGTTCCATTTTTATAATACCAACTGACTCCATTTGATGTTATATTATCAAATTTTGTACCAGTTCCCATATTCCAACTTTGAGAAACCGCGTTTGCATATATTGTATATTCTAATGGAATTTCTTCTGAGTTTGCTGATTTAATATTTAAATAAGCTTTCCATCCACTACCTGTTTCTAAATTAGAAACATCGAACTTTATTAAACTTCTAGCTACATCGATAGTAGACCCATAATAAAGTTTACCAACTTCTAATAGTTCATCTCTACCTGTATTTTGTTCAGGTTGTTGAAGATATATGCTCGCGTCAAATGATGATGTATAAAATTTATGCATTATAAAGCCCTCCCTTTTATGTCTTTGTTAGGATATTTAACTTCGAAGATACAAGGGTCTAAGGAAGGGTAGACAATCTTTCCTTTGGTTGCTTGCTCTATATTATATTTGTTTGGAGAATAATTACCATCACCACCACATAGATTTGAAATCTTTACAGATGGTACACTCATTACTCCTTCTACGTTTGCAAGAATTAATTCCATTTCTGAAATATTTATTGGTTTATTAAATGTCCAATTATCTATATCAAAATAGTTTTGCATTTCTAATAAACATTTACTTAATACTTCCCTTTTGTTATAATTTGAATAACAAATTATTTCAAAATCAACTGCAATGTTTACAATGAATCCATCAATCATATTGACTGCATCAGTAATCATTCTATATTCACCTAAATAAGTTTTAAGATTTTGTTTTACCGCTGGATTTAATTGAGTTAGCTTGTTATTACCATCGTATCCAAGCATATACATATTGATAGCAAATGGATTATTTACTTCAGATACATTTGATTTTTTCTGAGAAAGGTATTTAACTAATTCTTTTTGAATGTCTGCTTTTGATTTATCTTTCATACCATCTACTAATCCAACAAATTCTGCTATATTATTAGGACTTGCTAAAATAGATGATGGGGAATTATTATCAATTTCACCGTCAGGAGAAACATATACCTTTGCAACACTACCATATCTTGCTGGCATACTTAATGCTCTTACAATATAATCCTGTCTTGTTACTGCTCTGTTTTGAGAACCAAATGTTGATAATGCATTCTGTCTTATTTCTTCAATTGATTCCGCGCCTCTACCACCTACTGCAGATTCTAAGTTTTCAACTGCTATTGATTTTTTCATTGTTTCATACAACGTTTCATCTAATACAGATAATAAATCTTCTTCAAATTCTATTCTATTGATTGTAGTTAAATCTCCCATATTTACATTCGACGTAATTCCACCGCCTGTTAAATACTTTACAATTAATGTACTACCGGCTGCTGGAGCTATTCCAAATGTATTTGTTTTTAAAAAGTTAGATGGGTCAATACCCTGATTTAATCTTTGTACCGAATTGGCTAAACCAAGTCCTACATTTTTGGTGTTTGGCAAAATAGTTTCATCCGGCATAGTAACATCTCCATTTCCAAATTGTAAATTCATTGTATTATCTGAATTTACTTTTACCGAAAATCTTCTTGGTACTTTTTGTACTTCTAAGATATATGGTACATCATTTGAATATGAATTTAAATCACTATTAGATTCTATGTTAGAATTTTCTACAAATATTGTTTCTTGTGCCAAATATGGAACTTCATAATATTTGTTATTTCCATCTGTTACCGATGTTATTTGTATTACATTTGTATCAGGCAATGTTATATATGGATAATCGCCTGTGGGAACTGATAAATTAATTTCCGATTCTCTGGCTGATATTGCTTTTACTTTTTTGGTTATTAAATAAAATGTAGGAGCTCCAGTAGTAGTATCTCTACTATGTACATCAATTTCTCTACTACCAGAATTTGCAAAATCAACTGCATCTATTGTTCTAAATGTAACACTACCATTTGTAGTAGATGTTATTTCCATACCATCTTTTATTTTTAAATAATAACTATCATCTGGTTCGTATCCACTACCTCCACCTATATTTTTAGATGGTACTAATTGATAAACAGTCATGGTAGTAACCGCAGGAGCTGTTACCTTTGGTTTATATCCCATTGCTTGTGCCAATGCTACTACGTTTTTACGTTCAGTAGCATGTGATAACATTGATTCTTTTAATTGGGTATCTTGATAAAATGAAAGTACATCTCCAATATATGATGCCATTTCAATAAACACCATACCAGGTGAAGCTTCATTAAAATCCGAATATGTGTTTGGAAAATATGTTTTAGCATATTGGATTAGATTATCTCTTAAAGAATCAAAATCCTTACCAACATAATTTATATTCTTAGAATTTCCCCAAGATTTTTTTATACTCTTTACTGCCATTATTAGTTATTTACATTTATTGTTACCGATTCGGATAAATTTCTATTTGATTTTAATGAAAAATTAATTTCTACTCCGAATTTATTTGCATCTTTATATTCATCATTGTAATCTACAATGATTTCATTTATTTCTAAATAAGGTAACCAAATATTAACTGCTTCACTAATTACACGTTCTACTTCGTAATCAATTTCACCATCTACAATTTGTTCAAAAAGTATTTTCCAAATATCACAACCAAATTCGGGTTGAGCTACTCTCTCTCCTTTTTTTGTTAAAATCAAATTAGTTAAGTTAGATTTTGCTTGTGTTAATGTTGTAAAATTTGTAGCAAATACACCACCTGCATTGGAAGTTTCGTTTATACCAATACCCAATACTTTATAGTCATTTACTGCTAAATCCGTTACATTAACTTTACCTAACTCTATTGCCATTATTTAAATCTCTTTACTAATTCTGAATAATCTCTTGTCAATGCTTTTATTGTAGCATCTTGTAAACCATCGCCGGTTGATTCAAAATTTGGAGTACCAGCTGGTACGTTTACATCTCTGTAATCTAATGTTTCCCACTCATCTGCATCTACTCTTAATTCCGGTTTAATCATATCCAATACACTACTTACTGATTGAGCTCCTTCTTTACGTTGTTCTGATGTAAATGGTTGAGTCATATTCAAAATCTCATTTATCATTGGGTCTTTTGTAAATTCTTTTTGTGTTCTTTGTGGTTGTTGTACAGTTTGTTGTCTTTTAACCGGCGTAGGGGTAACGTCTGTCATCTCTCTCAATGATGGAGTAGATGGTTTTTTTTGTGAGTTTAATGTAACCGCACCAGATTTAATTAATTTAATTAATTCTTCTTTAACTTGCGTTTTTACTTCATTCTTAACCACTTCCTTAATTAGTGATACTAAAATGTCTGATTTCATAAAATTATTGTTCTGTTTGTTAATAAATATTGAAAGATAAAATTAATACAATGACTATCCCATTATAGTATAGCCCGACCAATTTAATACCGCAGGAGCGGGTGGAGCAGGTGGTGGGTATTGTGACATTACTGCTAATGTACCTCCGGCTCCCATCAAATGTAATTTAGCTACATTTACAAATGGATTAATTAACATATTTGTTCCAAAACTAAATACAATGGTTGGTGGAATAAAATGTATATTTGGTATTTTTGGTATTTTATCTTTAATTAAATCATATGCCATAGCCAATAGTTCTTCTTTTGTTGGCGTTGCATCATCTATCATTTTTTGTAATTCTTCTTTGGTAGGTATTGTTGGTATACTAATACCTGGTAGTTGTATATCCGGCACTACTCCATCTATTGTATCTTTTACAAATTTCTTTATTTCCTCTTTGGTTGGTTTTGGGTTTGGAATACTATTGGCCAATTCTACTGCCGTAGTAACTGCTGCTATTATGGGTGCCAATATCGTTGCTTCAATTGGTATTATTAATTGTTTTTTTAATTCTTCAACTGCTACTTCAATTAATTTATTTTTAGCTTTTTCAATTATATCTTTCTTTTTAGGTAGTTCTGGAAATGGAAATTTAATAGATTTTTTTATTTGTGAGCCAATTGATGGTTTCTTCTTTTTAGCTTGTTTAACTTTTTGAATAATTGTTTTTCCAGCTTTAATTGCAGGATGTTGAGCTATCTTTATATCAACGGGTTCTTTTTTTAATATTTTTTGAACAGTTTCATAAACATTTACAGCTCCGATTGGTGGTATATCAATAGTTTGTTCTTTTAATTTATCTTCAATTGCTTTTAAAGCCTCAACTTCAGCTTTATGGAGTGCTGCTGAAATTGCCATTGGGATTGGATTTGGTCCTATGTTCATAATAGTTCCGGGTGCAGGTGGAGTTGAAGGCCAGCCTCCTGGTTTTAATAGGGGGTTTGGTATTGGTGCCATTTCAGCTCCTAACCAATATGCATCAAATGCTGCTGGGTATATTTCTGCTAAAAAATTGAAATTCTCATCTCCATTATCTTGTCCTTTTTTAAGTGCGGTTTTAATAGCATCTATCATACCTTGAACATTTCCATTCATAACAGGTACACCATATAACATATCTCCACCTCTTTGTATACAACTATGATATTCATTTGCGTAGAATTCAGCAAATGCATCCATATCTTTTCCAAATTGAAAAGACACCATAGATTTTAAAACATTAACTTTAAATAGTGTCCAAGACATTATGATTTACTTAAAAAGTTTTTAGCTGATAATAAGGTTTTTAATTTACCTTTGATTGACATAAATGCCGCTACGTTTGTTGGACCGGGTGCAGTTGGTCCTACTGGAGTTGCATATACTTGCTTTGTTATCTCATCTATCAACTCACCCATTATTTTAACCAATTCACCACCTAATACCATTTTTTGTACGGCTGCACCGGCATCTCCTTCGCCTTTATCTTTACCCAAATAAATTTTACCACCACTATCTGAATTTAAAAATATTTTATTATTACCTTTAGAATGTAATGTTATATTTTTATTAGTGTGTACATATACATCTTTTTCAGCATCTACTGTAAATGTGCCATCTGTAATAATTCCCGTATTTTTTTTACCAAATATTATAAATTCATTTGCTTTAGCTGATAATATAATTCTATCAGAATTTACAAATAATTGGTCACCTGTTAATTTATCAGATGTAGGATATTCTTTAAAAGCATCTTTTGTTTTTTTAATAGTTTCTTTAAATGGAACTTTGACTTTACCAGATGTTAAGTAAATCGATGTACCATCTTCATTGATATCTTCTTCTATTAATTCGCCAATTGGCTTTTCATCTAATTTTGGATTTTGTTTATTTCGTATGAATATAGATGGAGATGATGTCTTATCATCTTCGGTTAAAAATAATTCACTAAAACGAATTGTATTTCCAACTCTACCTTGTAGTATTGTATCTCCTACTTTTGGTTTTAAAAATTTAACCTTTTCGTTTACTTTATATTTTGATTTTTCCGAATCTTGTTTTGCTTTAGTTTGATTAGGCGTACCTGTTTCTTTACTTTCTTTATAATCTTTTGAATTACTACCGCCGGAAGCTGGTGCTATGCTTCTTTCTTTACCTGCCATTGAAGTTTTATAATCTTCTCTGTAATTTGGGTATTGCGTATTTGTATATGGTAACCAAAAACATTCAGTTCCACTTATTATTATAAGAACTGTTTCACCAATGATTGGGTATGTTACATTATTTTTATCAAATGGAAATGCATAATTTTCTTTTAAAATAGGAGTAGCTCTTTGGAATTCAATAGCACCTAAAAATCTTGCATCTTTTTTATCAAACTTTTTGTTCTCATTATAAAACGTTACAAAATCCGCATCAGTTTTTAACTCTAAAAAATCTTCTGATTTTAGAAATACTTTTGTTACGGTTGCTAAAAATGATTCCATTATAATTTAGTTTTAATTTCTTCAATTTCTATTTCTAAATCACCCATCTTTTCTTTTGTTTTTTCTTCAACTGCATTTATAGTATCTTCCATATCTTGTAGTAATTGTGCTTTTTCACTCTCACTCAACCAACCATCTTCTCCGATGCCTTTAGCTTCTGCAGCTGCTAATCGTTGTCCGATTGTTGCAAGTTTAATTAAGTGGTCATCGTTTTTAACGGATACCTCTATTAAATCTTTTATAATAGGAGCAATAACAGTAGCTTCTCCTACGTTACGGATAAGTTTTCTTAATGATTCAATTAACTCCGAAATGTTTTTTTTCTTTGTTTGTTGATTATCGTATATATCCTTAAATAATGATGATAAGTTTTTACCATCAAATAATTGAAATTCTGATGCCATATTGTGTATTTATATACTAATAATTATTTACTTATTAAAAACTTCCCCAAAACTAAGTAATTCATATCACAATTATTGAATGTCCAAATTGCTTTTTGTGGGTCATTTGTCATTGTATGGTCTTTTAAATTGAATGATGTATTCAATAAAATGGGTGTTCCTGTCAATTTTTCAAACTCTTTAAGTAACTCATAGTAAAGTGGGTTATCTTCTTTTTTTAGGGTTTGTATTCTGGCTGAGTTATCAACGTGTGTTACTGATGGTATATTTACACTATCTTTAACTTGTACTACTTGATTCATATATGGAACATCTTCTTCCGATGCAAAGTATTTTTGATAATCTTCAATTGTTACCGATGGAGCAAATGGTCTAAACATTTCTCTCTTTTTGACAACCTTATTAATCCTATCTCTTACATCTGGCAAATGTGGATTAGCTAATATAGAACGATTACCCAATGCTCTTGCACCAAATTCAGTTCTACCTTGAAACCACCCAACTATATTACCTTCGTTGATTAACCTTGCAACTTCTTTACACAATACTTGCGGTGTTTCATACATTACAATTGCATTACCTCTAACTCTTTTTTGTAATATAATTTTAAGTAATTCAGGGTTAGTCCATTCCTCACCTAAATATGGAGATTGATTATCTCCACCTTTTACTTTTGGATTACCAAATGTTTGATGATAATGATATAAACATGCACCAATAGCAGAACCACTATCGGATGGTGCAAATGGTATCCATACATTTTTAATTGATGTATATTTTTTTATCTTACCATTAGCAGTTCCATTATATGCACATCCACCTCCTAATACTAAATTATCACATTCCCAAATATTAATAACTCTATTTATAATAAAATACAACATAGATTCATACCATCGTTGTAATGATGCTGCTAAATCTTTATGATGTTGTTCTATTGGTTCATCTTTGAAACGTGGAGGAAAGCCAATCAAATCAATAAGTTTTTGATTAAACATATCCGTTTCCGATGTTTTATATGTAAAGTATTTCTGATTTATCTTTATAATATCAATATCATCTCCTATGTGTGCAATTTTGTCAAATATACTATGATATGTTTGACTTTCACCATAAGGTGCTAATCCCATAACTTTATACTCTCCTTCATTTGGTTTAAATCCTAAATATGCAGTAAATGCTGAATAAACTAATCCTAATGAGTGTGGGAAATGTAGTGTTTGAATTTTATGAAATCCATTTTCATCACACATTGCAGCGTATATTGTATGAGATTCGCCTACACCATCTACTGATAAACCAATTGCTTTATCAAATGGTGATGTGTAATACGATAGTGCTAAATGGGAGTGGTGGTGTAATGTATATAAAATTTCACCGGTATACCCAATTGATTCCAATATTCCTTCTAAGTTACCTTCGGTTTCGTTCCATCTTTTAATAAAACGTCTCCACTTAGGAAAAAATGATTTTAATGGCCAATATTTACTTCCAATGGTTTGTTTAACTCTTTCAAATTTATCTTTTGGATTTTCATACCAACACACCATATCAACTTCATCAATTGTTATGTTTGCGTATTCTAAACACCATTGGATTGCTTTAAACGGAAAAGAACTATCATGCTTTTCGCCGGATAGTTTCTCTTCTTCAATTGCACATATTACTTTACCATCTATAACTAATGCTGCTGCTGAATCGTGATAGAAAGCTGATAGTCCTAATTGTATCATATTTAAATTTTTATATCACCATCTCTATCGTATTCATTATATAAATCCATTTGTCTTTCTTTCATTTTATTGACAACTTTTGTTATATAATGTGTAGGATGGCCTGTCATTTCTCTAATAAGTAGATATAATGATTTTTTATTAAATGATTCAATATACTCTGCTCTACGGAATAGTTCTAATACCGCATCTGCTATTTGCATATCTCTTCTTTTTGGAAAATAGTTTTCTAAATGTTTATCCCAATATTGTAACATTCTTACATTGAATGTTCTATGTTCATCATTTCTAACTTCTTCTCTAAAATTATTTTCAGTATCAAATGATGCGGGTAATGCCGATAAGATATCAGTTTCTTTATATCTTTTGTAATTTGCGTTATTATTTAAAATAAGATAATTTCTGGCAACAATTGTAAAATATGAAAAGGCTTTACCTTTACCATTTTTATACATATGAATCTTTTCTACCATAAATGCAACAACCTCAGCCATTACATCTCTCGGGTCATCATCGAAGTAACTAAATTTCCATTTATTATAAACTATTTCAGCAAGTTTATCAAATGCTGATGCAATCCTTTCTCTATATAATTTATCTTTTATATATTGGTCAGTCGTGATATTATATTCTATAATAGCATCTTCAGTATCTTTTGTAAAATACTGTCTATTTGGAGCTCTTTTTCTTTTTGGTTTATTTGGGTCAGCTTTTACTGATTTAGCTGATTTAGTTACTGCCATAATTTAAATTTGTTTGAATCTTTCGATGGTTTCTTTTATTTGATAAAATATAGAACCTACCTCATCGTCCTTCTCAAACATTTCACGAGAATCTATTTCTCTTAGTGCTTCCAGTAATGCGTTATTTCTTTGTTGTTCTTGTCCTATGAAATCTTCATATCTTTCTAACTTATTAAGAAGATTCCATATACTATATCCAGCAATTGCTAAAAATATAGATAAAATTATTATTATTATTTCCATATTATACTATTTCGTATCCTTGTAAAAAATATTTGTTTGCATGTTTGTATTTAACCTCTTCCATATCACCGGTTGGAGATTTCATTACAATCTTTTCGTTTCTACCATAATCCTTTCTCTTTGTAACCGTTGTTGAATATACTCTATCCTTTATGGTGGCGCCATCCAAATGGTCAATCTCATGTTGTACTACTACTGTTTTCATAGTTTCGGGAGAGATTTGTTCATTTTGTTTATCACCTTCTGCGTTAATTTCAAAACGTATTTCACCTAAGTTATCGGTTTGAACTACAACATACGTTGCTCTAATTGTTCTTACAGGCTTTTCCATTGTTGATGGAATCGATAAACATCCTTCAAAAAATAAAAACCCATCTTTAGAACGTTCTGTAATGAAAGGGTTTAATAAGAATATATCTTCTTCACCAAATTTAATTAAACAAGCTCTTTTTTTGATTCCTAATTGAGTTGCTGAAATTCCAATACCACCATATTTTACTAAAGCCTCTTCTAATGTAGCTCGTAATTCATCAGCTTCTTTTTGTGTAAATTCTGATTTAGGAATCGGGGTTTTTAAATATTCTCTAAATTCATTGGATATTAATCCTTGTCGATTTTTGTCTGTTATTAATTTCATATTATTTTTTTAATCCGTATTTTATCCATTTATACCAAACTCTTTCGTGAATATAGTATTGTATGGGTTTATAAATCAATTCTGCTACTCCAAATGCTGCTCCAACTTTAATTGAACCACTTATCAACCACATTAATAAGAATCCAATTAGGGTACTTAAAATACGATATGAGATGGTTTTAGCAATGTGTCTCTTACGTTCTACTATCATTATCCTTTGGTTTTATCATAGGTAATAGAGCCATCCGGTGTCATGTGGCCGGTTCTAATAGCAGTTCCACTAATTACTGCTACATCAGTTGGTGGTTCGTGATATATTACATCATACCCCACTCCTCTACCATAGTTTACTGATTCAATATCAGGAATAATACTAATTAGGATTTTATCTATGTTTTTTTGAAAGAATGGTTCTTCCATTAAATCCATCATTACTTTGAATGCTGATTTGGGGTTGTTCTCATCTTCGGGTACATCTCTAATTGCTACCCAAACGTTTTTACCTTGAGTTAGTTGTTGGTTTATTAACCATTCGTGTCCTTTGTGCCAATTTTGCCATCTTCCGATGTACATTGCGTATTTTTTCATATTTCTAATTTTTCTTTTAATTGTGGTATTAAATTTTGGGTAAGTGCATCATGTCCTTTTGGTGAAAAATGGCCATCATTGCAATATCCTTCTTCTTTTAATGTTTTTACTTTATTTGGATATTCCCAATTTATATTCCAAAACTCTATTTTTTCTATTAATGTTATTCTTTTTGGAAAGCGTACATCAACTTGCTCCCACATTCGGCTTGGATTCATTCCATTGATTCCCGTCATATAATCTTCGGATTTTAAATATGGCCAGATTTCTTTGTATTCATTTAATACTGGTCCATTTATAAAATTAAATGGTAAAAATTTAATTCCTTTTGATTCTATAAATCCTTTATATTCATACAAATACATTAAAAATTTTGCAATATAATAATCAAAATCAAAATGATTTAAAAAATAATACATTGATATCTCATTATTTTCTTCTAATGTTTGAAAATTATAATTTAAAAAATCAATTCTATTTTTATTATCATTTGTAGTATCTAATATTTCAACTCTATTAAAAGCTGGTAACTGATAACAAAATACTGCTTTAGTAAAATCAATAGTATCTTCATTATTAATGATGAATGAAGTTACTTTTCTAAATTGAGATTCTATTCCTTTACCAGGAATAGAAAGATTGTATGTATTTTCAAACCCCATTTCTTTTCCAATTTGATTGGGGTATGCTCTAGCTGCTACATCTCTCATAGCATCTTTAACTGATATTACATTTGGAAAATCTTTATAGCATTTTGGATTACACCATTCAACTGGTTTTGTATATAAATCTTCCGTTTCTTCATGATTGTTTTCATCAAACATACCACTACCATATGAATGAGAGCAACCAGACCATATTAAGGTTTTATATTTCATATAATTTAATAAATGGTAATATTGCTAATTCTTTTGCTTTTGCTTCAACCATAATATCCACATCCAATTCGTATGTATTGGGGAGGGATTTAATATACAATGAGTGAGCTTGTGGCTTTTCTTTTGGGTTATTTTCATGCAATGCTTTTGATTCTGAATAATGTACAACGGGTGTAATTCCTTCGGGCCAAGTTGTGGCTGCTAATTTAAGAGCTGCTTCTTCGGATAAATCGCCTGTACAAAATTGATGGTGATGATAATCGAAAACAATTGGTATTCCAATTGCATTATGTATATACATTAAGTCTTTAACCGAATACATAGATGCCTTATCATCATTCTCTATTGTAAGTCGTTTTTGAACCGATTTAGAGAGTCTTTGGAAGTTTTTGATGAATCTATCCATTGCAGATTTTTTATCTCCGTAGACACCATTACAATGGATATTAATCTTATTATAAGGAGTTTTAGATAACCCCATCATATCGAATATCTTACCATGTAATTCTAAATCTGCAATTGCAGCCGATACTACACTTTCTTTTGGCGAAACCAATACAACAAATGGACCAGGATGGGATGTTATACGGATATTATGAAATTTTGCGAAATCACCTGCTTTCTTTAACTCACTTTTAATTTCTTTATAATCTTTTAATTGAGTTAAATCTAAATTATCACCCCATGGGATAAGTGCAGATGATAAACGAAAGAAATAGATTCCATTCATTCGATTCCACTCTAAAATTTTGATAATATCTTTGGCGTTAAGTAATGCCAACTCCGAAACATAATCCAAGCCTTTGGCATTGAACGTTTTCTTCACCATTGAACGATTTGTGGTAACTTTCTTACCCATCGTCATATTAATACATGCATATCCTATATTCATATATCAAATATAAGAAAATTATTTTAAATTACCAAACTTTTTAATAAGTTTTTGTATTTTCTAATTCTGTTCTGATTTGTGAGAGTTCTTTTACTGAGCCTTTTTTTGTATTAATCCAATATTGAACGGCTTTTGGATTATTTATCCATAAATTCTTTTTATTCCACGGAAAATCAGGATGCATATATTCTTCCCATTGTAAATTGGGCGATTCTTCTTGTTCTTGTTGAATATTCTCCACATTAACCGAAATTTCTTCTTCTAATGGTGGAATTTTTCCACTATCTCCATAAATTTCGTAATTTTTTTCCATTAACTCATCTAAATTATCATATAACCCCAATTTTTGGTCATTTTCCATCATTTCGGTTAAAATCTCTCTTTGCTTTTTCTTTTTATCTTCGATTAAACCATTAAATGCGATGATTAGAGCAACTGCAAGTGGGTCAAATACAATTACAATCAAAAATATAAAGAATTTTACAACATTTTTCAATTCCATACCAAATGCTTCGGCAACAAAACGGAATCCACCAACTTCTTTTTCTAAATCTAAGTTTTTTATCTTAATTTCGTTGATTTTTTCAGTTTCTTTAGCATTTTCGGTTTGTAAAATGGAAATTTTATTGTTAATTTTACCAATTTCTTTATCTCTGTTATCAATAGAACGAAGTAAGCGTGAATTTACCTTACCACCATCTATAATTTTACCCTGGTTGGTGTTAAATTCAGTAATTTGCGTGGAAAGTTGCTCAATTTGAATAGTATTTTGGTCAATTTTAGTTTGGTGAACTGCAATTTCTCTATCCACTTGTTGTAATTGTAGGGATTGCGCCTGAAACGCGTTTGAAAGATATCCAAAAATACCTGCGGAAGTGATTACCATCAATAATGCAACGGCTGATGTTAAATACCATTTGTTAAATCCTCCAATTTCATCCCATTTTTGTTTGAGATATGTTGCAGCAACTAATTTAGCTAACTCCAAAGAGCTAGCCATTACCATAACGGATATAGATGCCCCCGCAAAGAGAACACCTAAACCTGTTACGGAGAAATAAGCTGCACAACCCGCTATTATAATAGCAGATAATCCTACTAATACTTTTAGCCAATTCATAGTTATCTTTCTAAATTTACTAATTCATTGATTCTATCAATAACTTTTTTAGTATCTTCAATTACTTGAAGAACTTGATTGTTTGGCAATTGCATTGCACCATTAGCAACTGCTTCAATAACTCTAATTTTTCCAACTAGAACATCAATCTGTCCTATTACTTTTTGTTTGTATATCATATTTATAAATATTTTAAAATAAAAAAAGGTAGAAGTCATTACAACCTCTACCTTTGTAAGATACGAAAAATAACTGAATTAACCAACTTTAATGGTTAATTTTTTTGGTTTAGATTCCTCTTTCTTTTCAAGTGTAATTAGAAGAATTCCGTTTTTAATCTCTGCTTTAGCGTTTCTACCATCATAATTTTTACCAATAGAGATTCTCTCATCAATATCAGAAATTAATTGATTAAAAGGATTTTCCTTATCCTCTTGATTCTTTTTTGCTAAGATTTCAATCTTGTCCTCAAAGCAGTTAATTTCAACATTTTTTGGTTCATGTCCCAATATGTTCAAAGACATAATTGCTGTATCATCTTTAAATTGTACTGCAAATTTGGTAGGAACATACGTTACTCTCGTTTTAGGTTGTTCAATTGGAAAAAATTCATCGAACAACTTGTTTAATTCATACGAAATCATAATAAAATAATTTTAACTTAAATAATGTCAGATATAGTTCAATTACTATACCATCCCTCACTTTGTTACAATGTTATGACAAATTTACACTCACTTTGTTACAAATCGGAAATCCTGTCATTAAATATTATTATCTTGTGATTCTATTACCGTACTCATATGGTCGGCCCAATGCATGATGTAAGGAATTTTATATTTCATTCTCTTACTAATATCAAATACTTTTAAATATTTGGCATTATCTTCATCATATAATCCATCAGTAAGTTTCATTCCAAAATATTCTGCTTCTGAAACAGTGATGTTATATTGCTGTAATAGAAACATAGTCCTATCAGTATGAGTCATATGTGATAAATCTGGATTTGCTGTATATACCTTACCTTGATTCTTAATGTGCCAATCGGATGGGTTTGGCATATAGTATGGATTTCCCTTAGTTCCTAATTTACCTAAGTCGTGATGTAATGCACAAAATATTAATTCTTCATCGGTAAAGTCTGGCTTGCCACCCATTTGAATAAATAGCTCCTTAACTTTAAGTGCGTTTTTACATACATTGAAAATATGGTCTATGTAACCACCTGTATAGCAGTTATGATATCCTACGTTTCCACTAGCTGGTGATATTGCAAGATTTACTCCTAATTCATTTTCTGAATACATGAATAAGAGTTTCTCTAATCTTTCTCCTGTGAAATACTTGTTAATGATGGCAATGAACTTGTCATAGCTTTGTTTCAATTCTTGTTCTGTCTTTTGTTTCATTCTTTTAGATTTTAATTGTTTTATTTATTTTATATTCTTTTTTAGTGCTGTCAAGTATAATACTATAAAAAGATACCTCAAATATACAACAAATTTTTTAATTTTCCAAATATTTGAGCGTTTATTTTAAAAATAATTCTTTTTTAGTCAAAATCTTATATAAAATCTCCACTTCTTCTTCCGTAGTAAGTTCAGGCAAATCTTCTTCAAATAAACGCATAGTGTATATGGATTTGCCAGTATCATCGGTAAATTCATCGGATGCAGAACTAAAAATAGTTGGCATATATTCTAATTGTTGAATTTCATCTTCATTCAAATCAACTAACGGAATAACAAAATAATGGTAATTTCCTTCAATTTCATCGGTAGCATCAATCTTGTGACACTTCCATTTATTAAAACTGGCTTCGGTAATTGGGGTTTCGGGTACTATAATCATAGTAACAAATATAGTAAAAATTTGTTACATTACCAAACTAAATCCATTTATTTATATAAATAATTGTATATTTTTTTAGCGTATTGCTTATTGGTATTCGGTCCTGGGTGAAAACCATCTATGCCGTAATCTATGAATGGGTAATAATCTCCATCAAATCTATTATCATCATTGTAATCATTAGTTGCATACCAACCATTCCAAAGCCAATTACATTTTTTTGATTCTAAAAAATATTTAATCAACATATGATTTTTATACCAATTAATAAAATTATTTGATTTATTTAATAGAGTAAGATGTGCATTATGTTCATTTATACCAATCATATCTTCTTTAAAATATCCCCAACTTTTGTGATGAAATGGTTCTATACCACCTTCATTTGTATAAAACTCTCGTCTATGTGATTCGGTATACATAATTAAAACCAAATCAGGTTTTATTATATCGTAATATGCCATTAAACAACGGGTGATATAATCATTACTTCTACCACCACATCCGAAATTTAAATCAACTCCATTTGGTATTAATTTACAGAATTCATGTGGCCACGTTTCGTTATCATTTACACCAACTCCCTCAGTAATAGAACAACCAATTGACATTACTTTAAATCCTTTTTTATTTATACTATCTCCTCTAAATCCTAATTCATTATATGTGTAAGTACATTCACCTGTTTTATCTGAACCAGACCCATTATATTTTTGATTAACTCTTTCACTTAAATTGTTTCTAAACGATGAAATTTCAAACCCATCAGGATTCCAATATTTTAAACTATCCATTTAAATAATTGATTTTGAATTAAATTTAATATTTGTATTTTTTAAAAACCATATTAATGAATAGCGATTACCTTTTGTAATTTTTGTTACTTCGTGCTTTATACTTACGGGAAATATATAGGAATTACCGGCGGATTTATCTAATGTAATATTTTTGTCAGTTGGATATAATAAAAAATCCCCACCATCAAAATTATCATTTAATAAAACTCCTACGGAAAACACCCTAGAATCCATATTATCATCGTGAATGCCAAAATAATCATTTGGCTCGTATATGTGGAAATGTAATTCCGGTCGTATCTCTATTATAGATATGCCTGTTTTTATTTCAAAAAAGTTTTTTAATTTTTCGAATATCCAATTAGTATCCGTATCTTTTAATATTAATAAAGATTTATAGTTTCTATCATCCGAATTCCAATATCGGTTGTCTGTTTTTATTAAATCAATAATAGTATTACATTCATCTATTGTAAATATGCTTTGTTGGTAAATCATATTACTGAATTTATCTTTACTCTATATTTTTTTGAATTATCTAAAAATTTATTATAATAGATTTCATTATAATTAGAACCTATTGCTTTTAAAAATTCTAACATATTTTCTTTTGTTGAGTAAATATCTTCGTAATAAAACACTTTAGTATTTTTATCTTTAGCTAATGTGTGGAATTGTTCTTTCCAAAATAACATATGTTTTAATTCTTCATCTATAAATTTATTATGTTTTTTATCACTATAAACATATGAAGTATGCCAGGTATTGGTTGTTAAAGAATGTGAAAGACTTTCCAATTGCTCTTTTATATTTTTTCTATCTAAAAAAACAATTTTATCAAATGATTTATAATAAATTTCATTTATTTCATTAATAGATATATTTTTTAAGTCAGGCGGTAATTGGTCGTATATGTGTTTTACAAATACATTTTCATATTGAATTATATGATTGTATGTAAAATATCCTTCTCTACCATTTTTATTAAATGGTTCACTAAATGTTTTGATATCTGGGTTTGAGTATTTATAATACTCTATTATAGAAGTTGAGCCAGTTCTTGGAAAACATATCAACAATATTTTCATAAACTATATGAGATTGGAAGAATCGGATTTTGCATTGAATAGTACATTGCCAGCTAATACAATTCTATCATTTGTTGAATTTGGATTCACTTCAGGTCTATGCCATAATGTTCCACCAAATATGTATAAATACCCAGCTTCAGGCATTATCATAATAGAATCGGTTTGTTCATCATCCCCTCTTTCATTTAAAAAAATAAGCTTTCCTTCATTTCCTTCACAATTGTTTGGAACATCTACATAATATGTCCAAGTAAACGATGTAGTTAATGTTGGTAGTTCATAACTAAATTTAGAATGTTGATGATATTGGGAATCTGGATTAGATGCGGTGGATATAAAAATCCAACTATTTTGATACCCACTAATTACTTCTTTATTAGATATAGAAGTATATACGTCTTTTACTATATTATAGCATTTATCTTTTATTTCAAATATACTTTTACTATTTGAAAGGTTTGTACTAAATTGTATACCAGGCGAACCCATTTCTTTTGGGTTAAATGGTATATCGCCAACCAAAAATTTTCTATCAATATCTATATCTTCTAATAACTTAGAAGTATCAATTCCATCGATTTTTATTTTATAAATTTTATGATGTTTAAAATTTATAATTTCATAACTGTTTAACATATGGAATTTTTTTAACTTAGGTGTTTAGCTTTTATAGCAGATATAATAGATACTACTTTTGCTAATAGTGTAGTTTTATCGGTTTCGTTTGATACTTTCTTTACAAAAGCCGTTTTTTCAGCCATTGCATATTTTTTATTTTTATTTACTTCGCTCATAATATTTTTTATTTTTTTTTAATTTTTTGCACCTCCACCACAAATTTGCGCGTCACAACAGTATGGACATGTAGAGTAGTAACTATAAGTACCGCACTGAAATGACCCTTCAGCACAACATACGCCACTACTATAAGCATAACCGTTATAGGAGTACCCATTACATGGTGAACCACAATACCAATATGAATAGTTACAACAATTATTCTGACACTGCTGCGCTGGGTTATGTTGTATCAACGCATATATAGGAGAAATAGATTGTTCTTCCATTGTAAGATACAAATCCGATTCTTCTACATCCAATTTATAAATAGTTTCTTTATTGTAACTGTATTGTATGGAACTTATCGTTTTTATTTCTAATTCATTTGTTGTTGTATTTACTACAATTATATTATCATTTACACCCAATCCTCTAAAATTTATGAATCTAAACAATTCACTTGGGTCGGTAGATACCTTAGCAATAACAGTTGAACTATCTACATCGGAAAATATAGTACCATCATTTAATGTTATTTCCTTTAACCAAAATGTAACTCCTTCAAATGATTCTATATTAGTTACATTTGTATTTATTATTGAGCTTCCAATTGTTACATCATCAACAGATGCACTATATAATGGCATTTCATTATCACTCCATCCTAAATTGTTTAATTGTACAGACTTCAGAGTATCACCCAATACTATATCATTTATATTTTTGAGAAAGCCATCTCCATCTAAAATTTTTGAATCGGCATCTACTTTATAATTTTTAAATTTATTCGTATTAAGTCTATCCACTACTTTTTGTAGATAGATAGGTCTTTCCCAATATTGTAATTCGTTATTACTATCAAAATCTGCAGCTGCAGATAATATAGTACTATTTGTATGTACATATGGTGAAAATAAATTCATTACCTCCAAATTAGAACCATATATCATATCAACACTCCTATAAGTTTGAAGTTTGTTATTATACAAATCATTCTCATTTATTATATACTCTTGTAAAAGTGTATTAAATGGTAACGAACTTTTTAAATTAGAAAGCTCTTCGGCTGTATTTATTTTATATATTTTTGGATATTGTTCATAATTAGTTGTTGGATATCTTTCTTTAACAATAAAATTAGGATACTCCCCATTATCTCTAATAACTTCACCTATACTATCAATTCCCAATGTATCATTTACAAAATACGTCTTTGGTATAGAATTTACATCCGCATCATACATTAATTTTAAAAATTCAAAATTATCTTTAGCGTAAGTATCATCAATTAATGCGGTTGAATCATATGCATTTCTAAGAATTAATTTATTAGATGCATCTTCTATAAATGGAATCGTTGTTGCTGTAGCTTCTACATTATGTATTGTAAGTGAAACCGTAGAACTGCCAGAATAATATTCACTCAATATGGTATTAAATGCTTTAGGAACACTGGATTCAGCCATTTCTACATCGATGACGGTATCATTCAATCCCATTGATTGATTTATAAATTCTATAACTTCAATACCATTTGATACCACAAACTGATTAAATGCTTCAATATCAAAATAATTATTAATATCCCCAACAACATTTCCTACATTTGTATTTAATTCCAATATTTTAAAGCTACCATCTGTATCTTTTAGTAAATCCGTTGCTACTATTACTGCCTTCATATACGTTCTTTATTGTTTCCTATAAATATAAACTTTTATTAAATAATTGATTTTTGAGTTTTACTTTTAAAATAATCTTTTTCTACTTCCAACCATTTATTTAAAGGACAAGCATCATTTTCCATTGTGAATATCTTTTTACTAAGTGGACACCCACATTGAGTACAAACTACAATATTAAGCGTAGTTCCTTTTTTATCACACGAATCGCATATATCCATTCGTTTTTCAGCCAACTCCGCTTGTATTGGGGTTGGGTTAGCTGCAGTAATCCAAGCTTTTGCTATTTTTTTAAGATTAATTCCCATATTAACTATAATTTATTATATATTTTTTGAATTCTTGCACACTCTTCATAAATCTCTAATCCACTTAACCTAACTAATAACCAATCCGCCATACGTTTGAATTCACTTCTGTGTATAGTTATATAGACTGGCAGTTTTTTGTATTTAATCAGAATTATTTCTTTACATTTTTTATTAGATTTCCAATTATCTAATTTATCAACTAACTCTGATAAATTTTCTGGCGTTAGATGGACACGATTTAAGTGTTCATCCCAATCTAATGAAATCCATCCACTTTCTAACTTCTTTAAAACACTTATATCCATATATAATTACAAATGTACAAATAATTATCCAATTTACCAAATGTTACACTATAAACTTTTATTCATAGTTCTAATTAATTCCATAAATCCTAGCTGATATTTTTTAAAAGAATATATGTGAATATATGAATTAATAGTGTTCATTGGGAGTGAATTCCATCCTTTGTTATCCGATATTAGTTTTAATAAGGCTTGCTCCAACGTCAAATACGCATATTTTATCTCAACCCCACCATAGTTCTTATAATAAAAGTTTTTAATCGAATAAAAAGAATCTACATATTTTTTCATTTTCAATGGGTCTTTAAATCCTATTATACCGGTATTATATGCTCCATTCCATTTAGAATTCCATTCTGGTAATATATCACCCACTCCCCAATTCGATAACGCATTAATTGAATCTATATATCCTATTTCAGAAGTATCCGCAAAATCATATAACACATCATATTCTTTTGGAAATACCAATGGTTCTGCTATAAAGATATCACCATCCATATGAATAAACTCACCCGTTTCATTTTTAAATACTTCAAACTTTGGCTCATCCCACAAATATGGTATAGTATCCTTTTTTAAAAATTTAACTTCATCAACTAAATGACCTAATTCATTAGCTCCTCTTTCATCTGTATATAATGTAATTGGATGAAATCTTCTAGCCATCTTAATTGAGCATTGATAAATATCCAATATTTTTTGTATATAGGTTTCATCATTAATTCGTGTTGTTGATAACGATTGAATTATTTTCATAACTTAAATTTTAGGGGGAGGGGGTTGGGGGGACGAGTCGTTTTTAAAGAAATTTTTATATCTCTATTGATAGTTGCATTAATTTTGGAACTCCGCTTTGACACTTTTGATAATAATGTAAATCTTTCATAGCATATTTCATTAATACATCCCATTCTTCTCTATACTTACTCTCAACTATTTCATAAACTTCTTCTTTACTTTTCCATTTTTCATTGTAATGGCCAAAGTTATAATCATCAACATAAAATGGTTGGTGGTATCCTTTAGTATCCATTGTATAACTTAAACGAGAAAGTTCAACGAATTCAAACGAATACCCACTTTGACACCAATATTCGTATATCCTATAATACAATTCCCTATCATACTTATCACCACTATTTTGTTCAATTAAACTATTTAAAGCCAGTTTCATTTCAATTGGATTATCGATATGAGGCAAACATTCGGTATGTAACGCAATTTGTAAATGTTCAATCGGATTTCGAATAACAAACCATTCCAACTCCATAAAAGGATTATCTATCTCATAACTTAACTCATTGATATTACTATGTACAATATCCATATTTAATTTAGCAAGATATCTACTTCCACAATTTAGAGGAGCAGCCAACCATTTATCATATACTTCTATCACCATAGTATTAATTATATTAATTTCCTTTTTCTTTTCTTAATTTTTGGTAACCCAACGTTTTCGGTAATCCTATTCGCCCATTTAACATCTAACTCATATCGCTCCCATATACGTTTCCATATTGAAGGATATTCCGTTTTGACCCAATTAATTATTTCACCGCGGGATGGTTCGCCGGCCTTCTCAAAGTTATATTCGGATGGAACGTATTCCAACTCAAATCCAGATTCGTTTAGGAGTTCGGTTAAACCTTCAATTGGAACAACCTTAATATCAGGTCGCTTTTGTAATAGCATATATAAATTGTAATACAAATGTGGAGACCAATGGCCAGTTCCATCTTTAGTATACTTCAATAGTATTTCTTCCAAATGTAGATTTCCTTTAACAAGTCCAATAGCACGAGTGGGTTCATCTATATGCCCCCACAAATCCGTATGTAATGCCGAAAGTAGGTGTGATAGTGGATTTCTTAATACTATATGCGTTATAGGTAATACCCAAAATTGAAATATGTTATCGGATTGAGCGACTATCTTTGTATGAGGAGAATCTAAAACCAAATTACGCCATTTGTTCAACGATGTCCTATTCTCTATACCATCAACTCCAACATTATTTTGCTCGGTAACTCCAAATGCTTTATCCAAATATCTACTACCACACTTAGCAGGAACAATCCATTTTTTATCGTATATACTTATATCCATTATATCATCCTCTTTTTACGATTACGGACTCTCCACAACCAAATGGGGTAGTAACTCACCCAATATAGAGATAAGCAAATTCCGACGAGGATAAGCATAGGTAATATACATACTATGATAGATATGTTTATCAGTATATTGAAAAACTTATGGATGTGTGATACTATATAATGCATGATATGAGTTCCAGATTCCAATTATTCCGACAATGAGCCAAAAAATATTTAGTATAATGTATGCCCGATTACTTCTCTCCCAAGCAGCCCAAGTAAGTATCATCGCATCTATGGTGTTTATTATCCACATAGTAAGTAGAGGAGTATCCTTTCCTAAGATAGCTAACATACCAAAAGAGAATATCCTCATTATAACTCCTATACTCTCAAACCATTTAACTGTAGATTCCTTCAATAACTTTAGTTTCATATGATATAACGTTTATATTAATATATACAATATATACTGAGAAAAATCAAAATTATAGGGTTACTCCCTTTTGTGCTTCTATTTCTTCTATCTGCTCTGCTAATGATAACAACTCTGCCTTTCTATCCCTATTGAGATTATCGTACTCATCTTTCTTCTTATTCGCTCCATAGTATTCTACATACTTTTCTTTTGCTTTTCTATTGTTAGCAGTGTTTGCGAATATTCCGTTTTTTGGATATTCTATCCCAACTATCTTTCCCTTATCCAATACCGTAGGTAACCATTCTATATTGATGTTTACTTCCTTATTTCCCTTTATTACATTAAGTATAGATTGTTGTACCGTCTTAGTCTTAAAGAAACTTCTTACCTTCTTAGTTCCACCTTTAGGGTTTTTTAGAGAATCCTTTTCCGCAGGAGTAAACCTATACGCATTCCACTTAGCGATTATCTCATCATATGTCTTATTTCGGGCATCCAATTCACCTTGAAGTTTCTTTTCGGATTCTTCAATTGCTTTTGCTGCTCCTTCCGCAATCTTAGCCAATTCTGCTTGTGTTTTGGCTGCTGGAGTATCTTCGTTTCCTACCTTCTTATATTGTTTAATTACTACTGACTTCTCACCTCTTTTCTTTTCATCATCCATATCCTCTACATTTGCTACTTTGGTGAATGAGAATGAGTTGGTTGCACTTATTGGATTCTTACCATTATAGAATATTTCCTTAATAGAATTAAAATCATCTCTAAGTACCCCTAATCTTTGTGATGTTCCGCTGGTAAAGGCATCTAACTTAGCTTTATCTAAACTACCATCTTCTTGTGCCGTTTGTACTCTAAGTGCTTCGATTGAATAATCTCCGGCCAATCCTAAATCCCATATAGAGAATGTATCTGCCGGTCTGGTCCCCTTTTCTTTTAGAGTATAATTGATTTGTTCTAATAAACCCTTTGGTATACCATTAACCTTTTCCGTTTCATATCCATAGTCCACACTCTTAACTGCTGCGAATCTATTGTTACCATCCCTACTTTCACCTAACGTACCCAATGCTTCAGTATTTACTTCTATAATAGGAATTGTCTTTCCCATTGGAGTTTTATTCACTTCACCATTTTGAACAACTGCGTAATGTGGGTTGTTATTATCATTAATTCTCTTTAGAGTTACAGGCGATATTAAATAACTTCCCAATATCTTTACTACAATACCTTCTACTTCTAATAGTGGAATGAAATCAAATGGAGTTCCTTCATTAAGAATAAGTGGTTTAACATCAGGACTTGCTGATATAACCCAATTCTTAGGTGAGGTAGATTTTCCACCATTTGCCATCATAGTAATAAACGGAGTAGGAGATTGTGTTACCTTATACCTATCTGCGTTTTGTGTTAGTTGTTGTATTTCCATTGGTATCTTTCCAAGCTTTTTTATATATAGTTAATTCTTTAATTCTGGGATGTTTCTTTTGATTCAATCGATATATCTCTCTTTGTAAATGTTGATACTTGCCATCTTCTATGGCGATAGATATAATCTCATTAATACTTAGTTCGTCAGATGCGTTTTTAAACACCTTTGGTTCATATTCATCCTTTTCATCTGATAACTTCTTATAACCTAAAACATTTGCTACCCCTACCGAAACACCGAAATCTTCCGATACTTTCTCGTAAATCTCTTGTCTTAACATATCATTGTTTTTATACTAATAAATATCCCTTAATAAAATAAATTCAGTTAATTCTTAGTTTAGTGTATCACACTACCTATCAAAATACCTTCCCATAGCGAAAAAACCGGGCTCGGTATTTAAGCGGACCCGACCCGTTTTTTGTCACGCAGGATTTTCTTAGTTACATGATATTCAGTTGCCTCGTTACATGTTGTTACATATCGTGAGTCGAGTTCACATTTGTTACATATTGTTACATATTACATTTGTGAACTCCGGCTGGGAGCAAGCACAAAAAAGCCGATGAGCTATTACACTCACCGGCCTAAACTATGAAAAATGAAACCCTAATCTTAATACTTACGTGCTACCCACTTAGGATAGTTACCATACTGCGCCATTAGCTCAGTTGCTCTACTATCTCGTCTCTCTATCCTACTACCTATGTTCATACTACGACACCACTCTTGAAATTCAATAAGTGATTGTGTCTCCTCTCTCTCCTTCTCTATACTATGTATCCTATCTATATCTTTATATGCTGTTACTATACTGTTATTCATACTCTTGCTGTTTTTATTTTATTTAATATTGTCCGAATTGTTATAAAGAATTTCCCTCCAACTCGCTATAAGCCACAACGTCGTAATTACACGTAGGGACCAATGCCATTGAAAGGGATACCATTGCCCTGCTATCAAGCTCATAAGCATATACACTAATCCCGTTGCTACTATTAATGCTATAAATTGTTTCATATACTATGCTTGTGCGATAGGTGGATTTAATGTAAGAGCTTCTTGTAGGTATACATCCTCACTCACTTGCGCCTCCACTACTGCTTTATCGAATTGCTTCAATAGGGATATGGCGTGCTTCACTTCCATAAGCTCATCTGCACATGCCCACTTCGGCTTACCGTCCCTTAACCCTCTCAGTTTTTTCATTAATACTACTTCTGCGTGTTCTAATACTTCTATTGCTTTGCTCATTTGTTTTTTTATTTAGTCGTTTGTTTATATGTGCCCAACATACGGGCGTTAATTCTTTCTCTGCTTTGCGGGCTGCTTTCTCATACGGGTTGCTGCGATACGTGCCATCAAATTTATAGTACCTAGTCAATATAGGTTGTAATTGATGTTGCCATTCATGCACACACGTTTCAATTAGCTCTTTGACTGTATCTATATTACCCCAATATATGTGTAACTCATTATCGTCCGCATCGTACTCACCACATAGACCGTCATCGTATCCTTTACGAATAGTCCATACTGGCTGATACTTTTTACGGCGATTCACTCCCATATTGGACCGGCACCATCGTAGAGCCATATTAGCTATACTAACCGTCTTAGCCCTACCCAAAGTCTTTGTCTTCGTTTCGAGCTTAATCATTTTTATTTCATTTGGTTTATAAAAAATAAAGGATAGCGGTCTCTAGCCACTATCCTTAGAATGTCGGTGCTTGCTTTGTAAAGTAATCGGAGAATAACCATTTCTGAGTAACTAGAGATGCTACCAACATATTAGAGCGGCGGGATGGAGTCGAACCACCTCATCTGAATTGGAATATCCAGTGTGCAATACTTTCGTATAACCATTACACCTCCACCGCAAATAAGTGTTAGCTAATATAACTTAGAGGAATTTTGAGAATAACCACTATGAAACACGCTAACACTTTACGTTTACTACTTAGTAGCCGTTGTAGTATCTACTGCTACTGCAGTTGTACTATCCACGCTTACTACTGTAGAATCAGTTGCTACTGCTTCAGTTTTAGGTGAGCCACAAGCTGCCATACCGATTGCGATAACCAATGACATTGCACCTACCTTAGCGGTTGATAAAATCGTTGATAATCTCTTAGCGTTATATAATGCTCTAGTTGTGTAGAAATCACGCTTTTGTTCACTTTGAGTTGTTGCCGCCTCATTTAGGTTGTTTACTAATTCAGTTACCTGATAATTCACCTTCGTACTAATTTTCTTAGCCATGTTGTTTGTTTTTGTTTGTTTTAAAATTTATTGTTTGTTTGTTATACTCAAATATACGACAATTATTTCATATTGCCAAATTTATTTCACTTTATTTTACCACGATGAGCTATAATAGTACTCACCATTCTCATCAGCCAGAGCCTCATTCAGTATTTGGATAGTGTTATCAATACCATCGTAATACCATTCATCGTATTCGGTCCCACCAAAAAAGAACCCACTAGCCGTAGGTAGTATTGCCTCAGCTGCTGCCGGCTGATTTTTTACAGCCTTACATAGAGCAAGTAACTCTTTGAGCTTCTCTCGTTCTACATAGTACTCACCACAGTCATCAATACCATTTTGTACATTCTGAACGAACCAACGGTGAATGTTATTTTGTTTACGCCAATACCCAGCATCCTCAATAACGTATTTTACCTTACGTCCATCGATACTTGCCGGCTTACCAGCTTTCGTAACAGTCACTTCGTAATTGTTATCGCCGTTATGCTCCCAATATTGAACATACGTTTTTTTGTTTAGATACATGTCTAATCCCATAGTAGTAGTTTTATAGTTTAATTATTTAGAATTCAAATAAGATTTGATAATCGATGGAGTCGTGTCACCCATACGTTCAGCCAACTCAACGCCGGCAATTGCATCTTTGTGTGCACTAGCTACTCCTTTAACGTGCTGATAGCCAGATACCTTCAAAGCCTTAGCCTGAATCTTGCCGGTCTCACACCTTTCGATAAATTTAGTTACACTAGCCTCGTCCACAAACACACGCGGTTTGTCGATGTTCTTACCCGTCACTTCATATATCTCATATAGGGAGCGGACACCTCCAAGGGTTAAATACTTATTACGTTGGATTACGTTGTAACCACGTTTGAACCCTTTTAATTTTTTAGCAGATTTTGATACTTTACTCATAGTTTAAATTTTAGTGTTTATTAATATATCTCTCTCTTTACTTCATAAAGATACGCAATTTTTCGCACATTGCCAAACTTTTTAGCAATTATTTTTGAAAAAAGTCGTAACTCATTGATACTCAGTTAGTTAGGTATGTAACGATTTTATTACATATAACCCGTTGATTACCAAGTAGTGTCAATGTAGGTAGGGGACCCGTCCCATAACTTACCATTAAGATACCATTCGCCCTTCTTTTGATTGATTCTGACGAACTGAAAACCATTCAGTCGTTCTTTTGTAGTATTACTATCCCAGCCGGCGTTACTAATCCACGTACGTCCGTCCTCATATCGGGCAGCAATCTTATTACCAAATAGTTTTAGGTAGTATATAGTACCCTCACGTACTACTTCGGTATTAGATTTCTTAAAAGGGATTCCTAATTCGAATGCGCTGATTGCTTCGGTTGTTATTTTTCTACTCATGTTAGTGTGTTGAATTTAGTTTATAATTGTATTTCTTTAGATATTCCGTTTCGATTTGATGTGCCAGAGCTTTACCCCTTACGACCTCCACAACTGAAACTTCATATACATCTGGTCCGTATTTTCGCATATCATTGTAAAGGGACCAATCTTTGTTTTCTTTACGTGCTCTACTGCAGTGCTTTTGAAATCTTAGCTTAGCAGAATAGTTGAAAGCTCTCCCAACTGCGGCAGTAATACCGATATACGATTTATTGTTTGTAGTATTAAGTATTTCATATATAATGTGATTTCTATCTGAGCGTTTTTTTCTCATTGTTTATAATTTATTTATAGTCAGAATAACCTATATGCTGGAGGCCGTTTCATCGCCCGTATACCCTCCAGCTTCTCTTCATGCGATTTTAATATAGGTTATTTAGATGATTTAAAATAATGTTCGAAAATTGTTTTGATAAATACATACCCAACTAATGATATAGCTGATATGATAATGGCTTCGCCAATTGTTATATACTGACCCATAGTAGTTTAATTTAATTTAGTGATTAGAATTTTTGTAATAAGATGTTAATCGCCTTAGTACTGAAACCGAAAACGTTTTTCAACTCACGTTTCAAAGCCGGCTCATTTACATACTTACCATTCTTAACTGAATAATCAGAAAATATACGAGATAAGGTAATTGATTCACGACGAAACATTCCGATATACTGAACGATTTCTTTGTACTGCTTTTTAGTACGATACGGTAGGTAGTGATTACGTCCTAAAAAGTCCGTAAAGGTAACCATCG
>Ga0208133_1000060_pt1 | contig 40155 bp, 39 predicted proteins | sample ColrivemetaGS535_FD_187595 | JGI IMG/M metagenome (GOLD analysis project Ga0208133, IMG submission 187595) | Estuarine microbial communities from the Columbia River estuary, USA - metaG S.535 (SPAdes) (version 2) | ecosystem: Environmental > Aquatic > Marine > Intertidal zone > Estuary | place... | reverse complement strand
CTATTATTATTTTGCCGCTTTTGGAGTACGTGGCTTTTTAGCCGCCGGTGCTTTCTTAACAGCAGGTGCTTTTTTAGCTGGTGCTTTTTTGACAGCAGGTGCAATAGACGCTACCACTGCTTGTGTAGCCTGTTCTGCTACTGGAGTTGGAGCAACTGGCGCTTCAACTTTATATGGTACTTCTGCTACTACTTCAGCAGGTTTGCCTGTAAAAAACTCTTTAATTTTATTGAACATGTTATGTTCCTCCTTGTGGTTTATTTATACTGATAAATATCATTATGTATAACTTTATTCGTCACATTACGCTCAACGAAGGCAACACTCCTAAAACCTTAACTCAGGCTGTTCTGCCCTATAAGAAGGACGATTTAGAACCAGCAATTTCGGAAGATACTATTAATTATCATTATGGTAAGTTGTATAAAACCTATGTAGAGCGTTTTAACAACGGTGAAGGCGATGCAGACTTCAACGAAGCGGGTGCGTTTTTACACCATTTATTGTTCACACAATATCAAGCGCCACAGACATCCAATGCTCCTACAAACATTGCTGAAAACTTTATCAACAAATACTTTAAGAGTTTTGATAATTTTAAAGATGCTTTTCAAAAAGAAGCAATGAAAATACAAGGTAGCGGGTGGGTATATTTGTCAACTGATGGCAGTATTAAAACTATCAAAAATCATCAAATAAAAATGGACATTGTATTCATTGTTGACTGGTGGGAGCATGCCTTTCAATTTGATTACGGTAGTGATAAAAAATCATACCTCAACAATCAGTGGAAAATTATCAACTGGAACATTGTTAGTTCTAGAATTGGTAACAGACAACTTGTATCGGAGGCTAAGTTTTCTAAGGTAGTCATCGTGGGAGACAGTATTGCACTTGGACTTAGTAGATCGTTTCCTACAGCACAAGTGGATGCCGTAGTTGGTCGCAGTACCAACGCAATTTTATCAGCAGTTGCCGGCAATAAAAGTATTCAAGGTGCAGATTTAGCAATAGTCAGTGCTGGCACAAATGATTACCCGTTGGCCAATGGTGGCAAAAATAAAAATCCAGCGGCTACTATTGCTAACATAGAAAGTATTAGATCTTTGTTAAAAGCTAAACAATACATATGGGTTTTGCCGTTTAACAGAAGTGCCGCTAACGATGTTAGATCTAGCATTGGCGGAGATGCTAGCATTGATTTAGGCGAAGTATCAACCACTCAAGATAAACTTCATCCTACAAATTATGGTTCTGTAGCTAGCGAAATCAAAGCTAGAATTGGTCTAAGGTCTTAAGACTACTTACGGGCATATCCCATACCTTACGTGCTTCCACACCCTTTAGCTGTGCAAATTTCTTAGGGTCACAATCTCCACATACGTGATAGAAATTGTTGTTTAATCGTTTAGGGTCCATTGATCCCTTTTCTCGATTAAACACTCCTTGGCAACAATCGCACTTAAACAATACTACGGTTATCTTACGGCTGTAAGAATGGGTCTTGCCCTTCTTACTGGTGCGTATGTGCTGGTTTATTCTAAATTCTGTTCCAATATACATAACTGTATTTACATTAAGGTTATAAAATCCTTTGATAAATATTCAATCAAGGACAAATATGATTACTATTTCAGACTCAGCAAAAACAAAAATTAAAGATTTACTACTCGAAGAAAATAATCCCAAACTAGCTTTACGTACATTTGTACAGGGTGGAGGTTGTAGTGGGTTCAGCTACGGCTTCACTTTTGACGAAGAAGTCAATGAAGACGATTTTGAAGTTCCATTAGACGAATTCAAAGTCCTTGTGGATGCAATGAGTATGCAATATCTACAAGGTGCAGAAATAGATTATAAAGAAGATTTACAGGGCAGTTCATTCAGCATAAAGAATCCCAACGCACAGTCAACATGTGGCTGCGGTTCTAGCTTTGGAGTTTAATAAATGACACAACAACTAATCGATATTGGCGTACAAGGTAATGACGGAACAGGCGATAGTATTCGCGAATCTTTCCGTAAGGTTAATGAAAACTTTAACGAAATCTACTCCGTTTTTGGGCTTGGCGGAACTATTAGATTTACAGACTTAGGCGATACACCTGCCAGTTATACTGCTAATCAAGTTATCATGAGTGATACTACTGGGACAAGTCTAACTGCTAGAGATTTGATTGCTGGTGCTGGAATTGCAATTAATAAGACTAGTAATACCACTGTAACTATTACATCAACTACTACAGGATTAATTGGGGATAATGCGCCTAGTTTAGGGTTGAGTTTAAATGCAAATAATTTTACAATTGCTCGTCTTGCAAATCCTAGTCAATCGTTAGTTGATGCATTTAACGCATCCTATGCCAATTTAGGAGTATCAACTACACTTGCACAATTGGCTATCAACAAAGGATATGCCGATAGTAATTATGTTGCTGTCTCGAATGGATATATTGTCAACGCATTAAAAACACGCGACGAGCCAGCCATTCCAGAAATTAATGATCCAGATTATGATGCAACTTTGACTGGCAACTATGTTTCTACCGAAGTAATGCAACGTAAAGATACAGTATATCGTGGTGGAGATACCATGACTGGTGCATTAACATTGAACGACCATCCGGCTCCGTTGACTGGATTTGGTACTCCCAACGGTGCTACTGATTTGCAAGCCGCTACCAAATACTACGTTGATAACAACAGCTATTCTAGCAATGTTAATTTATATGTGTCAACAGCTAGCGGAGATGATCAACAAACAAAAAGTCCTGAAGGAAAGGAAGGTCGATTTTGGCAGTATGCTTATAAAACAGTTGGGCAAGCCGCATTGGCTGCTGAGAATTTAATTAATTTAGCAAGTCTTGAGCCAGGCCCATATAAGCAAAAAATTGCATACACTGTTGGCGTAAATCAATCATTCAGCACAATTCAAAGTGTAACATTGAGTGGTGGCAACTCAGGAGTTAGCGGTTATGAACACGCAAGCCAACTGTTAAGTCTTAACAAAGGATTTATACAAAGTGAAACTATTGCATATCTTAATAAAAAATATGTAAACTATATTCCAATCGACAATGCTCGATATAATACAATTATTGGTAATATAGTAGACGGTATCGGTTATGATTTAGTATTAAACACCAACTATAATAGTATAACTCAAGCTTCAAAATTATTTAATCCAACAAACCTAGATTTAGTTACGGAACAATTGACACAACTAATAGACGGTATAGAGTATGCTAAAAGTATAATTTTAGCTTATAGCTATAGCACAGTTAACGCACAAAATTATATCGGCGTAGTTATAGATGCGCTTTGTTATGATTTAGTATTTCAAGGTTCATTCCAAAGTATTCAAATAGCACTAGCGTTTGAACAATATAATACCGGACTTGACCTGGAAGAAATCAAAGCTACTTTATTAAATTTAGGAACTACTTTAACAGCAATCGCTTCAGTCGCGGTATCACCAAATGCTGTTTCCTCGATTAACAACAATATCACCATTATTAACAACTTGTTAACAACTGGCGTTATTCCAACTGTATCATTTCCATCGATTCAAACTACCGCTAACGGCTTAAAGAGCGCACGAGATTTGTTGTTGGATAACGTACCATTTATTCAAGCGGAGATTACTGCTTACTTAAGAGCAAACTTTCCTACAGTATTATACAATGTAGAAACAAATAGACGCAATGTCGAATACATAGTTTGGAGTTTAATATATGATTTAATGTACGGCGGCAATCAACAAAGTGTTTATGCTGGATTACAATATTGGCAAGGCGGGGTTTATCAATTACTGGCTTCTGAGAAAGAAGCTAATGTTGCAGCCATTGGTTATATCAATACCTTAGCACAAGCTATTATTACTAATACTGCTCCTGCAACTGTATATCAAACCAGTTTTAGACAATACACAAACGAAACTATTACAGGCGGCGCGGCGGCGGCAACTAGCATTTCAACAAACATAGCCTCCATAGTAAGTATTGTTAATGCGGTTAGTTTACCTACTCCTACTATAGTTGACCCTACAATTAGTTCTGTGTCTTCTGTATTGTTAACAGCAAGAACTGACATACTAGCTCAGCAATCAGCGTTAAAGACAGCGGCAACAACATACATTAACTCTAATACAAGTTTTTCTGTTATCAACAACGAAATCATAAATGGTATTATTACCACTAATTTCGATACTATAACAAATATATTAACATTGGGAATTAGTACAAGATCTGTTCCTACTTATGTTAGCCCGACTGGGTTAAGTACAGGTTTTACGTATGCTAGACAAGCACTACTGGCTAACATTAACTTCCTAGTGGAAGAAACTTATGCGTGGCAACTAGCACAAACTCCTACTTTTGTTCCTGCTGAAGGAGTTGCAGGTTTTAAACGTAGACTGGGATATTTTATAGAAGCAGTTGCGTACGATATTACTTACGGTGGAAATTCAGGTAGTTTACCAACCGGTTACGAATATTGGATTAACGGAGTATCGACATTATCAAGTAGCGAACGGGCCATTTATGTACAATCAATCAGCCGATTACAAAATATAGCATCGTTGGCCAGCTCGAATTCAATAGTGTCTCCGACATTCCAAGGCGTTGTTACTCAAACATTTAATATTTTGTGGGCAGGTGGAAGTGCGGCCCAATCAACTATTAATGAAAGATTTTCAAACATTTCAACAATTATACAAAATAACACATCATTGGTATACGTATATCCAAATTTAGATGCATACGATAGCGTATACAGAGCCGCAAGAATAACGATTATTGGTAATAGATTGTCAATATCAACTGATGTAGTTAATTATCTAACTGCAAAATATAAAGGCGGATTTAGTTATAACGAAACAACTTGTTATAGAGATATTGGTTATATCATCGAAGGTATGCGTATTGATTTGTTAACTGGTGGAAATTATCAAACTGTTACTGCTGGTAAGAGTTATTACAAAAGTGCCAGTGCTAGGCTGGCTATTACAACACAGTTGACAGAAACCGTCGACGGTATTACATTTGCTAAAAATTTAGCGTTACAGGTTTTAAATCAAACTACAGCTACTCGATTCCAAACATTAGTTTCACAAGTATTCAACGGGACGTTAACTGCATCAACTGCCGCGAAGACTACACTTACTAATAACATGAATACCATCCTTAGTATTATTGCTAACGGATATGGTTCAGCTCCTGCGGCTAGTTTTGGTACTGGAATATATAATGTTGTCTTTAGCAATGGCGGTAACGGTTATGTAGACCAAGGATCGCCAGGAAGTGTTCATATTATTCCTGCTAAAATATTATTAGGCAGTACATCAGGTGCGGCCGGTAGTATTGTAAAATATCATCCAGGTAGTGGTGCTAGTGTAGATTCTATTCAACTTAGATTAACTCAGCCAGGCTTCTTCCAAGTGGGAGAAGAAATGGAGTTTGGCGAGACTGTTAAAGATCTTAATATTACTATTTTTGTGGAAAGTGGTATCTATCGAGAGGACTATCCGATACGACTGCCCGCTAACTGTAGCATCAAAGGTGATGAATTCCGTAGAACAATTATTCGACCATTAGATAGAGTTAGTCAAAGTCCTTGGAGGAAAATCTTCTTCTATAGAGATGCAGTTATCGATGGATTGCAAATTGGTTTAACAAATACATCCGTTGACTATGCGCCGGCGGCAAGTATTACCCTAGGCGGTACTACCAATAAAATTGTTATTACTCTGGGTAGTGGCCAAGCACAGGCTAGTTGGATTGGAAAAATTATTCAAGACAACAATGTTCCGGCCGGTAAAGCGGTAGTCGAAACAGTAGCAGGCAATACTATGAACTGCGGAGTTATCTATCCGTTTGCTACTAGAACAACATATGCATCGGGCAACTGGCATATTTACGGAACTTATAACTACGGAAGACACTACTTAACTAATCCGTTAGATATTACAAGCAATGCAAAAAATAATCGAGACATAGACGTTATGCTATGCGGTGACGCTACTAGGATCAGTAATATTACGTTCCAAGGCCACGGTGGGTTTGCTATGGTACTTGATCCAGAAGGTCAAATTAAAACTAAATCACCATACGGTCAAGTTTGTACAAGTTTTAGCCAGTCAGTGAACAAACAAGCATTCCGGGGTGGACAATTTGTCGACGGATTTGCCGGAAGACTATTTGGTACTATTACTAATGTAGCTGAGGCGGGTATCACTGTTACGGTCACCGGTAGTGTTAATAGTGGGTTAGATATTCGACCACCGCAAGCACCATGTGTATTCTACGTTCAAGGAAATCGATTCCAAGTTAATGATATTGTCAGTTTTGATCCAGCCACATATACAGTTGTATTAACCTTAGATGTATCAACACCGTTTAATACAGTTAACATTTATAATACTGCTAATTTCTCTACTGAGGTAGGTCTGCGTATTGACGAGTTGACTACTGATCTAGTACTGGGTTCAAACTTTCAAAGTATCAAAGCAGGATTATATTATCTACAAACTGCAAATGTTGTGGTTGGTATACAACAAATATATCGAATAGCCGGATTAAACAAAACTCGAGAGTTAATGAACGCGGCTATTTCTAACGGAGCTTCACGAGATATTATAACAAGTCAGATGATCACAATCACTGACATGGTAACTAATGGATTTGCGGCATTGCCTAGTGCAACATTCCCTGAGCCGGCGGGCGTAGCTACAAACGTATCACGTGCAAAAAATATATTAATTGCCAATAAACAATTTATTCGATCCGAACTAGTTGCGTGGGTTGCACAAAATTTTGCAACTAGAGGATATCCTGGATATAATGCATTTATCTTAAGTCAACGTATGGGATACTTGATCGATGCGATGACCTACGATTTATTATACGGTGGTAACAGTTCAACTAGAGACATTGTACAACTATATTATAGTAATAATATTACTCAGATTCAAGGTTTAGAATATTTGTATGCAAGCACAATTTCTAGACTTATATCTTTAGTAAAATCTGTAGTAGAAAATATTGTTATAACCCCAACTGTTGGAAACGTATCTCTACAAGTTACTAATTTACCTGCGGCTACTTCGGCACAAGGAATAATATTAGCTAATTTGGCTAGTTTAGCAATCGACTATGTTGTAGATGGTAATTTTAATAATGCCATTATCGGTACCATCACTAGCGGAAGTCCTAACATAACTAACGTATCGTACAATCCTGCTTTATTAAATGGAGTAACGATTGCCAGTGCAGTCAATGCGGGAGTACCTTTAGGAACAACTATTATTTCCTACGACCCAGTGACTAACATTGTTGTTATGAGCGCAAACGCAACTCTTACCAGCACCAATTTAAAACTAATAGTGGGAGGTACTGTACCAAGTAGAATCACTCCTACCTTAACTGGACAAAATGCACAACGTATAGCTGATGCTGGTACTATTGTTTCTGCAAAAACTTCCATACAGACTGGAGTTATTAGTTTCTTAAATGCGGGTGGCGGCACAGCCATTAACATCGAGATGGGTGGTAACCGTAGTATGTTAGCCAATGACTTTGCTATGATTAACGACTTAGGCTATGCTATTGTAGCTACCAACGGTGGAGTGACGGAACAAGTTTCAACATTTACATATTATTGTCATACTCACTACTGGGCCAACAACGGCGGACAAATTCGTTCAGTAGCAGGATCGAATGCACATGGTAATTTTGGTTTAAGATCCAGCGGTTATGATGTAACAGAATTGCCGGATGCTGTAAAATTAGCTGATGATATGGTGCAGACAGCACTGGTATATAAGCAAGGATTAGTCTCTGGACAAATGGTTCCAACTATCTCTACTCAAGCGTTGGGAATTTGGATTATTGGTTATACATATAATCCGCCAAATAATGCAGAACTTGAGATAGATCACTCTGCGCAAGGCGGCCCCGTTTATCGATATCTTATCAGTACTGTCGAACATACTACCATTACTGTTAATGGACAAAATGTACTTAAATTAAATTTATCAACTGCTGGCACAAACAGTACCATCACAACCGGATTGCAGTATGCGTTATACGATGGTCAGATGGTGACTATTCGTGTTAATCAAAATATTAAATTTAATAATATTGATAACGTTAAACCAACAAGACCAAGTACTGCGGTTCAGTACAGTGAAAACTTAGGTGACATTTATAGAATTATTGCTTATAATTTAGTAGAGTCAACAGGAGAATTATTGCCGGCAAACGTTGCTATTTTACAAAGTGATGCATCATTCAATTACTATAAACTTACAACTGACGGTACAAGTATTACTCAGGTGGATCCTGGTGATCCTACTAAAACACAAGGTAGTAAGGTTGGCGATAATAAAATTGCCATATTGCAAATCAGTCAACAAAGTCAAATTGACCAATTAAATAAAGGAATTTTCTTACTAGGATGGAACGGTAGAGTACATCGTATCACTGGGTATACTCCTCCGTTGTTTATTGCCACTGGAGCATTTAACAGCTATAATGATGGAACACTTACACTAGTTGTGACCAACGTAGCGGGTTCCATCGATATCGGCGACGTAATAACTGGAACAGGATTTACCAGCGGCCAGACTGTTGCAAATGTCGTACTTACAGGAACTAGTACTATAACTGCAACAATCACTTTGAGTGCATTGGCAGATACAACACCTGCAGGTACTATTACATTTGGTGTTAACAAAAACGGATACTTGAGTATAGATCCAAATTCTGTTCTTAATAATTCAGCTGATGGTACCGGCATTGCTTCGATGAATTATTTCTCCAAAACTAGCGGCCCAACTGGTACAACTTACACTCAGGTAAATGTTGACGTTCCATTTACTACCACACTACCAGTTGTAGACAGTTATTTAACAGTTGCAAATCAAGGAAATACTGCATACAATGGAACATATCAAGTTCTATCAGTTACAAGTAAAACACAAATTAGTATTGCCAGCACTAGTGCATTATCAGTAGGAATGGTTATTGCCAGTTCAGCGGCTGGCGCATATATTCCGAGCACTTGTGTAATCCAAAGTATTGACAGTCTAACTGCATTTACAGTCAGTCCAGCGGCATGGATTCCAGCAGGAACAAGTATTGTTTCAACTCTGGTTGCTTACTTGTCAGGTATAACTCTTAGTAATCCTGGTACTAATTATACGATAGTTCCTCAAATCACAGTGTCAGGAGGCGGCGCATTAGTGCAGGCCATTGTCACATGTGTTGTTGCCAACGGCAGTATACAAGCAGTAAACATTATTAGTCCAGGTTATGGATACAGCAGTCTTCCTAACATTACTGTCAGTTACGGCGATGCTGTGTTAATCCCAATTCTTTCAGAATCTCCACAAATTAATTCTACAGTAACATCGGGCATTATAACAACTAGGTTAGGATTAATTTATCCTAGCGACCCTGGAGTCTTTACAGTCGGCACTGTTAGAACTGTTAGTGCATTTTCTAGCATTACTGGCAGTGGTCCTTATATAGTTAATTTAACAATAGATAGTGGTGCAGTACCTGCCGCAGGCACTTGGTACCAAGTTAGTGGTAATACAAATGCTTTATATAATGGGTTTTATAAAGTCGATGCCACAGGATCAACAACAACCAATATTGCATTAATTTATAATTATAATCCAGGAACTTGGAGCAGTGATACACCAACAACAGTAACATTATCAATAACCAATGCCACTAGTACGCAATTAGGTATCAGTAAGCCATTTAGTTCAAGCACTGCTGTAACCTTACGAGCAGGATATCCTGCAGAGTCAGGAGCGCAAGTCACTACACGTATTAGTACTTGCCGAGTCACAGGTCATGATTTGTTAGACATTGGCACTGGTAGTTATAATACAACTAACTGGCCAACTGTAATTTATGGTAACCCAGCAAAAATATACCAACAAAGTCAGGAAGTGCTAGAAGAAGGTGTAGGTCGTGTGTTCTATGTAACAACTGACCAAAACGGTATTTTCCGTGTGGGTCGATTCTTTACAGTTGATCAAGGTACTGGAAGTGTTACATTCTCAGCGTCGATTGCCTTGAGCAACTTGGATGGTTTAGGATTTAAGCGTGGAGTTGTTGTGAGCGAGTTCTCAACTGATCCAAGCATGACTAACAACGCCAGTGACACTGTCCCAGTACAAAGTGCAATTCGATCATACATCGATAAACGCTTGGGAATAGATCACGGCGGTAGTCCAGTTGCACTGGCAAACTTGATTGGTGCTGGATATATGCCATTGAACGGTACCTTGGCAATGAAGTCTACTCTTAACATGGGTAATTTTAACATTGTTAACTTAGGTACTCCTGGTGCCGACTACGAAGCCGCAAACAAACTATATGTTGACAATCAAGTAGTAGCATACAATTCTATTAGTAAATTAATTGACGTAGCTATTACCTTCCCATCAGCAAATAACATTCTTGTTTACGATCAATCAGTTAGTAAATGGAAGAATAAATCTATCGTTGGCGATGTAGCTCTAGACTTTAATACAGGTACAGGTGTATTATCTGCGGTTATACAACCTAGTTCAATTGTCAACGCACAAGTTTCACCTAGTGCAGGCATTTTACAAAGCAAATTGTCTATGAACATTGCCGGCACATTGGTATCGGCACCTAGTGGAAATGCGGCTTCAATACAATCCAGCAACGGACTAGTTAGTTTTAATAATAATGAATTTTTATTATTTAATGGTTGGGCCAGTTTGCGAACTAGTTCTAGTGCAACTACTGGTGTAACTTTAAGTAAAATACAACAGATTAGTAACGGAACCTTGCTGGGCAATAGAAGCGGTTCAGCGGCAAGTCCTGTTGAAGTGACTCCAGCACAGGTAGTAAGTGATGCCGGTGGACTTACAAACACATTGTTCAATGCTAGCGGTGCTATAACTGTTGCATTTGATGGCACAAACGTGGCAAATAATATATACGCCGTAACTGGTATAACTACCGCACGAGCTGTTAATAGCCTAGTCAAAACAGACAGTGCAGGCGGTATTGATGTTAACTATGTCAAGGTAGGTGGATATAAAGCATTGGGTATTACATCCTTGACTAATACATTTACTACTCCTGGTGGATTTGATTACATGAATGTTATAGGAACATCGTCAAGTAATTCTACCATGACTGTGTTTGGTACACTGGATGTAAGCAACGGTACATTAAAAACCAACTTGTTGACTACTGACAAATCAGGTGCGCCAAGTGGTCCTAACGCAGGTAGTGCAAGTATTAACGGCTGGTGGGCTGTACAGGCATCCAGTCAAATTGACTTCAGTCTGGGCACATTAAAATCGCTAACGCTAACAACTGGCGGTGAAACTGTTAACGGTACTATGACCGGGCGTTGGACACTGGCTGGTGCAAGTCGACTACAAGCTACCTACGCTGACTTGGCAGAATACTATGAAGGTGATCAAGACTACGAAGAAGGTACAGTATTGGTGTTTGGTGGTGACAAAGAAGTTACTACTACAACACAAATAAATGACACAAGAAGTGCTGGCGTAGTCAGTGCTAACCCAGCGTATGTTATGAATGGTGAGCAAACAGGTATTAAGGTCTGTATTGCACTTGCCGGTCGTGTGCCAGTAAAAGTTATTGGGCGTGTTAAGAAAGGTGACATGCTGACCACCAGTGCCACTGCTGGTTATGCTGTTAAGGCTTTAAATCCTACTTTGGGTGCAGTAATTGGTAAAGCACTGGAAGATAAAGACTACGGAGAAGCAGGTATGATACAAGTTGCTGTGGGGAGAGTATAATGGCTAAACTAAATGTTAATATTGGACTCAGTGTCAACGACAAAACCGGTGACACACTGCGCACAGCGTTTGATAAAATAAATCAAAACTTCACTGAACTGTATACCTTGACAGGTGGTACCAGTACAGCATTAACGGAACTGGCGCAGGACTATGCGGCACCCATGTTCAATCATGCTAATCATACCAACATCACTGTGACCTATGATGATGCCAGTAATAAAATATTACTAACTGGTGTTGCGGCACAGGTACAAAGCAACTGGACTGCAACTACTGGCTTGGGTGTTATACTAAACAAGCCCACAATTCCTACTAGCTTTGCTAACACTGGCGACTTTACCTTTACAAGCAGTGCGGCCACGGTGCCAGTCAACACAACACTTACACTTACTGCATTTAATAATACTACTAAAGAATCTAAATTAACACTGAGTCCAACAACTACATCCAGTTTATATGCGGCCAATAATTTAGAATTTGGAATAGGATATGGTACAGGGTTTGAAAAATATTGGCTACTCGGTGCTGACGGAAGTTTAAGATTTCCAGATACCACTGTACAAACCACAGCCTGGACTGGCAGTGTGGCTTATTCCAGCGTAACAGGTACTCCAACAATTCCAACCAGCTTCAGCAGTTTGGTCAACAGCACAAAAACCGTTAGTCTTGCTTCAACTGGTATCTTATCATTGCCAGCACAGGCTGTTCCACTGACCACGGTTAGCCAGATTACCTCAGCCACAATCAATCGAACCGGGGCCAGTATAGATACTGAAGCAATTGCTGCCTCTCGAGACACTTGGCTGGGCATAGAACAAACATTTACAGATATACGTGATCAGGATGAACAAACATTTGCTACTGGTACAAGACCGTGGGTAGGCTTGCCGAGCTGGGAAGCATATCCGTTAATACAGTCTTATACACCCCCGGGCGCTTCACTGCCCCCAACAAGTTCTTTAATAGTAGCGGCGGCGACGGCTACAACGGCTTACCTAGCATACAAAGAACTGGTATCCAACATTGATATTGTGTCAGGCAACCAGATATTCAGCTTTGAAAATTCAGGAACTTTGAGAGTTCCAGGAGTGATAACCAAAGACAACAACTTGGCATTGGTCAGCACAGGAGTAACTGGTGTATTACCAAATGGAATGGTTGCGTCAGTTACCGCTGACGGCCAGGCTGGAAGAGTATTCATAAGAACTGACAGTGGAACATTACGCACTTGGCAGTTTGATGCTAATGGTGTGTTGACATTGCCTGGTAATTTAACATTGCCCTCAGGTGCTGGCATAAACACTGGCACCGATATGCGTCTGCGATCAGGAACGGGTGCTGTAACAATTACCACCAACTATGAAGTTGGCAATGCTACTCCACAGGTTTGGCAATTTGGCAACACTGGCACTTTGCAATTACCCTTAGGCGGCGTCATTGCAGAAGGTGGCGGCCTCACTGGTGCTATCAAACTCACCCCCGCAGGTGGTGCCAACGCAAATCAAGCATTGCTAATTTACCCCACTGCGGCCGGAGATGGTGACCATGTACATTTGACCGCAGGTGGCGGTGCCACTGAATTGTATCTTGGCGATGACAGCCGCTATGTCAAGTTGGTCAATGGTGGCAATATAGAAGTACGAGCCACCACTACAAACGCTTCGGCTTCTGCGTCATGGACCTTTGGCACAGATGGTGCCATATCTACTACTGATCCTTTGATAATAAATGTTCCAAACGGTGTACCAACTGGCGTTGGTGCTATTGCGGCCACTACTGGCAGCTGGGAGCAAAATCCTTTATCCAACTTGGCCACAACAGGCGGGTCAGGAACTGGATTAAGAGTAAACGTTACTTATACTGGAGGATATGCCAGTGCAATTGCTATTGATACTGCTGGTACTGGCTATCTAGATGGCGAACTTATAACAGTTACAAGTGGCAGCTCAAGTGCATCATTTACTATTGCTGTCACAGGAACCATCAATTGGAGATTTGGCACAGATGGCAACTTAACATTCCCAGACGCCACAGTTCAAACCACAGCCTACCTAGCACCAACCACTGGCAACAATGTGATTAGCTCTGCAGAGCCTCTTACTATTAGTAGGAACGGTATGACCATCAGAGTCACATCAGCGGGCATGATACAAATGTCTTTTAACAGTGTAATCAATATCACAGGACGAAGTTCAATTAACAATGCTGATTCGGTGGTTATCTCATCACCCAACGGAGTCACTACTGCTAATACTCAATACAATATTGGAGCAGTATTAGCATTGGGCGATCATTTAACAGCCACCATTGTAGACCATAGTTTTCATAGGATCTACAGACTAACTGTGATTATACGCTCCAAAGACACAACTCCTGGACTGGAACTAGTAGTAGCATACGCAATTATCGAACAGATACAATAACGGTAAATACACTAACGGGAGCACAACATGCCAATACAACAAATTGAAATAGGTGGATATGCAAATGACGGTACTGGTGACGATTTGCGCACGGCATTTAACAAGGTCAATGCCAACTTTGCGCTGTTGGACAGCGATGCACAAATCAATGACGGTGCTAATCTAGGCACAGGCGTTGCTGTGCTAAAGGGCAAAACCAGCACTATATTGCAGTTTAAAACCCTTACCAGCACAGACTCATCAGTTACCTTGACCGCAACAGACAACACTGTAAATTTAAAAGCCAACACTATATTATCCACAGACCTTGCTCCAACATTGAGCGGGAATCTAAACCTCAATGGAAATAATATATTAGGTGCTGGATATACTAACTTAGCAGGTACTGCGTTTACAGGAGATGTCAAGTCCTCGGTATGGGGAGTTGACATTGTAGCACTAAACTCCCTGGTTGCGTTATTAATTGAATCCAATAATAATCTTGCTGTTGACCTTGGTTCGTTTAACAACCCAACCGGTTATGAAACTAATGCTAACGGATATGCCTTTGACATGGGCACGTTTGTTGGTTATAATCCCACTAATAGATTTAATTTTGGTACGTTTGTTTAATTGAGACACCTATGGCATTGAATATTTGGTCACAACCGTCCGGCTATACATTTGGAACATTCCAAGAACAGGATATCTTTAATAGGCCTTTGCCGTTAGTAGTTGGGTACGTCAGCGGAGCAACCTTTAAAATTATTTCAGGAAAGTTGCCGCCTGGGCTAAACATTGCGGGTAGTACAATTACTGGAACTCCATATTCCGTATCTGACATCACTGTATTCACATTTTGTGTCAGAGCAACTTTAACTTCTACAGGCGAAATATCTGATAGAACATACTCCATAACTATCGAAGGCGCAGATGCTCCAGAGTTTGTAACTCCAACAGGAAGATTAGCAGTTGGTACCCACCAACAAATGTATGTTCTGGACAAAACCTATATCAATTATCAAATTGAAGCATTTGACTTAGATACCAGCGCCGGTCAAAAATTAAATTATTTTATATCTTCAGGCGATGGTGCGTTGCCTCCAGGTTTAACCATGTCATCAACTGGCAAAATTAGTGGATTTATTTTGCCGGCTGTAAAAATTAAACCGGAGGATGGTACTGGCACTTACGACCAGGCATACTACGATGCGGCTGCTTTTGACTTTGGTTTACGTCCTACCAACGGTTTTGATAGTTATATTTACGATAGAGTATTTTATGATTACAACTTACCCAATGTTAGACCATCAACATTAAATATTAATTATCAATTCAAAGTAACCGTGAGTGATGGCACTAGCATTGCTCAAAGAATTTTTAAAATATTTGTTGTAGGTGATGACCAGTTTAGGGCAGACACAACAACTACAGATGGATTTGCTGACGAATTATTTACAGCTGACGTCACGTATCTAAGACAGCCTGCGTGGCTCACTAATCCTAATATAGGATTATTTAGAGCTAACAACTATCTAACTGTACCAGTTGCACTGTATGATAACTCTAACGTATTTTATAATTTAGAATTAGTTAATCAAGAAGTAAAAGTACAAGCAGTTAATATTTTACCGTCGGATAATTTTAAAACTGGCAATAAAATAACTGTAACTAATGTTACTGGAACAATACTGCCTGGATATTTTTGTCACTTTGAAGGAATTGTTGTAGGTGCAACTGATCAACTTTATAAAATCAGTGTAGTAGAAGATTTAGGTAGTGGAAGATATCGTCTTACTATCCTAACACCATTACAAGTAAGTATTCCAACTGGTACTAGTTTTTATATAGGAACTTTAAGTACATTACCAAAAGGCACGAGTTTTGATGTACAGACTGCTACTATATACGGACTAGTTCCTTACCAACCTGCTATTACAAAAAACTATAACTTTACTATTACTGCCACTAGATTTGGTGATAAACAAGATAGTGCAACTGCATCGAGAACATTTACTATTGGTATTATTGGCGAAATTGACAGCGTAATTACGTGGTCAACTGACGCTGACTTGGGCAGTATCAATGCAAACTTTATTTCTAATTTGCATGTTTCAGCATCTAGCACAATACCCGATGCTATTGTATCATATACATTGATTAGTGGAAGCCTTCCTCCAGGATTGACTTTAAATTACGACGGAGAAATAATAGGTAAGGTTAACCAGTTCTATGATGCCACATCAGGGCTACTTGGGCTTACAAGATTTTTTGATGCGCTACCTCAATTTACACCCAAGACATTTACAACATTTGATTTTAATACTACTAGTATAGATAAACAATATACGTTTACTGTACAGGCTAGAGATCAATATGACTATAGTGCAACTTCTCGTACATTTACCTTGTATGTTGATACACCTAACGATATAAGTTTTAGCAATATTAGGACAAAGCCTTTCTTAAAACAATCACAGCGAACACTTTGGAAATCTTTTATTAACGATACTTCTATTTTTACTCCTGACAGTATTTACAGAACTAACGATGCTAATTTTGGAGTTCAAACTGATTTAAACATGTTAGTTTACGCAGGCATTGAAACTAAGGATGCCGCAAGATTTGTTGGAGCGATAGGTTTAAATCATAAAAGAAAACGATTTACTTTTGGGCTAATTAAATCAGCAGTTGCTATTCAACCTGGTACTACTAATGCAGTATACGAAGTAGTATATGTCAATATCGTAGATCCGCAAGAACCTAATGGTAAATACTTGCCAAGAAAAATACAATTGCCTGGGCTATCTAGTGATACAATAACTATCGATAGTAGTGGTGATATTTGGAGCAGAACTTTAGATTCGTTGGGTACAGATAGTCCAGAAAGTGTTAGACCAGAGCCGATAATTACTGCTGATAGCACAGGGTATGAAGTTTCAAATCCTAATGTTAATAGCTATTTTCCAAACAGCATTACCAATTGGCGCAGTAGAATTAAAGATACAGGCGCAACAGAACGTAACTACCTGCCGCTTTGGATGCGTAGTATCCAGCCCGGACAAAGCCAAGAACTAGGATTTGTCTTGGCTATTCCAATTTGCTACTGCGAAGTGGGTAAAAGTGCTGATATTTTACTAAACATAAAACAGAGCAAATTTGATTTTAAATCTTTAGATTACACAGTGGACAGGTATATAATAGATTCTGTCACCGGTTCGATTAACGATAAATATCTTGTATTTAGAAACGATAGGATAACAGTATGACCAGTCAAATAAATGTCGGAACAATTAACACATCTTACCCAGTTGCAGGTGTTGATAACAACAGCCAAGGATTTCGTGATAATTTTACAGCTATTTCAGCAGGATTAGCCACAGCCAAAACAGAACTTACAGCATTACAAACTAATGCTGTATTAAAAGCAAACCTTACAACCAATACAGTTGTTAACAATGACTTAAATGGTAGCACAATAAGCAACGGTTTGTACAATAGATTTTACGGTGTATATTTTAGCGGAGGTACTGTTTCAGCAGCCGCTAATATAGATCTAGTTAACGGTCCTGTGCAAAAATTTGTTCTTTCAGGAAATGCAACTTTGACTTTCACTGGATGGCCAACTGCGGGAAAAATGGGTCTAATTCGCGTATTGATTGCTAGCGATTTAAATGGTGTGCGTACTCCTGGATTTGCCACTGGAGGTGGTGGCGCAATACGCTATGATGTAGCATATCCTACGTTACCAAACAGTTCGAGTCAAGGATTTAAAGTTGGTGGAGAAAGTGTTAGAAGCGTTACCGTTGATGTTCCTGGCAGTAGATACATTACTCCAACCACTGTATCGTTTACTAGTCCCACATTAACAAATGGAACTCCTGCTAGTGCAACTGCTATCTATAAAGTACTTTCTGCAACTGCCACAGTAGGTGCATTGGGCGCTGGTTACACAACCGGCGACTTGTTAGTTGTAAATCAAGATTCAAAAATTGTGCTGTCAGTTACTGGAGTAAATGGTTCCGGTGGCATTACTAGCCTTAGCCCCACTCAACCGTTAGGCTTAATATCGCCGCTGGCTGGGTCAAAAACTGTTACAGCATTAACAGGTTCGGGAACTGGTGCTAGAGTAGATTTAGTATGTGCTATTGATACTATAACTGTAACAGACAGCGGAGATGGTTGGTCTACCGTTCCTCCAATTGTGACTATTGGGGCTCCGAGTAGTGGCGGTGATCAAGCAACTGCAACGGCTGTTTTGACAACTATAACAACGGACAATGTTAAAGTAATAGAAGCATGGTCTATCGATGGCGGTCTTAACGTGTATCTCAGATACATAGGCGAATACAATTAATGCATCCATTAATATCAAATTTAGAAAATTTGAAGGATAGTGAGATCGATTTTAAAATTAACGATCTCACTAAAAAGTATTTTCAATCTTCAAATCCAGATTTAAGACAACAAGTTTCATTGGCTTTGGATACTTATAAAAACGAACAGTCTAGACGTCAACGTGCTGAATGGCAAAAAATGGTTGATAATCGCGATAAAAACCTTGACAAATTAATCAACATACAGTAAAATATAGGCTATGCGCCTAGACAAATACAGTAATCCTATATTTTCAGAACAAGATCTGTTTGATGCTTTATATCAAAATTATCAGTTTAATGCCGGCGATACTATACTTGTGGATCAACGATCCAACTCAATCAAACAGTTAGAATCGCAAATAGGATTCAAATTATTAGAACCCTATGAAACTCACTTTGAAGTTACCGACTACGATTCAGCTTGCCAATCAAATTGGTATATGCCCGAAGAATACAAAACACTGGATATAGAAGCATGGATTTGGGAACAAACTCCTCCTTGGGATCCTCAACATACAAGAGTTACTGAAGAACTGGCGGCATTCAAAGAACGTAATATGATGGATTTACTACGTTGGCTCAAGTACTTTGTAGACACTTGTAACAAAAACAACGTAGTTTGGGGTGTAGGTAGAGGATCTAGTGTAGCCAGTTACATACTCTATTTAATAGGGGTACACCACATCGATAGTATTAAATATAATCTCGAGTGGCAGGAATTCCTGAGATAAGTACTAGTATAATCAAGGAGATTTAAAATGGAACAACAACCAAAACAAATATATCGTTCAATGCAGGGCAAAGAAGTTGATATGAATCGATTAGTAAACATAAACGAACTTACTCCAGCAGTGGGTAATCTTAAAGTTAATGCACGTGGCGACGAGCTTGGCGCTGGCGGCAGAATTATTAGAAAACGTGAAGACATTTTAAGAGAAGCGGAAGCTAATAGAATTGTACCTGATCAGATTAATGTCAGAGCAGTTGAAGAAGTTGTTACTGCAAAACCTGTAGTTGCTAAGAAAAATGTAGCAGACATGGATCCTGAAGGAAACGAATGAAAAGAGTACCAGTATATGCTAGCAAATTAAAACCAATACGCGATAACATTGTTATTGTTGATATGGATTTTGGCGAGCAAAAAACCAAAGGCGGTCTTGTACTATTAAGCGACGATGGTAAAAGCGAAGGTGTTAAAAGTCGTTGGGGTCGAGTGTATTCTGTTGGCCCAAGCCAGACTGACGTAAAAGTGGGTGAGTGGATTTTACTCGAACATGGTCGCTGGTCGCGTGGGTTCACTGTACTTGATGACGATGGCGTTGATATGATCATTCGACGTGCCGATCCAAAAGGAATCTTAGCAGTTTCAGATGAAAAACCAAATGAGACGATATTCGGTTCACATAGCACAGTGACCCATGCAACATTTGATCCAGCATCGTTTGCAAGGCCAAGTTTCGAACAATAATCTTCTTGACTGTTAGATAGCGTTCATTGTATAATTAGAGCAAGAGTTTCTAATTAAGGAGATACAATGAACGCTAAAGATCAAGCAAAGCAAGATTACGAAGCAAATATTCAACTAATGCAAGACCTCATGGGTCGATTAGATGCAGTAGAGAAAAAAACTACTAGCGAAGTTGAGCATCCCGATCCAACTAAACACAAATATATTAGCTTTGTAAAAAGCTTCTTTAGAATTATTGCTGGCATTGCATTGTGCTTCGGCGAATTTACTATTGCTGGTGTACTATTGATTGTTGCAGAAGCACTTGGCATTTACGAGGAAATGGTTTAAAATGAAAGAATTATGGGTGGAAAAATATCGTCCTAACACTATTGATGGTTATGTGTTTAGAGATAATCATCAAAAAGAACAAGTAGAATCTTGGATTAAACAAAAATCTATCCCGCATTTGTTGTTTAGCGGCAATGCCGGCATTGGTAAAACTACTCTAGCAAGAGTATTGTTTAACGAATTACAAGTTAATGATCTAGATGTCTTGGAAATTAATGCGTCACGCACAAACTCGGTAGAAGATGTTCGTGATAAGATTGTTAATTTTGTACAGATGATTCCATTTGGGGACTTTAAGGTAGTATTGTTAGATGAGGCAGATTACTTATCACCCAACGCACAGGCCGCATTGCGTGGTGTCATGGAAGAATACCATACGACCGCTCGCTTTATTCTTACTTGCAACTATCCTAATAGGATCATACCTGCATTACATAGTCGTTGCCAAGGGTTTCATATTGAACGAGTCGACATTGCAGAATTTACTGCTCGGGTTGCTACTATTCTTATGGAAGAATCTGTAGAGTTCGATCTTGACACCCTGGATACCTTTGTCAAAGCCACTTATCCAGACCTGCGCAAGTGTATTAACACTACACAAATGAACAGTATGGATGGAAAATTGCACACTCCTGAAAAAGCAGATAGTGGGCAAGCTGATTATAAATTAGACATGGTTCGATTATTCAAGGCAGGAAAAATTACAGAAGGTCGTAAACTTGTTTGTAGTCAAGCACGACCTGAAGAGATGGAAGAAATATTCCGGTGGCTGTATGATAACGTAGAAATCTTTGGTGACGAAGCAATCCAAGACAAAGCAATTCTTATCATTAAACAAGGACTAGTGGATCACACATTAATCATTGATCCAGAGATTAATCTTGCGGCAACTTTAATTAGGCTGAGTCATCTATGACATATTTGGTATTAGAGAACTGTATTAAATGTAAGCATACAGACTGTGTAGAAGTATGTCCTGTTGATTGTTTTAAAGAAGGTCCTAATTTTCTTGTCATCGATCCGGACGAATGCATCGACTGCGGTGTATGTGTGCCTGAATGTCCCGTAGACGCCATTGTACCCGACACTGATAAAACAGTTGATGTTATTTTTTGGACTGAACTTAATACTAGACTTGCTAAAAAATGGCCCACTATTACTAAACGTAAAGCCGCATTACCTGATGCTGAAGAATGGAAAGATAAGCCTAATAAACTAGACTTGTTAGAAGAATGAAAGAAAAATTTATAGATGCATACATGGATGTTGCTGAACGATTTGCACAATTAAGCTCAGCACGTAGACTTCATGTCGGTGCTATTGTAGTCAAGGATGATAGAATTATTAGTATTGGCTACAATGGTATGCCGGCTGGTTGGGATAATAATTGCGAAGATGAAATTCAGTACCCTGATGCAGAAGGGATTACATTAAAAACTAAACCGGAAGTTCTTCATGCTGAAACAAATGCCATTGCAAAACTCGCTAAGTCTAACGAATCTGGTCTGGGTGCTACTATGTTTATTACCCATGCTCCATGTTTGGACTGTGCCAAACTTATATACCAAAGTGGTATTGGCAGTGTTCTATATAGGAACACTTATCGGGATACTGGTGGTATCTCGTTTCTTGAAAAATCAGGCGTAATTGTTACACAAATAAAAAAGGGCCCGTAGGCCCTTTTTTACGAATCGCCGTATAGTGCTAGTACTTCCTTAACAGCATTATGACGTTCAATATCCTTGGCATTAAATTGCACAATGTCAACGTGCTTCAATCCCTGCTTTCCTCCAAGTAAATTACAAAAATTGATTAATCCATTATCATTTAATCTATCTGCTTGAGCTAAGTCTCCTGTTACCACCATTCTAGAATTATCTCCAAGTCTAGTTAACAACATTTTCATTTGGTTTACAGTTGTATTCTGACACTCGTCAGCGATAATGTAAGCGTTTTTAAATGTTCGGCCTCGCATATAAGCGAGCGGGCTTATTTCGATAGTTCCATCCTCCAACATTTTTGCAATGTCTTTTTGTTGGTAATACTCTCCTAAGACGTCGAATATAGGTCGTGTCCAAGGCGCCATCTTTTCATTTAGCGTTCCTGGCAAAAATCCTAAATCTTCATCTACACTGACGGCGGGTCTGGTCACAATGATTTTATCAACTTTACCCTCTTGGAACAATCTAATCCCGTTCTGTACGGCTAGCATAGTTTTACCCGTGCCGGCTGGACCAATGGCTAGGATAATGCTTTTAGCATCATCTTGCAATTTTCTAACGTATAGTTCTTGATTAGCGTTGCGTGGTGATAATTGTACACGTTGCTTCTTTTGAGGCAAGTATGGTTGAAAATCAATTATGTTAACTTCTGATGTAAAACGTTTTTTCACTCGTTGCGTTACTCGTTGTTTACTCATCTAAGTTGCTCCTACTTTACTTGGTTAAGTAGGACTTGTAGCGACCGCCCTTGATAACTACAGAGGTCCTACATTTTTATTTACTCTATTCACAAAATAATAAACTGTTATGTTATCGTTTAAAACCAGCTAAATAAGTATAGAAACTTCTGGGACTTACCATAATGCATGATATAATAGACGTCATTAATAACGTACACACGCTGTATGAAAACAATTCTAATCTAGCTGTTTTAAAGGATTTTGAGCGTGTTTTAGACGAGATGGATACTTACGTATTCGAAAACTGGGTTGACGGTGAGTTGGCCTATGGTCCTAAAGTTGACCGTCATTGGATAACTGCTAGCTTTATGTGGCCTCAAGATAAGATGCCCGATCCTAGCGCAGGCAAACGATTAATAGATCTAGGTTGCAAAGTACGTTATCAAAAAAGCCATTTGTTAGAGCCAAGAAAAATTCGCACTGAAGAAGATATACGCCCTGGAAGTAAAAAAGGCAAACTAGATCGTACTCCTATCTGGCTCGTTGAAATCCAAATGCCAAAAAAAGTAGCGTTCGACGTATACAAAGGCTACATGGACAAAATGAAAAACGAAAATCAAGCAGGTACAGCTCCAACTGAATCATCTACTCCAGCAGTTGCCGGTCCTACTACTCCGGCAGTGCCAGGTGGAATGCCGGGCGGTGCTCCAGCAGGTGGTGCGGTGCCAGGTGGAATGCCGGGCGGTGCTCCAGCAGGAATGGCTCCAGTAGCTTAAGGATCAATATGAAAATTACCGAAAGTTTGAGAGCAGGCGATTTGCGCCATATGATTAAAAAAGTATTTGGCGTTGACAGCTATAAAAGTAAAGTTGGCAATGACGAAGAAGTTGTTGTCCTAAGTTTTGTAGTATCTGAAGAAGATCCTGCTAAAGACTTAGAAAATTTTATTGAGATGGGCTACGACTTTGTTCTCGATGCTGATGTTACTCCCGGTGAAACTGACGATGGCGAATTTTTGGTGTTTGTTGAATTAGAGCGCGGTAAATACGTTGCTGAACAAATCATGGATATTATCAACGGAGTTACTAAATTAACAGAGTTTGATTATATGAGATTCCGTTATTTTAAAAACTTTAAGAGTCAAGAAGCAACAGAAGAAAACCTAGCGGCAATAGTTCCAGCAGATAAAAATTCTTATAAAATTGCCACAGAAAGAACTGGATTAAATAATTTTAGTGAGTTTTTTACTAAAAGTTATGCTGACAAAGTAACTGTAATAGACGAGTCTATTACATTTAGACGATCGGTTAATCAGCCGGTATCATTTAATATTGCCGCAAGTGGCACAAAGCAAGATGTATATAATAATATACAAGGTCCAATTATGTTAGAAGGAAAAGATATCTCAGAAGTATTATTCCTAACTAAAACAATTGGTAACTACAATATTACTAAAATTAGTAATAAGTTTATATTTGAAAACAACGGATGGGCCGTTGCACTTGAAAGGATCTAATAATGTCAAACTTCGATTTTGAATTTACAGAAAACAAATTATCACAAATTATCACAAATAACCAGTATGTCAACGAGTGGTTTGCGGCACTAAACACTTTGCTTCCAGATTATGATATTAATACTGTGCCAAGAGTGGCAGCATTTGTTGCTCAGTGTGCTCACGAGTCTGGTGGTTTTAAAATGCTCAAAGAAAATTTAAATTATCGGGCAGTTACTCTTCGCAAAATATTTCCCAAGTATTTTCCAACAGATGCACTGGCTGAGCAATATGCCGGCAAACAAGAACTGATTGCCAACAAGGTCTATGGCGGACGAATGGGTAATGGTGATGAATCTAGCGGTGATGGATTCCGTTATTGCGGGCGTGGACTAATTCAATTAACAGGTAAGAACAACTACATGGCGTTTGCTGAAAGTATTGAAACTCCTGTGGAAGAGATTCCCGAGTTTCTTGGTACGTTTGAGGGTGCTGTACAAAGTGCCTGCTGGTTTTGGGAAACAAATAATCTCAATCAGTGGGCCGACAAGGGCGACATTCTCACGTTGACCAAACGTATTAATGGCGGCACTATTGGACTAGAAGATCGCATCAAGCATTACAACCATGCTATGCATATTTTAGGTCATTAACATGGGACAAGTTGGATGGATGTTAAGTCTTATTCCAGATAGTCTTTTTGTTTGGATTTACTATATAATTTTAACCGCAGGAGTCACACTTTATATTGCCAGTAAACTTGTAAAGTGGATTCCTTTAATGGGTCAATATAAATTACCCGCAGAATTAGTTGGTGTTGTGTTGTTAGTATTAGGAGCGTATTTTTACGGCGGACATGGCGTACAGCAAGCATGGTTAGCTAGAGTCCAAGAACTAGAAGCAAAAGTTAAAATTGCCGAAGAAAAATCGCAACAGGTTAACACAGTTATAGAAACACGAGTAGTTACTAAAATTAAAGTAGTCAAGGAAAACGTCTATGTCAACAGAGAAATCATTAAAGAAGTTGCAGGTAAGCAGTTGGATGCTAGTTGTAGCTTGCCTAAGTCTACTATCAGCCTGCACGACAGCGCCAGTCGTAATGAAGTTCCCGAGCGTGCCGCCGCAACTGATGGAACCTCCAGCCAAGTTAAAGCCAGTCAACTCCTCGACAGAGTCGTTGAAAACTACGGCGCCTGCCACGAAAACGCAGCCAAACTAGAAGCTTGGCAAGAATGGTACAGGGAACAGAAAAAAATCTTCGAAAGCGTTAAATAAGAGTATATTAAGTAGGAGCGAACAATGGCATTAATAGATTCAGTATTAAATTTAGTAACTAAACAACCAAAAGATCCGGATGCACCAAAGCCTCCAGTAGGATCACGTTCAGAGCGTGAAGCCAAACTAAAAGACAAAGCAGGTATGGTTATTTCCGTATTTGCACTATTATTAGCGGTAAATTCTTGGTACGGTGGCAAACTATCTAGCACAGTGTTAAACAATACACTGGGTGCTAACAATGCCTGGGCACAATATCAAGCAAAGAACAATCGTCTAGTTAGTTTTGAAATTGCCAGTAAGACAACTAACGATCCTGCGTTGAAGAAAGAATTCAAAGCAGAAGCAGATCGTATGGATGCAGACAAGAAAGAAATAGCAGTTAACGCACGTAAGATGGAAGCAGATCGCGAAGTGGCTAAAAAATCTAGTCCGTGGATTGCATATGCCAATACAGCATATCAGTTGGCCATTGTTGTTCTATCAGCAAGTATTCTTGCAGTTAGCATGGGCATGTTCTGGGGTAGTTTTGCAGTAGCAGGTTTTGGAATTTTACTATCAGCCAACGGGTTATTCCTTTGGTTTTAAAACATTAGGAGCGGGAAATGAGCGAAGAAGTTAAAAGCGAAAGCGAAAAGAAAAAAGAAGATTGGATGAATTCAAAATGGCGTCCAATGATGGGTTGGATGTATATGCTAATCTGCACTATGGACATGGTTGTATTTCCAGTATTGTGGAGTTTGCTACAAACAATTACACACACTACTATTACGCAATGGAATCCATTAACACTTCAAGGTGCTGGGTTATTCCATATTGCAATGGGTGCAGTTTTAGGTATTGCGGCTTTTGGTCGTACACAAGAAAAATTAGGCGGAGCAAACAATGGCGGAATGCAACCCGTGGCACAAAGCGTCACAACAACATTTGGCGCACCTCAATCAGGATTTGGTGCATCACCAGGGGGCTTCAGTTCTCCAGCACCAAGTAGCTTTGGCGGAGGCGGGTTTGGAAGCGCACCTTCAGCACCAAGCACAAGTTTTTCTCCAGCGCCAAGCTGGGGAGCAACACCAACAGTAACAGCAAGTGGTAAGAAGATAGTTCCTACCGAACCAGATCCAGTTTTATAAAGGAAAATAAAATGAAAAATATTATATTTGTAGCAGGTTTATGTTTAGTATTATCTAGCCCAGTTTATGCTGGCGGGCAAATGAAAGAAGTTTGCAAAGACAAACTAGATAAAGCTGGTAAAGTTGTAAATGACAAAGCTGGGAAACCAGTTCAAGTTTGCAAAAAAATCAAAGTACATGAGAAAGCTGAAGGAACCAAAGTTCCTGATCAGACTAAAAAGAAATAATTAACTCAGACTCTTGACAGGCTCCGTTTAAAATAGTATAATTAATACTATTACTGGAGCCTTTTTTACGACTATGACTGATTATTACCAAACACTAGGTGTTAGCGAAACTGCTAACCCAGATGAAATTAAAAAAGCATACCGAAGCTTGGCTAATAAACACCACCCGGATAAAGGTGGGGATCAAGCTAAATTCAAAGATATTAGTGTAGCATATGATACACTTAGCGATCAAAATAAACGAGCCGAATATGATCAACAGAGAATGGGCGGGCCGCAAGTTCGTTTCCACACAGGTGGCTGGGATCCGTTTGAACAAGCATTTGGACAACATAATCCATTTGCAGGACATCCGTTTGGAGATATTTTTGGTCGACACGGTGGGCGTGGCCGCAATAGAGATTTAAACATTCAGTGTCAAATTACCTTGATGGATTCATTGGTAGGTAAACAATTAGAAGCAAACTACAAACTACCTAGTGGCCGAACACAAACCGTTGTTATTAATGTTCCGCCAGGAATTGGTCATGCTGAGACTATTCGTTATCAAGGACTAGGTGACGATAGTATTCCAAATGCGCCACGTGGTAACTTAAATGTTACTATTGTAATATTACCCGATCCGCATTTTGCACGGCAGGGCGATGATATTTACACAAAAGTATATATTAGCCCAATTGATGCTATGATAGGTTGCAGAAAGCAAGTAACTACATTATCAGGACAAATGTTAAATCTCGACTTACGGGCTGGTATCGAAGACGGTTCGGAATTCGCCAGTAACGGTAATGGGTTTCCTAATGTAAACACCGGGCACAAAGGAAGATTCGTATCAGTTATTAAAATTCGTACGCCGGCAATCACAGACCCGTCATTGATAGAAAGACTTCGCTCAATTAACAATGAAATTAATAAAACATCCTGATCCAATATTAAAAAAATCAGCCACACCTTGGCAATTTGAAACTGATGAAGACGTTGAGCAGGCAACATATACTGAGAAAGAGATGATCAGTTTAATGAAATTATCAAACGGCATAGGTCTTGCCGCACAACAAGTTGGACTGCTAAAGCGTGTGTTTGTTATGCGTACACAAGATGGCCGCGAGTGTGGGCTGTTTAATCCCGTTATACTAGAAGTAAATAATGAAAAGGAACTGGGCGACGAAGGATGCCTAAGTTTTCCAGATTTATGGTTAAAAGTCGAACGCAGTAAAAGTTTGATTGCAAAATACCTTGACAATACGGGTCAAGAGCGTATAATACAATTAGAGGGTATAGATGCCAGGTGTTTCTTACACGAACTGGATCATCTAGACGGTATATGTTTTACGGATGGATTAAGTCCACTTAAACTAGCAATGGCAATTAAAAAACAGAGGAAATTAAATGGTAGAACCAAGTGATAATTTGCAGGCAGTATTTGAAAAAGCATTAGAGACTGCTAAAAAACTGCATCATGAATATTTAACAATTGAACACATCTTCCTAGCCATGCTAACTGAAGAGTCGTTTGTTAGCTGTTTACAAAGTTTTGGTTCCAAGCCCGACACAATGAAATCAGAGTTAACCGATTATTTGAAAAACAAATGCGGTGAAATTACTGTGCAAGATGTTGTGGTTAAACCTAAGAAAACACAAAGCGTTGAACGTGTTCTTAATCGTGCGTTCACACAAGTGTTGTTCAACGGCCGGCAGCGTATTGAGCCTACTGACGTGTTTGTTGCTATGATGGGCGAAAAACGTTCATGGGCATATTTTTATATTGCAAAAGCTGGTATTGATAGAGATAAATTTGCGGACTTCTTGAATAATAGTGCAGAAGATCCAGAAGAAGAAGTTACATCAGAAGGCGGTCAGCCGAGTAAAGCTCTGCAAGCATTTACTACAAACTTAAATGCTCAAGTAGAAAAAAATAAAATTGATCCAGTTATTGGTCGTATTGACGAATTAGAAAATATTGCTCTTGCAATGGGTCGTCGTAATAAGAACAATGTCATCCTAGTTGGTGATCCGGGTGTAGGTAAGACTGCCATAGCAGAAGGACTAGCCTACAATATTGTTAAGGGTGCTGTCCCGGATTTCTTAAAAGACTATACTGTTTATAACTTGGACATTAGTGCTATGTTAGCAGGTAGTAAATACCGCGGCGACTTTGAAGAACGTTTCAAAGCAGTCATTAAAGCATTACAAAAGAAAGGTAAGACTGTCTTGTTCATCGATGAGGCACATATGATCTCTGGCGCAGGGTCTGCTGGTAACTCGGCTAACGATCTCGCTAATATGATGAAACCAGCTCTAAGCAAAGGCAACATTAAAGTTGTGGCCAGTACTACCTGGGAAGAGTATCGTAAGCACTTTGAAAAGGATCGTGCGTTAATGCGCCGTTTCCAACGCATTACTGTTGACGAACCAACTATCGAAGTTACTATGCAAATTCTTAAAGGCATTAAGAAATATTACGAAGGATTTCATAATGTTAAAATTAAAGACGATGCATTGCACTCAGCAATCAAACTAAGTGTAAAATATCAAACAGATAAAAAACTTCCAGATAAGGCAATTGACTTGATCGATCTAGCTTGCAGTCGCTTTAATCTTAAACTTGCGGATGACAGAGTTATTACTGAACGTGAAATTCAATACGAACTTGCCAAGATGGTTCAAATTCCAGAAGAACAAGTTTCAGAAACTGAAAGTGCAAGCATTTCTAAATTGCAGGATAATGTTAGTGCAGATGTATTTGGACAAGAAACTGCTGTGGAAGAAATTGTAGACAAGATTATTGTTGCACAGGCAGGACTTAAAAGTGAGAACAAACCAGTTGGATCATTTGTATTCATGGGGCCAACAGGTTGCGGTAAGACAGAAACTGCCAAGTCGCTGGCCAAACACCTAGGTGTCAAGTTACTACGTTTCGACATGTCAGAGTACCAAGAGAAGCATAGTATTTCTAAATTGATTGGTAGCCCTCCAGGTTATGTTGGCTTTGAAGAAAATGCCGGCTTGTTGATTACACAGATTCAAGAAAACCCAAATGCTGTTCTGTTGTTTGACGAAGTTGAAAAATCACATCCGGATGTCAGCACAGTATTGTTACAAATTATGGACAACGGATTTATCACTGGGTCGAACGGTAAGAAAGCTGACTGCCGTAATATTGTGTTGATTCTCACTACTAATGCAGGGGCACAGGATGCTGAAAAGAATACAATTGGATTTGGCGCACAAAGCAAAGACTACAGTGATAAAGATTTGAAGAAGTTCTTTACTCCAGAGTTCCGCAATCGGCTTGATGCAGTTATTACATTTAATAAACTTGGTAAAGAAACAATGGTTAAAGTTGTTACTAAGTTTATTGACGAATTACGCGAGCAAGTTAAAGAAAAAGGCATCCGTATCAAAATTAATAACGAAGCTACTAACTGGCTTATTACCAAAGGATTTGATAGTAAAATGGGTGCTCGTCCGTTACAACGTGTTATTGACAAAGAAATTAAACGTGACCTTGCTCGTATGATGTTGTTTGGCGATTTAAAGAATGGCGGGTGGTTAACCATCTCTATTAGTGAAGATAAAATAGCATTAGTAGCAAAAGGTAAAGCATCTAAGGTGCCAATGTTAGCTATTGAAACTACTGACCATGCAGTTCAAGCAGACTAAAAAACTATTCTACGGAAAATACCAGTATAAAATTGTACTGGTATTCTCTGGTGCCCACTTGTTTAGAAGCGCACCAGGAGATGTCATTGCTGACCGTATAAAGAATGTAAAATTAGAAACTGATGTGTATGCTAGGAAACGTTGGACTATTAAAACCGAAGATGAATTACAATATGCTATCAAGTTAGAGCATGTTCTTTCTGCGTTAGACAACATAGAAATACGTGTAGAAACTCCGTGGGTCACTGTATATACTAACAACAAACGAGATGTTGATAAGTTAACCAATTTGGATAAATCTCGAGTAAAGTATGTTTGCCAACCAGCAACAGGTACAGTTTTAGAAGAAAACACAGTTATTTTACCTAAGATAAAGTACGATTACAGGGTAACACTGGGTCGAACTTTGCAAGAATATAGCACTTTTATCACGTGGGCTAGTACTAATTCCAAGATAAAACTGACTAAATCCTGTAAAATTCAACTATTAAGAAACAATAGTTGGGGCGGAAGCTACTTTTATATAACAGGCGATAATAATCTGCTTATGGCAAAGATGCATCTTAGCGGTGTAATTTCTAAAGTTGAGAAAGTTGTAAACGAAAAAGCCTAAACAGTAATTGCGTTTTACGATAAATACTCTAAAGGCGAGCATCTATCGCTATACATGCAATTTTTATTAAAACCGGGCTTTATAATGCGTATACGTGAACTTTTAGAAAATAAATTCTTCAAAGATTTAGATTTTGTTAAATCGACTGAAAAGGGTAGAGAACTCGACTTCGATTTAATAGAAGACTTAACTCACTTCATGAACTATGATGATGATGTATATCGTCGCCATGTTTATCCTAGCATTGCCAGATGTATTGACCGCTCCAACAGCAAACGTTCAATAAATCCTGAAATTTTTAAACCAGCAGTTGAGAGTAGCTATAAACTATACGTTAAAAAATTCCCTATACGTGAACTGCCAGAGTCGTTAGACGAAAAAACTGTCACCAGTATTTGCAAAAAGATGCAGGAAGACTTTAAACAACATCTAGCTGATGGCAAGTATAAGGACTAATTGTGTTATTAAGAGAATTGTTTATACGTGAAGCTGTTGAACCTGTCAAAGCAAAAGTTGGCAGAGCATTTAACCACGTGGAAGATTTAACTTTTTTACATGGCACTGCTGGTGTAATCAAAGCCCTTGACCATATACGCAAGGCCGGAACTGCCAGTTCAGAAAATACTAGATTTAAATGGGACGGTGCTCCACAAATTTATTGGGGCTATACTAAAGACGGCCAGTTTATCCTATGCGGACATAATGGATGGAGTCGTGGCGGAACAGGTACCAGCGATGTGAGTGATTTTACCAGTGTACGTGGCATTTATAATTTTATTTTAAATAAAAGTGGCGATGCAGGTAATGATCCTGCCAAACAAGCAGAGCGTCAACAGTTTGCCACAGAGTTTAGCCACTTATACGAAATTTTTAAAGCCGCTACAATAGTTCCAAAAAAAGGTAAAGAAATTTATTTCTATGCGGATGGATTGTTTACTACGCCGCCTGAAGAAGTAAATGGTATTTACGAATTAAATCCTAACTTAAAAAGTCAAACACAATATCACATTGCTGTCGATTCAACATTAGGGCAACGTATTGCAGAAGGCGCTCAAGCAATGGTTGCGGCACATGGCAGTTTTGACAGTTTTGGAGCTGACGATAGTTCGCAAAAGCCAGTCAAAGACTTTACAACTTACATGATGCCTACAACAGAACTAATTGTGCTAAGTCCGTATTATGCCAAAGTACAGCCAAAGATTGATACTAAAGCCATTGACAAGATTGAATCTGATCTTCAACAAGATAAAGCGGCCATTGATGCGTTCTTATCACCTATTCCTAAAGTGTCAAACTTTAAAGGAATTATATATCGTTACATGAATGAGAAATCCAAATCAGGTCAATTGGCCAATGTTGGTGATGATTTTATGACTTGGGTTGATTTAGGTGCAAGTGGCATGGTTAAATCAGATAGTATGAAATTAAATATTAGATCGCGTGTTGATGCTGTACCAGCAGGTGTAACCACTGTGTTTAACTATGTTAAGAAAATTATGAATTTAAAAAATCAAGTGTTATCGCAGTTAGAAATGAGTCCTCCAGAAATTAAAGTTATTAATTCAGAAGGATGGGTACAGTACGACAGCGCAGGTGATATGCATACTAAATTTGTTCCACGAGATAACGTTCAGCACGGTAGCGGGGAAACATTATCAAGGTGGGTACCATGAAGTTAAGAGAAATGTTTGAAGGCGAATTGCCAGCTAACAGTGTAAAAACTATTGGAATTTCTTTTGGGCGATTCAACCCGCCGCACAAAGGTCACGCAGGTGTATGGAAAGCCGCTAGTAAAAATCCCATTTGGTATGTAGGTACTAATGATAGTACATCCGGACCTAAAGATCCACTACCATACGATGTTAAATTACAATGTATGGCCGCAGTATTTCCAGCAGTTGCAGGGCACGTTGTTCCTGAACAAAGTTTATTAACATTAGCGACAAGTGTTTATAACAAATATGGTGAAAATGTACATTTAAAAGTGTATACCGACGAAAATTGGTTAGCTGATGTATTGGTCAAATATAACGGTGCCGAAAGCGAACACGGTATGTACAAATTTAAACATATCGAACATGTCTCAACAGATCGATTAGCAAGTGCAACTAATTTACGTGCGGCAGTTAGATCCGGTAATCGTAAAGAATTTTATAGTGACATGGGCGTTAACCCCAATGTAACTATTGAAGTCGATGGTGAAGACCGGCCTATATTCGATGTTGTTGCTCATTACTTAAATCAATATCCAGAAAAAGTTAAAAAGGCAGTTAAAGCAAAAGAAGATGCCGCAGGTGTTGGTATTATTACCAAACAAAATACAACTGTTGATGTAAACAAAAACACACCTAAGAAAAATCTTCGTGCATTTCGGTTAGCTGAACAAATTAAAGAAATGGAAAAAGAGTTACAAGAAGGCAAGTCTGATAAGTTTAAAAACATTATGAAACACGCAGGGTTGGAAGCTCGCCGATACGATGATTCCGATACGTATTACGATATGTATAGATTAGGCATAGCCATGGCCAGTGGCGGTAAATCATTTAGTCGGGGTATAGTTAGTGATTCTCCTAGTGTTTGGATACGAAATGATGTAGAAGCTGAGATTGTTAACAAGGCTGAAAAAGACTTAGGAAAAAAAGCCACCCGCATAATCCCTAAAGGCCCAAGCGAAGAAATAACATCAATCAATACAGCTAGCCCAGTAGCAACACCCAAACGCAATCAATACGGAGTATAACGTGGACGAGAAATATCATTTATCATTAAAAACAGCATTTGCCAGCGAATATTCATTTGCACTAAAGGCGCAGAATTTTCATTGGAATGTAGAAGGTCCATTGTTTGTGCAACTACACGATTTGTTTGACCGCATTTACACAGAAGTATATGGTAGCATTGACACGTTTGCAGAAGAGCTACGTGCTTTACAAATATACGCTCCTGCTAGTTTATCCAAGTTCAGTATGCTGACTAAGGTCGAAGATGAAAATGCAGTTCCTGATTTCCAAGACATGCTACGTGAACTGTTAGCCGATAGTGATAAAATGGCCAATATGTTTAAGATTGTATTTGCCATGTCCGAAGAAGCTGGCGATCACGGACTGAGCGATTTCTTAGCAGGACGACAAGATGCACATAAAAAACACAGCTGGATGTTAAGGGCAAGTTTGAAATGAAACAATATAGGATCACAACACAAGATTTAAATCAAAGTGCAGATAACGACTGCTATCTTGCCCCTGATGATCCTATACATGAATTGAAAGCACTGGCTGGCCTTGGCGGACTAGGCGGTGAAGCAAGATTGCACGAATATCGTGTTAGTCAAGGAAGCAATGTTAGTGTTACTGGCAATGAAAACGGTCGTATACAACGTGAACAAAATATTAAACCAGGAAGTCCAGAATGGTTCAAACTATGGTTTAGTTTACCATACATGACTGGGGAGAAAAAATTATGAAAATGTACGAACTAGACGAAAACTTTCGTGGGCGTAGGAACTATGACGACAACCGTACAGGGTTTGGTCGTCCTGAAAGAGACATGGACGACGAATCTAATCTTTTGTACATTTACAAAAATGATAGAGTTCATCAAGCTATGATTTCAAATCGTAATGAACGCGAAGCTCGTGATCAAGGATACAGAGATACAGCTGAACAAGCATTGAAAATGCATGGTATTGTTAAGAGCAAATTTAAACCAGGCAAGTGGGTTCAAAAACAAGGCGATAGTTGGGTTACAGTATATCCATTTGGTAAGCCTGACGAATTACAAGAATTTGCCAGCGCACCAGGAAGTATGACTACTGCGGCTAACGTGGGCGTAGGCGCTGTGTACAAGAATAAACCAGTAAAACAGCCTAAAAACAAAGACGGTACTGCTAAGAATGCCCTTGATATGAAGGGTGCCAACCTATTGGGCGGCGGCAGCATCAAAAGATAAATATTACAAGTTAACGGAGTTACAAACATGTCAGATCAAATGAACCCAATGGGACCAGCAGAGCCAGAAATCATGTCGCAAGACGCGGAAGATGTAATTGGATTACAACCCGGACAGTCCGATCGCGAAGGTGCAATGGCCAAAGCTGATTTATACAAAATTGCAAACTATTCACACAAGCTGTTTAAACAGATTGAAGATCAAGATCAGATGGAAGCCTGGGTACAAGCTAAGATTACCAAAGCCGCTGACTACATCGCATCCGTTTATCACTACTTAGAATACGAAATGAAGTTTAGCCAGTATGGCCAAGCTCTTGAAGATAGCGAAGTTTATAGTGAAAGCCAAAAGCAGGCTATTAAAAATCGTTTAATGGAAGCTAAAGAAAAAGTTAAAGAACTTAAAGTAAAACAAGCTAAAAAAGCCAAAGACGATGCTGCCGACAAAGTTTCCGAAGGCGTGTTAAGTGGTGGACACAAGGCTTGCACAGAATGTGGTGGTAGTGGCATGGTGTACGAAGAGCCAAAAGCAATTCCAGATCACGTTAAGGGCAAAGTTGAAAAGTACAATCGTCAAGCCAAAGCATTCCATGCGGCCAGCAAGCGTATTGATCGCAACAACGATGGCATCGATGATAGATTACAAAGTCCAGATGTTGAAGAAGGGTTCGAAACAGATGCCAAAGTTGGTTCTACTAAGAAAACTCCTACTGGCGAGTTAACTAAAACTGATACTGGTGTCAAGCATAAAAATACCAGCTACAAAGACGACGGCGACGAACTTGATTCAATTGCCAAGTCAGGTAAAGGTAAAGCAAGTCACGCTAAGGCGCAAAGTGCCGCTGAGAAGAAAGATCGTGCTCCAGCACAAAAGCAAAGTCCAAAGAGTGCTAAGACATGGGGCATGAAAGATAGCGAGAAGTTTGACAATCGCGATGGTGCTCCTGCTAAGCCAAAGAAAGAAAAAGAAAAAGAAGTTGACGAAGGTGTATACGAAGCCAAAAAGAAAGGCGACGGCAACTTGGCCAACAATGCTAAACCTTATGACAAAGTAACTAAAGGTGATGTTATTGCCGGACGTCTTGGTAAAGATGAAAAGGGTGGAAAGGCTGTTAAAGAAGCCGCTAAACCTTCAGCAGGACTAAGTGCTGCCAAGAAATCTGCTGTGGTTAAAGATGCCAAAGCAGGTAAAGACATTGGCAAGCCAGGCAAGAGTTTTGACAAAGTAGCCAAGGCTGCTGGTGGTGGCGAGAAAGGCGAGAAGATTGCCGCTGCCGCTATGTGGAAAAACATTAAAGAAACACAATCATACATTGCTGAAAAAGCAAAGGCCGCTAAGGATCTTCCAGGCAATCAAGAAAAAATCGATGTTGCAGAACCAAAAGGCAAGATTGATGGCAAGGACATGGCCGCATTACGTGCTAAGAAAGAAACTGTTAACGAATCAGCTGACTTGACTCGCATGAAACAATTCTTAACACGTTTAAACGGTTAATATCATGCGTATAACTGATGTTGAACCAGGATTTATTTTTGAAGGTGAAAACCCGCAGTATGCACAACTACAACATTTGTTAACAACTGCTCGTGAGTCTTGGGAAAGAAATCAAATCAAGTGGCGTATTGAAAATCTTCGCAGTGCCGAAGCAATGGCCGGAGAACCTGGCGCCGGCGCTGGTGCTCCATTAGATGCAAGAGGAAATTATATTCCTGTATTGCCTACTAAAGAATGGATGGCTAAAAATCCAAGCATAGTTAAAACTTTACCAAACGATGCATTGCCTCCGAGTATGCAAAAACCAAGTGTTATGGATAAAATTAAAGGTGCTGTTAGCAGTGCGGCCGATGCTGTTTTTAATCAACCTAGTAGTAGAGAAAAACTTGAAATATTAAAACAACAAAACCGTGACGATGCTAATGGCGTAATGCGAGAAAACATTGAGCTAGACCGTATTAAGTCACTAACTAGTAAAGTATTAAAAGGTTAATAACATGGACATGAAGAAAATTTTACAGGCAATGGATGGCATTTCTACCAAGCCCGTGGAAGGTGCTGATAGCATAGCAAAATTTCTTCGTGTTGTTAAAGAAGCTGAGATAAATCAGCCAGCACCGGTTAAAGTTCCTCCTATACCGCAATTGCCTGCACAGGATGGTGAGTTAGAGAATGGCATAAGAGTAACGACTAATGCAGATGGTACTAGAACATATTCTGGCGGCTTTGGGACTTTTATATATGACACTCAAGGTAAAGCTATAAAATATAGTACTCCTAATTTCAACGGAGTTGGACAAACTGTTGACTTGACTAATAATCAAACTACACAAAATTATAATGCTGGCCCGTTGAGTGTGAGCCAGACTACTAATGCTACTGGTAAGCAAGTAGCGGCTGATACAACATATGACTTAGGTGTAACTAAACTTAGACAGCAAACTAATGCAACGGGTCAAAATACTAACACAGCTTATGTCCCAGACGGCGATGCTACTCATGTTGTTCAGGAAAATAATCTAAGTAAATTCTTATCCATTGTGGATAAGAACAATGCCAGCATGTTGAGCGAAGGTGCTAATCCACACAAAGTGGCATTGCCAGTACAAATGGCCATGCAACATTATCAACAACCCAAAGAACAGCCACAACCGCGTGAACGATTAATTGACAAATACTTTGTGGAAGCTGAAACTGAAATCATGCAACGTCGAGAAGAAAAACGTGCATTGATTAATCAGTATGCCAAGACTATTGCTGAACGTGTGTTAATGAAAGAATCTGCGCAACATGTAACAGAAGCCCCAATTGCAATGGATCCGGCCGAGCCAAACAATCCAACTATACATAGTCACGAAAAAGCCAATGCTATGACATTAAAAGGTCGCATTGCTTCAGCTCGTAAGCAATTACAAGAACTAGCACAACTAGCTGAGTCCAACGAACTAGTAGTGTGGGAAAAGATTACACGTCTAAGCAAAGGCGGTATGTTTATGGGTCTTGAACAAAATCTTGAACAAATACGTCATGGCATTGATGAACTTGCTACTCAGCGCCGCAAAGGTGGAACTTCTAGTCGTGGAATAGATAAACACATAGGCGAAGGAAAAACGAAATGAATTTTAGAGAATTGATTAATCAACTGCACACTATTGACCAACCTATACTGTCAGAAACTGTCACTTTAGACAGCATCATGGCTGCGGTGGGCAACGAAACTGACGAACAAAAACGTGCTGACCTACTGCAAAAGATGGCGGAGAAAGAAAACTTACCAGGACTGTACGATCCTATTAGTGGATACTTTGTGAGTGTGTTTCAAGATCGTGAACCAATGACCAATCAGTTGAAAACTCGCATCAGCAGTACTGCCAGTTCAGCAGTGACCAATCAACTGGCAGATCTTGGACTAGTGCCAGGCAAGGCTAATACTCGTTCACTGGGTGGACTAGTTGGAGTAGGCGCTCTCAGCAACAGCACAGAAAAAAATGACGAAATGGATCAGGAAGTAAAAAATCGATTCAAGACCAAACAGCCAGCGGCGGCACCAGTTGACTCCGCACAAGCCGCTAAGGTTACATCAGCAGACGAAGAAGCAAAAATGACTCAACTAGAAGGATTAGTTGATCGATATCTTAAATTGAAAGAAGCTATCAAAACTGGTGCAGTAGATCAAGCAGTAAAAGTGGCCCCAGCGGCACCGTTAACCCCAACAGGATCAAAAGTAGATTACAGATTAGATCCAGAAGGTAAAGCAAAATTAAATGCTATGAATGAAAGTGCCATAGCACAATCATTAGTAGAAAGTTTTGGCTATCAAAAAAAAACTTCAATCGCAGAGCTGATTGAAAGTTTTGGCTATAGAAAAAATCATCCTTATTCATTGCTAGAAGCCGATGCTGATTTAAGTTTATCGTCTAAGTATGACAAGACTAAAGATGCAAAATCCAAAAAAGACGATGACGACTTTGATCCAGATGCATACTTACAAAGCAAATATGGAGATCCAGATGACACTACGTCTGGACGAGTTGATAACCGTACATGGCAAGAAAAAAATGTCTTTACCGGTGGCGCTGGTTCAAAAGCAATTCAAGGATTAGGTAAAACACTATCCGGGAATAATAAAAAATCAGTCAGTAAAGATCCGCAAGGAGTTTGGGACACAATGGTTCACAACAAGTATTGGAACAACTGGACCGAAGATTCATTATCTTGGGAAGACGAAATTATTCCCGGAGTATACAGCTTTAAAGATCTTGGAATAGATTTAGGTATTGCGGCTGGATTTGTTCTTGTTGGAACAATCATGGCTCCATTCACAGCTGGCGCATCGGTACCAGTTGCATATGCTGGCGCTGGTGCAATACTTGTTAGATTGTTAATTCGAATAGGATGGGCTATTGTTAAAGCTGTGATGCTCTACGGTAAACCATTTTGGGAATTAGTAAAATTAAAACCATGGCAAGCTACTAAAGCTGTGGGACAAATTGTAAAAACACATGCAGTGGGATTTTACAAAGGATTAGTGGGCAACTTGTCTAAGGCGGCTTTGATGATTTCAGCGTTAGCTTCTGCAGGATTCAATGGTGCGACGATAATATTAAAAGAATTATGGCCGGAAGCATATAAAGCCATAGGTAGAGGAGTCGACAGCGCCGTAGATACAATACAACCTGGCATAGATTGGGCAAGGAAAAAAATAGGATTAGAGGAAGGCCTACAATGAATAATTTAACTACGCACATGGCAGAACTTAGACGTATTCTTGCCACTATTGAGAATAAGAATATAAACGAAGGCGCAGTTGGCGATGCAGGTGAACAATTTGCAAAACGACTAGTTGGTAAAAGCGGCAAAGAACTGGTAAAAGAGTTAGGACCACGTGTTGAAATTGCCACAGTAATAAAAAAACCAAAAATGCTCGATGGCAAGAAAACTGGTGAATTTGCTGAGCGAGAAGTCAAAGAAGTTTGGGAACTCATCCCCAACACTGAAATTTATAC